>CAAGKR010197582.1_pt1 | contig 94410 bp, 82 predicted proteins | sample 2556971 | NCBI WGS metagenome assembly CAAGKR01 (sample SAMEA5207829, study PRJEB30636) | soil metagenome | biome: forest; feature: boreal; material: soil | place: USA | collected 2011-09 | depth 1 m | reverse complement strand
GTGGGCGGCCCGGCCCGTCTCCGAGCGCGCCGCGGTCCTCGAGCGGGCCGCCAGCCTGATTGAGGAGCGCCGATTCGAGCTCAACGCGCTCGAGGTCTACGAGGCTGCCAAGCCCTGGATCGAGGCCGACGCCGACATCTCCGAAGCCGTGGACTTCTGCAGGTACTACGCCTCGGAGATCCGCGAGATCGAGCGGCCGCGCATCACGCAGGCGGTTTCCGGCGAGCGCGACGTCCAGCTCTGGACCTCCCGGGGAGTCGGCGTGGCCATCGCGCCGTGGAACTTCCCGCTCGCGATCCTCTGCGGCCTGACGGTGGCGCCGCTTGTCGCAGGCAACTGCGTCATCATGAAGCCCGCCGAGCAGACGGCGGTCATCGCGGCGGCTCTCATGGACATCCTCGTCGAGGCGGGCGTGCCGGCGGGCGTCCTCAACTTCGTTCCCGGAATGGGCGAGGACGTGGGCGCACGGCTCGTCTCCCACCCGGGCGTCGACTTCATTGCGTTCACGGGCTCGCGCTCCGTGGGATGCAAGATCTGGGAAACCGCAGGCAAGACGCTGCCTGGCCAGCGCAACCTGAAGAAGGTCGTCTGCGAGATGGGAGGCAAGAACGCGCTCATAGTCGACAATGACGCCGACCTGGATGAGGCGATCCCCGCCGCGCTCTACAGCGCGTTCGGGTTCTCCGGACAGAAGTGCTCGGCTCTCTCCCGGCTCATCGTGCTGGACGGCGTGTACGACCATTTCGTGGAACGTTTTGCATCCGCTTGCTCCTCCATCGCCGTTGGAGATCCCGCCGAGCCGGGCATCCTCGTCGGGCCGGTCATCGACGCTGAGGCCCGCGACAAGATCCTCGGACTCATCGAGCGCGGCAAGACGGAGGCAAGGCTGGCCTTCCAGTCCCAGCTTTCGCCCTCCCTCTCGGCTTCCGGCACCTATGTCCCCCCAACGGTGTTCGCCGATGTCCCTCCGACGGCGGCCATCGCGCGCGAGGAGATTTTCGGGCCGGTGGTCGCGATCCTGCGCGCAAGGGACCTGGACGAGGCCTTCCGCATCGCCATGGACGTGGACTACGCGCTCACCGGCGGCCTCTTTTCGCGCAGCCCCAGCGCGCTCGAACGCGCGCAGCGCGAGTACCGCGTCGGAAACCTGTACCTCAACCGCGGCATCACCGGGGCCATCGTCCAGCGCCATCCGTTCGGGGGCTTCGCGATGTCGGGAGGGGGCACGAAAGCGGGGGGCAACGGTTACCTGGAGAACTTCCTTTTCCCCCGGGCTGTCTCCGAAAACGTCATGCGACGGGGATTCACGCCGCCGGCCGAGGAGCCCGGGCTCTAGAGCGAGGTGTAGAGGCGGTAGAGGACCTGCGTCCCGAACTCGTCCCATCCCTTCTCCGCGACGAGGTCGTAGAGTTTCCTCGCGCAATCGAGCCCCGGGAGCGCAAGGCCCATCTCATCGGCGGCGGCCACCGCGATGCCGATGTCCTTCCTGATGTGCTTCACGTAGAAACCCGGGGCGAAGTCGCCGCCAAGCGCCCGCGGTCCGAGGTTTGTCATGGCCCAGCTCCCCGCAGCGCCGCCGCTGATGCTCGCGTGAACACGCGCCGGATCCAGGCCCGCCCGCTTGGCGTACGCGAGCGCCTCGACCCAGGACACCATGCCGACGGCGCATGCGATCTGGTTTGCCATCTTGCAGTGCTGCCCGGCGCCGGCCGGCCCCTGAAGGGCGATGTTCTTTCCGATCACCGAGAAGATGGGCTGTGCCCGCTCGAATGCAGCCGGATCCCCCCCGACCATGATCACGAGCCGCGCCTCCTTCGCGCCGATGTCCCCGCCGGACACGGGAGCGTCGAGCGCCGCAAGGCCCCTTTCGGCCGCCGCCGCCGATACCTTGCGGGCGAGGACCGGGCTCGACGTCGTCATATCTATAAGGAGCGCGCCCGTCCTCGCCTTCTCCACGATTCCGCCCTTCCCAAGGTAGGATTCCTCCACGTCATGCGGGAACCCGAGCATCGTGATGACCACATCGGCCTGGGACGCGGCCTCGCCTGCGGAGCCGTGCCAGACCGCGCCCGCGTCCACGAGCGGCTTGGCCTTTTCCCTTGTCCGGTTGAAGACGTGGAGATCGTGGCCCGCGGCCATGAGATGCCCGGCCATGCTCCGGCCCATGACGCCGGTCCCTATGAATGCGATGGCCGGCTTTCCAGGCATGGCCCCCTCAATGGTCCCAGCTGTCGGTAGAGTCCCTGATCAGCTGGGCAAGCACCGGGAAACGCAGCTCGCCGTAGTTCATCGCAAACGTGAGCCGGCCCTCCCTGAAGATCCAGGTCGTCGGCAGCCACGAGATAGGGAGGCCCAGGAGCTCCGAAACCTTTTGCCCCCGCTGGCGAGAGGTATTCGGGTGCAGGAACAGCTGGAAGTTCTTCTCGGAGCCCACGCCGTTCTTCTCCAGCAGGTCGCGCCCGTCGACCGAGTTCCAGAGGGTCACGAACACAAAGTTGACGTCTGGGTGGGCGGCGATGAACGCGCTCCATCTCCCGTTGGCGAGCTCCGCCTTGCAGTTCGAGCACCAAGGCGCCCAGAGGTGGACCACCGTGACGTTGGCGGACTGGGTCGCCGCGGCGAGCTGCTGCTCGAGCGCCAAGGACGGGCTGTCGGCGGCGCGCGCAGAAAACGACGCCAGCGCAGCGGCCAGGGCCGGTATGAGGATCCTGCGAATCATGCCGCAACCATGGCACAAATGCCGGGCAAACGCCAAGCCTAGCCGACGCCGAGCCACGCGAAGCCGGCGCGTATCCACAGCGGGCATGCAATGAGCCCCACCGCGGTTGTCGAAAGGACGACCTGCACTGCGGTCAGGGGCTGGCCTCCGTAATAGCGCGCCATGATGATGGGGAACACGGCGGCCGGCATCGCGGCCTCGACGACCAGGACGCGCTTCAGCTCAACGGAACATGGAAGCATGCGGGCGAAGCAGAGCATGAGGACGGGCATGATGCCGAGGCGCACGACGCAGGCCGCAGCCGCGATGTTCCTGTGAAGGAGCTTCGAGGGCTGGTCGAGATAGTCAGCGAGATTGACTCCCGTCATCAGGACGCCGATCGGCACGGCGCAGACTCCAAGAGAATGCGCCATGCTGCCCACGAATCCCGGGACGTAGGGGGCGAGACCGGTCACGTTGATGAGGACCGCGACAACAAGGGTGACGAGCATCGGCGTGATGAGCTTCTTCCAGCCCTCGCGCGGCGACGCGCCTGTCAAGACCAGCAGGCCAATGGACCATAGCGCAAGGTCGACGCCCAGGTTGTGCACGAGGACGAGGCCCTGTGCGCGCTCTCCCCAGATCCCCCCTACAATCGGGAGGGGAAGGTAGCTGTAGTTGCCTATCCCTGCGGCAACCGCGAAGGTCCTGAGGCCCGTCCCCTTGGCGAGGCCGATCGCGCGCGCGCCGAGGTAGGCGACGCCAAAGCCGGCCGCCGTCGTCACGAATCCCGCGATCGGGGGAAGCAGGAGGTTGCCCGGGTCCCGAAGCGATGTGTTGCCGACGACCGTGTCGAAGACGAGGCAGGGCATGCACACGTAGACAACGAGGCGCAGCAGGCTCGTCTCGGCGGTTCCCTCGACCCAGTGGAAACGGCGCAGGGCCACGCCGACCGCAATTAACGCGAATACCGGAAGGATTAGTCTGAAGAGCTCCCCAATGGTCATCTCGCGTGAGCGAGGGATGACCCAAACGCGCGCGAACGCACGCCGAAAAACCGCCTCAACCGGGCGACACGCTCAGGTGGTCGGCGCAGGGGGAGTCGGCGCAGGCGCCGTCGCCGGGGGCTTCCCGCCGTGTTCGCCGCGGGTCGGAAGCGTGTCGAAGATCTTCTGCTGGTCAGGCGCGAGCGCGGCTCGTATCTGGCCCCGCGTCGCCGAGATGATCGTCATCATGTTGGCCCGCTTGTCCTCCTTGGCGATGGAATCGTCCTCGCGGAGCGCCTTCAGCTGGCTGTCGTTGCTCACGATGAGCGCGCCGATCGTCTTTTGCTGCTCAGGGGTCAGGCCGAGCTTGCCCGTGAGGTCGCCAAGGATGAAGGCGGCGCGCATGTGCTTGTGGCGCGGCGGGGGCGGCGTCTGGCCGTCCCCGGGCGTGGTCGCGGGAATGGCAGGCGGCGGCGGCGGAACCGGCGGGCTGGAGGGATCATCGGCGCGGGCCGAGGCCAGCGAAAGGGCGAGACCGGCGGAAAGCAGCGAAAGGCAAAATACTCTGGTGGGTTTCATGGACGTTAAGACGTTGATTGCCCGTTTTCGTTACTCCTTTTTTGTCTTCATGGACTTGCCCCGAGTGCGACATCCGCGCACCCTCTGCGCCGATGATTGAGGTTGAGGGGCTTACCAAACAATACGGCAGCTTCACGGCTGTCCGGAATCTCTCCTTCTCGGTGAAGCCCGGCGAAGTGCTGGGCCTTGTCGGTCCGAACGGCGCCGGGAAAACGACCACGCTGAGGAGCCTGGCGGGGATCATCCCCGCGACCGCCGGCAAAGTGAGGATCGCGGGGCATGACCTGTCGGTCGATCCCGTGGGGGCGAAGCGCGCGCTTGCCTTCTTTCCGGACGAGCCCCGGCTGTTCGAGTACCTCACCGTCCGCCAGCATCTCACCTTTGTCGCCCGGATCTACGGCGTGGCCGACTACGAGGCGCGGGCGACGCCGCTCCTCGAGGAGCTCGAGCTCTCCGAGAAGGCCGACGTCCTCCCGGCGGAGCTTTCCCGGGGCATGAAGCAGAAGCTCGTGATCGCCTGCGGGCTCCTGCATTCGCCGAGGGTGATGTTTTTCGACGAGCCCCTGACGGGGCTCGACCCGCTGGGCATCCGCCGGATGAAGGACTCGATCGTCAGGCGCGCGAGGGAAGGCGCGGCGATCGTCCTGAGCTCCCACCTCCTTCACCTTCTCCAGGAAGTGTGCACAAACGTTCTGATACTGAAGAAGGGGGACAAGGTGGCGGACGGGACCCTGGCCGACGTCGCTGCGCAGTTCAGCAACGGCGAGCCCAACGTGAGCCTCGAGGAAGTGTTCATCCGCGCCACCGGCGGCTCCGAGTCCTGAGGGACGGCAACACGCCATGACCGGCGCACTCCTCTACCTCAAGCTCACGTCCATCCGGAACCTGGTCGCGCACCGGCTTGGCAGGCTACGCCAGCCGAAGTACCTCCTCGGCGCCGCATTTGCGGTCGCGTACTTCTATTACTTCGTTTTTCGCCGCATCAGAGCGGCGCGGTCCGCGGTCGCGCTCGCCGGGAGGGACACCCAGGGCGCTGGGATGCTGGCGGCGACCTTCATCTGCGCGCTCCTCTGCGTCATCGCCCTCATCCGGGTCGCCTATGTGTGGATATGGCCGCCCGAGAAACCCGGCCTCGCGTTCACCGAGGCTGAAATCGCGTTCCTCTTCCCGGCCCCCATCACGCGCAAGGGCCTCATCCACTACCGCCTGCTGAGCGCTCAGCTCGCCATACTCTTCTCGGCAATCCTGATAACCGTCGTATTCAACAGGTCCGGCTACCTCGGCGGCCAACGGGCGCTTCACGCCGTCGGGTGGTGGATCGTCCTCTCGACGATCGACCTTCACCTCAACGGCACGAACCTGACGCTCGGTCGCCTGCGGGAGACGAGCTCGCATTTCCGGCTGTGGCGCTTCGCCGCGGTCGCGGCAATCGGGGCGTACCTCGTCGCGGTCTACCTGGCCGCGGCCGGGCCGGTGGGCGCCTATGTGTCGGGCGTCAGCCTGCAGGCCGGCCTCGGCGACCTGCTTTCGCAGCTCAAGGGATCGGCGCCCGTCTACTGGCTCACGCTCCCCTTCCGGATCGTCCTCGGGCCGTACCTGGCCACCGGCTACCGCGATTTCGCGCTCGCGATAGGCCCCGCGCTCCTCGTCCTCGCGCTCCACTACTACTGGGTCTCAAGCTCGCAGGTCCGCTTTGAGGAGGGCTCGATCGTGATCGCGGCGAAGCGCGCCGCCATGAGGGGCGCGGCCCTGCGCGGGGAAGCGCCCAAGCTCGGCGGGAAACCCAAGGCCCTTCCGGGTCCGTTCCCGCTACCGCCGCGCGGCCCGCCGGAGATAGCCTTTCTTTGGAAGAATCTGCTCTCGCTTCGAAGCTCGCTCTTCAGCCGGAGGGCGCTGGGGATCGTGCTCGGCGTATGCGTCTGGGCGTATTTCGGCCTGAAACCCCTGATGGCGGCTCACCGAACGTCCGGCGCAAATGACGCCCTGGGTTTCGTCGTGATGGTCTTCTGCGCCATCATAGCCGGATACACCCTTATCCTCGGGCCGCAGATCGCGCGGCAGGACCTGCGAAATGACCTTCCGAACGCGGACTTGCTCAAGACCTACCCCATGGAGGGATGGAGGCTTGCCCTCGGCGAACTCCTTGCGCCCACCGCCATCCTGACGGTGATCATTTGGGTCACGATCCTCGCCGCCGCGGCGGCCTTCAACCCCGGGGCCAACGTGGAATGGCTCACGCCTGGTGTGCGCGCGATCGTGGTCGCCTGCCTGGGGCTTGCCGCGCCGATCCTCTGCATGATCCAGCTCATCGTGCCGAACACCGTCATGGTGCTCATGCCGGCCTGGTATCAGTCGTCCCGCACCCGCGGCGGCGGCGTGGAAATGTTCGGGCAGCGCCTGATGTTCGGGATCGTTCAGCTGCTGTTCGCACTCCTTGCCGCCGTGCCGGCGGCGGGCGTCTCCGCCCTCGTCTTCATCGCGTCGTACTGGATCCTCGGGGTCAGCACAGGGGTCGTCCTGGCGACCGTCGCCCTTGTCGTGATCCTCGCGGTCGAGGCCGCCGTGGGCCTCTGGTTCCTGGGAGGAAGGTTTGAGAGGTTCGACCTCTCGACCGAATCGCGATGAAGGGTTCGCGGCTCACCGGCATGGCGTCCGACGTCGTCGCGGCGACCCAGCGCGAGCTCCCAAGGGAGATACTCGAGGTGGCGAAGAGGGTGCCGGTCCGGTTTGAACCCGCTCCCTCGGCCGAACTGATCGCCGAGGGTGTCGAGCACGATTCCCTGGGCCTCTTCACGGGCAGTCCCCACGGATCCCCGGACTCGGGCGGGGACCCTGCCCGGATCCACCTCTTTACGGCCAACCTCTGGGATTTTGCCGAGGGGGACGAGGCGGCGTACCGCGAGGAGGCGCGGCTCACCTACCTGCACGAGCTCGGGCATTTCCTGGGCTGGGACGAAGACCAGCTCGCCGCCAGGGGCCTGGACTGAAGCGCCGAGGCGCAGCAACCTGCCGGAACTAGCGCCAATCCGCGCTTTCCAAGTCGTCATCACCCTGTTTTAACCAACCAGCCATGAAGAAACTGCTCCTTTTCCCCCTGATAGCGATTTTGGGGGCCACGTCAGTCCTCGCCAACGACTCCAACACGCCGCGCTCCGACCTCGTCGTGCGCGTGGAGACGTGCGAGGCGATCATCCGCGAGTTCATGGCGGAACCCTCGACCGCAATACCCCCGGCTGTCTGGCAGAAGGCGCGCGGCGTCATGATCCTCAGCCAGTTCAAGGCGGGCTTCATCTTTGGCGTCAAGGGAGGCTACGGGATCCTGATGGTCAAGAAGCCGAACGGGCGCTGGAGCCTGCCGGTCCTGATCGACGCGAGCGAGGCGAGCCTCGGCCTGCAGATCGGCGCGAAGACGGTCGACACCGTATGCGTCCTGATGGATGACGCGACGCCGCGACTCCTTTTCACCAGCCGGTTCAACATCGGGATCGACGCGAAGGCGGTCGCCGGCCCCAACTCGGCCGAGTATGAGAACGAGGCCTCGAGGACATTCATTGCGCCCGTGCTCGTGTACACGAGGTCCGCGGGCCTTTACGCCGGCGCGACGGTCAAGGCCGGGCATGTCGAGCGCAACGACATCGCCAATTTCACGCTCTACAACACGAGCTACACGCTGCCCGAGCTCCTCTACAGCGACTGGGTCACGCCTCCGAGCGAAGTGCAGCCCCTCATGTCGTATATGGAGCAGTTGGCTCCCTGAGCCATCCTGGCAGGGCGTCGAATGCCGCGGACGCCACCCGCTCCTGCACCTCAACCCGTGAAAGCCCCGGGCAGTCCACCCGGCCGCTGAGGATGGCAAAGTCCCCGCCCAGCCGCCTGCGGGCGAGCCCCCACCAGGCAAACGGGGCATCCACCTTCCACTGGGGCGACGCCTCCGCGTAGCCCGTGGTGGAGACGCCGACGTCGGCCCCGAAGAGCACGCATGCGCCCCTCGCCATCTGCTCGGCTATCCGGCCCGAGACGCTGTTCGCAGCCTCGGCCTCCGCGCGGTCCACGCCCAGGTGGCGCACCTTCTGTTCGAGCGAGTAGGCGGTGATGCCCCCCAGGAAGAACTCCGAGGCGCCGGAGATCGCTCCGATCCTCGCCTGGAGCCGCCCGCAGGTGAGGCTTTCCGCCACTGCCAGCCTGAGCCGCGGCGCCTTCAGCATGAGTGCCTTCAGGTCGGTCATCGCGCCTGGGATTCGCTCAGCTTTTTCAGGTTCGCGAGGCCGGCCTCGAAGTCGGGCCCGACGAGCTTGTTCATGAAGACTCCGAACCAGCGGTAGAGCGGGTTGTGCCCAAGGTCGCCGTCCATGGCCATGGTCACCTGGGTTCCCCCGTCCGGGGTTGCCGCCAGCGCCATCGTCCCGTGGGAGACCATGCCGATGTCGGCGAACACCATGCTGTATTCAAAGTCGTCGTCCGGGTGGACGGCGGAGATGATCATCTTGCCATCGCCCTGGCTCTTGCTCTTCCACTGGCTCCATGCGCCCACCTCCGTCGTCGCCGGCGAGTACTCGATCTGCATCGCTGGGTCCCGCGCGAACCAGACGCCCCATTGCCTCCACGCCTTCAGGTCCCCGACCAGCGGAAAGATCACGGCCGGCTTTGCGTTGATGACGGTCGTTCGCTCGACCCGGTAATGTCCGGGAAGGAGGAACCCGACCAGGACGAGCAAGAGCCACAAAGCGACCAGCGCGCCGAAGATTTTGACGAGCAGCTTCACGCCCCGATAGTGGCGGGGGGGGCGCCGGTGGCCAACCGATAAATTACCCCGCTCAACCCACCTCGAGCCCCACCGGGCAGTGGTCGCTGCCCATTGTGCCCGGGCTGATCCACGCCCGCTTAAGGGCGGGCCTAAGCTTTTCGGCGGCCACGAAATAGTCGACCCGCCACCCGACATTCCTTGCCCGGCAGTCGCCCATCTGGCTCCACCACGTGTAATGGCCCGGCCCCTTCTCGAATTCCCGGAACGTGTCGACGAAGCCGCCGTCAAGGAGCCGTCCGAAGCTCGTGCGCTCCTCGTCGGTGAATCCGGCGTTGCGCCGGTTCGTCTTCGGGTTCGCCAGGTCGATCTCCGTGTGGGCGACGTTCAGGTCCCCGCACAACACCACGGGCTTCCCCTTTGCCTGGAGTTTCTTGAGGTACCGGCGGAACGCCGGGTCCCACCGCTTGACGCGGTAGTCGAGGCGGGTGAGCCCGCGCTGGGAGTTGGGCTGGTAGACGTTCGCGAGCCAGAAGTCCTTGAACTCGACGGCGAGCACCCTGCCCTCGGTGTCGTGGACGGCCGCCCCGATCCCGTTCCAGACGTTTTTCGGCTTCACCCGCGTGAGGACAGCCGTCCCGCTGTATCCCTTCTTCTCGGCGCTGTTCCAGAACACCTCAAACCCGCGCGGCCACTTCACGTGCTGCACGTCGCCCGGGTGGGCCTTCGTCTCCTGGAGGCATATCACGTCCGCCTCGCTTCCCTCGATGAAGTCGAGAAGGCCCTTTTTCAGGGAGGACCGCACGCCATTGACGTTCCAGGAGACGATTCTCATGCGCTCAGCGCCAGACGCCGAGTATCGCGCCCGCAATTGTGAACTGGACGACATCGTGGCCCGTGACGATCAGGAAATACCGCATCGATCGCATTTCGAAAAGATCGGTGGTTGCGGCTCGCGCGCCCACGAGGACCGCGCCGACAAAGAGCCCCATCTCGGCCCCGTTGATCGGGCTGGAGGCGTGACGCACCGCGACCAGCACGGCGAGCGCGAACGTCGACACGACGGTAAGGAAAAAGGCTGCGGCCATGCGGGACTTGCCCCACCCCGCGGCCTTCGCCTTCTCCGGTGTCATATTCACCTGCGCCATCCATGCCTTCACGAAGAGGAGCGGGGAAAACCACAGGCCACCGATGACGAAGGCGATGATTGAAACGACGAGGACAGCGATCGGGTTGAGACTCTTGAGTGCGTTGAGCATGTTTTTGGGGGGGTTGACGGACCGGGGCGAGGCTAGGGCAGCCAGAGCCGGAAAAAAAGCGCAATCCAAGGATCCATTCATGACACGCTTGCCTCCAGCTTCCGGTTGCATGGGGGCGGGCCCTCCGACACTCTCGCGCAGAATGCAGGCATTCGCGCACATCCCGCTGGGCACGCCCATACCCGACAGCCCGCACGCAGTCTCGTGCAGCCTGCCGACCATGGCCGCCGTCCGCGGCTATGAGGAGAAGGACCCGGCGGTCACGGCGAGCCTGAAGAGCGGCTATCCGAGGTTCGTGGTCCATCCCTTTGCGCGGCGCCTCGCGTCGGTGCTCGCGGAGAGGCACGGGCTCGGCAAAAGGACGCTATGGCTCGCCTCGTCGCGCCGGATGGCGGGCAGGCTGCTGGCCCACCTCCAGGCTGCAGGCCCGGCGGGCACGGCCGCGGCCTCCTTCGCCGGCGACGGGGTCTTTGGAGTGTCACACCCTGAATCGAAGGAGCTCGCGCTTCTCGCAAAGCTCTACCTCCAGAACATCGGCGGCTTCATCTCGTCTCGCGAGGCCGAGGACCGCCTTGCGGCCATCGGAGCCGGGCCTGTTCCGGTCGCCGAGGACGGATTCAGGGGGGACGCACGGGGTGAGGTCCTGAGGATTCTCAAGCCGATGTTCGCCGGGGCGGCGGACGCGGACCTCTTCCTCGCAAACAGCGGCATGAACGCGGTTCATGCGGCGTTCCGCGCGGTCAACGACCTGCAGTCCTCGAAGGGCCGCACCGGATGGGTCCAGCTCGGCTGGCTCTACCTGGACACGATCTCGATACTCAAGAGGTTCACGGCGTCCAGGGAGGACTACGTCCACGTGAAGGATGTCATGAACCTCGCCGCGCTCGAGAGCCTCTTCGAGGAGCGCGGCACGCGCATCGCCGGGCTCGTGGCGGAGGTGCCCACAAATCCGCTGGTCCAGACGCCCGACGTTGCGGCGCTGGCGGCGCTGTGCCGGAAACATTCGATCAAGCTCATCCTGGACCCGTCGCTCGCCTCGTCGTTCAGCGTCGACTGCCTGCCGCACGCGGACCTCGTCGTGACAAGCCTCACGAAGTACACCGGCAACGAGGGCGACGTCATCGCCGGCCTTGTCGTGATCAATCCGGCCGCTCCCGACGCGGATTTCCTCAGGAGGAGGGTTTCAATCATCGTCGAGCCCCCCTATCCGCGCGACCTGTCCCGCTTGGCTGCGCAGATCCGAAATACGCGCGAGGTCCTCGGAAGGATCGAGGAGAGCACGCCGATAGTGGCGGCGTTCCTCGCCTCGCACCCTGAGGTCCGGACGACGCACTGGGCGCTCGATCCCGCCTCGCGCGCCAACTACCTGAAGGTCGCACGGTCGCCCCGGGCGACCGGGGGGATGATCTCCTTTTCGCTCCGCGGAAAGCTGGACGCGTTTTACGACAGGCTGCGCCTGCCGAAGGGCCCGAGTTTCGGCATGCGTACCACGCTCATTTGCCCCTTCATGTACCTTGCGCACTACGATCTTGTTACGACGCAGGAGGGGCGCGCCGAGCTTGTCGCGAACGGACTGGACCCGGATCTCCTGCGCCTTTGCGTCGGGACCGAGCCGGTCGGCGAGATCATCGGAGCGCTCGAAGAGGCGTTGAACGCCGGCTGACCGTGGGGGCATCGAGCCGTTTGGCGTTCGAAATCTAGTGCCTGGTATCGCCGGCGGTCAGCCGAACGAACCTCAGTCCAAGCATGACCGCCGCGACGGCCAGTCCGGCGGCAAGACCCCACCAGATGCCCGCAGGCCCATATCCCCAGCGAATGCCCAGAAAGTATCCCACCGGCAGCGCGATCAGCCAGTAAGCCACGAACGTGATGACGGCCGGCACCTTCACATCTGTCAGGCCCCGCAGCGCCGCCGAATTGATCACCTGGTTCCCGTCAAAGATCTGGAAGACCGCGGCAACGACCAGCAGCGAGGTCGCCGTTGAAACGACCTGGGGGTCGCTGATAAAGCAGGAGGCGATCGGGCGCCCGTAGGCGAGGAAGACCACGGTCACCGCGACGCCGAGGGCGAAGCCCATGGCCGCTCCCCCGATCCAGATGGGCCTGAGCCGCGAGTGCTCGCCTGCGCCGACTGCGGCGCTGGTCCGCATGCCCACGGCCATGGACAGGCCGAGCGCCACCATGAATGTCATCGCGGCGCACGAGATCGCGATCTGGTGGGCGGCGAGTGAGATCGCCCCCAGCCAGCCCATCATGACCGTCGCCGAGGCGAATGCGCCGCCCTCGAAGAGCAGGCAGCCCGAGGCCGGAAGACCGACCGAGAGCATGCGCCGCAGCCGGTCGCGGGAGAGGGGGGCTAGCCAGTGCGTGGGCCACGCGCTGCGCATCGCGGGATCCAAGCGCAGCCATAGGAAGATCAGCGCGGAGCCAAGGGTGCGCGAGATGAGCGTCGATATCCCGGCGCCCGTAAGCCCCAGGCGCGGCATGCCAAGGTGCCCGTAGATGAACACCCAGTTCAGGACCGCATTGAGGACGACCCCGCCGAGTATGATCAGCACCGGAACCCATGGCCTGCCCATAGACTCAGCGAACTGCCGGAGCGCCAGGTAGGCGAGCGTGGGAAGGAGCGAGAAGCCGATCAGCATGAAGAAGGGGTTCACGGCGGCCAGGACCTCGGGCGGCTGGCGGAACCACGCGAGGTGCAGGCTGAGGAAAACGATGATGCCGATTTCGGCCACTCCCGAAACGAGCGCCAGGAGGAGGCCGTGCCTGAGGTATTCGCCCGCCTCGTCGTGGCGCCCCGCCCCCCTTGCCCTGGACGCGAATATCGCGACCGGGGTCAGGAGGCCCACACCGATGATGAAGAAAATATTGAAGATGCCCGTGCCGAACGCCGAGGCAGCCAGAGGGACCGTTCCCGTTCGCCCGATCATAACGCTGTCGGTGATGCCCATGAGCAGCTGGCTCACCTGCCCTATGGCGATCGGTATCGCCAGGAGCAGCGTGCCGCGCGCTTCCCTGTAAACAGCATTCATCGACCAGTGTTATCGCGGACCGGCGGGCGAAGTCCAACGATACCTGAGTTGGGCGCAAAGGATGCGGCGGCGCAGCAAGCGGAAGGCGCGCCAATGGACGTGCCGTATCCCGCGGATCCTGATTCGAAAAAACGGCGGCGCCTCAGCGGGCGCTGCGGACGCGGATCGAGTACTTCCTCGCAGTAAGAACGGGCGCGGTGAAACGCACGACCTCCGTCGAGTCCGCGGAGATCGCGAACAACTCCCAAGAGGATTCGCCGCCGACAGGAAGGCCCTGCTCGTCCAGAAAGACGCATTGTACATTCACGCGCACTGCCTTGGCGTCGCTGTTCTTGAGGTTCGCCACGACCTCGAGGCGGCCATCCGCAAGCGCACGCTCCTGCAGGCCGGTGCAGCTGATGACGGCCTCCGTCGGCGCATCCAACGCCACAAAGCGCACGGTGTTCTCGACCGTGAACTTGGTTGTGTCCTGCGGCGCCTGCGGCGCCGGCGCGCTCGCGCAGCCGGCCGCCAGCGCCAGGGCGCCGCATGCCGCAAGGGTTGAAACGATGTGCCTGGTAGTCATGGCTTGTCTCCTAGGTATGAGTTAGGACTGCGTCGGCGCGAGCATGTTCAGGCATTCTTGAGGGCGTTTCGGCGATCGTTTGTGAACCCGCGGCGCTTGCGCCAAGGGAGGCGCCCTGAGAGCGTCGGGGTGCCCTCCCCGCCATGCCCCGCTACGTCCTCGCCCTTGACCAGGGCACGACCTCCTCCCGCGCGATCCTATTCGACCGGCGCGGGCGCAACATCGCGTCGGCCCAAGTCGAGTTTCGGCAATACTACCCCCGACCCGGGTGGGTCGAGCATGACCCGGCCGACCTTTGGGACTCGACGAGGCGCGTCGCGCTCGCCGCCCTCAGGAAGGCTGGAGTTGGAGCCGGGGATGTCGCGGCGGTCGGGATCGCGAATCAAAGGGAGACGACGCTCCTTTGGGACCGGGCAACCGGCAGGCCGCTGCACCGGGCGATCGTGTGGCAGGACCGCAGGACCTCCGCCGCCTGCGACACGCTCGAGCGCAAGGGATTGGGGCCGCTGTTCAGAAGGAAGACGGGCCTCCTGCTCGACCCGTATTTCTCGGGCACCAAGCTGGCGTGGCTCTTGGACCATGTTCCCGGCGCCCGGAGGCGCGCGTCGCGCGGCGAACTCGCATTCGGCACGGTCGACACATGGCTCCTCTGGAAGCTCACGGGCGGACGCGTGCATGCCACCGATGTTTCGAACGCATCCCGCACGCTCCTCGCCGGCCTTCGGACGGGTCAATGGGACGCTGAGCTTGCACGAACCCTGCGAATCCCCATGGAAATCCTCCCCGAGATCCGCGCGAGCAGCGGCGTCTTTGGCGAGATCGACGGGATCTCCGCACTGCGCGGCGTGCCGGTTGCCGGCATTGCTGGCGACCAGCAGGCCGCGCTGTTCGGCCAGGGATGCTTCAGGCCGGGGATGGCCAAGAACACCTATGGAACCGGGTGCTTCATGCTCATGAACACCGGCGGCCGGCCCGTCGTCTCCAGGAACCGGCTTCTTTCGACGATCGCATGGCGGATCGGGGAACACACGGAGTATGCACTCGAGGGAAGCGTGTTCGTCGGGGGAGCGGTCGTCCAATGGCTGAGAGACGGCCTCGGGCTCATATCGAAATCATCGGATGTCGAGGCCCTCGCGGCGCGGGTCCCCGACAACGGAGGCGTGACGATCGTTCCCGCCTTCGCAGGCCTCGGCGCCCCGCACTGGGATCCCGCGGCCCGGGGAGCGATTGTCGGCGTCACACGGGGAACGACCGCGGCGCACCTCGCCCGCGCGGCGCTGGAGAGCATCGCGTTCCAGACGGCCGACCTGATCGGGGCGATGGAGGCGGACTCCGGGCGAAGGATCCGCGAGCTGCGCGTCGACGGCGGCGCCTCGGTGAACGATGCGCTCATGCAGTTCCAGAGCGACCTCATCGGCGCGGCGGTTGTCCGACCCAAGGTGACTGAGACAACTGCGCTCGGGGCCGCCGCGCTGGCGGGCCTTGCCGTCGGGTTCTGGAAGAACCTTTCGGAAATCGGCGGCCTTGCCGGAACGGACCGAACGTTTCGTCCCAAGCGCAGCCGGGCGGCGCTCAAGGGGGCTCGCGCCTTGTGGTCGCGGGCCGTCGACACCGCGCGCCACTGGTCGAGCCCCAAAGCATAGGGCCGCCTTCCATGAAGCCATCGGCCTCCACAATCCTCGCATTGATCGCCCTCCTCCCCGCGGCATTTCCTGCCGCAGTTTCAGCGGGTGAATTCGCCGGGACGGAGGACCTTGTCGCGCGCCGCGTTCCGTGGCTAAAGGACCAAATCCGTTTCGAGAAGCTGGCCGGCGCGACCGGCGACGCATTCGAATTGCAGACGGTGGCGGGGAAATTGGTCGTGAGCGCGTCGGGCTCAAACGCGGCCGCGGCGGGCCTCGGATGGTACCTGAAGTACTCGTGCCACCGCTCGATGTCCCACGTGGGCGACAACCTTTCGCCTGTCGGCGCGCTGCCCTTGCCGGCCATTCCCGTCCGGATCGAGTCCTGGGCGCGCCAAAGATACGCGCTCAACTACTGCACCTTCAACTACACGATGAGCTTCTACTCATGGAAGGACTGGGAGCACGAGCTCGACTGGATGGCGCTCAGCGGGGTGAACCTGATGCTGGTTGCAAACGGCGAGGAGGCCGTGTGGCGGAACACGCTTATGCGTCTGGGATATTCAGAGAATGAAATCTCACGGTTCATACCGGGTCCCGGCTACACGGCGTGGTGGCTGATGGGCAACCTCGAGGGCGTCGGGGGGCCCATGACAACGGGCATGATCCAGAGCCGCAGCAACCTCCAGAAACGGATGATCGACCGCATGCAGTCGCTGGGCATTGAGCCCGTGCTCCCGGGCTTCTACGGCATGGTGCCGGCCAGCCTCGGGCAAAAACTGAAGGCCCACATTGTCGATCAGGGGAAATGGGCGGGCTTTCACCGGCCGGGGATACTCGATCCCACCGACCCCGAGTTCCCCCGCGTCGCCGGCATATATTATGAGGAGCTGAAAAAGCTCTACGGGCCCGACATCCGCTACTTCTCCGGCGACCCGTTCCATGAGGGCGGAGTGATGGCCGGCGTCGACCTCGGGCGGGCGGGCGTCGGCATCCAGTCCGCGATGCTGGCCCATTTTCCGGGCTCAACCTGGGTGCTTCAGGGCTGGCTGGAGAACCCCCGCAAGGAGCTCATTGCGGCGACGGACAGGTCCCACGTGCTCGTCCAGGAGCTCTTCGGAGAGCTGACGCACAACTGGGAGACACGCAGCGGATATGAGGGCACCCCGTTCATCTGGTGCTGCATCGACAACTTCGGGGAAAGACCGGGCCTGTTCGGGAGGCTGCAGCACTACTCGGACGAAACCTATCGCGCGCGCACCGGGGAATTCGGAAAATATCTCCAGGGAACGGGAATAATGCCCGAGGGAATCGACAACAACCCGGTGGCCTACGACCTCGTGCTCGAGCTGGCCTGGCACCAGGACCATGTGGACGTGGGCCAGTGGCTCGCGCGCTACGCCGCGTATCGCTACGGCCGCGCCGACACGGACATCGTCGACGCCTGGGCGCTCCTCCTCAGGACCGCATACGGAGACGCCGGCACCGGCATCCCGGAAAACGTCCTCTGCGCACGACCTGCGATGCCCGCGACCGCAGCCAGCCACTGGGGCAGCCTCCCACTCGCCTACGATCCGGCCGTATTCGCGAGAGCCGTCGAGCTGTTCAGCCTCGCGGCAGGCAGGTTCAGGGACAGCGAGACCTACCGCCTCGACCTTGTGGCATTCCGCCTGCAGGCGCTGTCCAACGAGGCCCTTGGAATCTCGCGCGAGGTCCAGTCCGCGCTGGCCCAAAAAGACCGCGCGGCCTTTGAGGATTCGTCCGCCCGTTTCTTGGGCGTTGGCCGCGCCGCGGACAAGCTCCTCGACACCGAGCCCTTCTACCGGCTGTCCACCTACCGTAACAGGGCGTTCCTCTACGGCGACACCGAAGCCGAAAGGGCGAACAGCCTGCGAAACGCGATGGCGTTGGTCACGTACTGGGCCGGGGAGGACCGGAATTCGGACGAGCTCCACGACTACGCATTCAAGGCCTGGGCGGGCATGATGGCCACGTATTCAATGAAGCGCTGGCAGATGAGCTTCGATACCGAGCGCCAGTCTTGGGACGGCACAAACGTGCCCGCGCCCGACTATTTCGCGTGGGAGCGGCAGTGGGCGGCGGAGAACAGCGCCCCTCGGCCGGGGGAAATCCCTTAGGAATTGCGGGTTGTATCCGTTTTGAAAGGCGTTTTCATCACCTCAAGTCCCCCCGCGCCCATGAACAGATCCATTCGATTCGGCTTGCTGACGATTGCCCTGGCGCTTCCCTGCTCCCTGCGGGCTGACGACAAGGCCACCCCCCCGCCGCCGGCGGACGATCAGGTTTCACTCAAGGCAGACAACAAGCAGCTTTCGGATGAGCTTGCCGCGGCTTGGAAGGAATCCTCCGACTTGAAGGCGAAAGTCGAACAGCTCAATTCCGATAACGCGGCGCTGAGCCAGAAGCTGGACGCGGCAAAGGCCGACGTCGCGGCCAAGCCCGACGCCCCCGCACTGGCGCCTGCTCCGGGCAGTTCCGACTCCGCCCTGCAGCTCGCCGACCTCCAGGACAAGCTCGCAACCTCTCTCCGGAGCTTCACCGTCCTCCAGGACGAGAATGCCGACCTGAAGACCCAGCTCGACAAGGTGATCACGGACAATGCGACCTTCAGCCAGCAGCTCGACACCGCCCACGCCTTGATCGCGACCCTCCAGGTCCAAGCCGCGGCCACCTCGCAGATTGATCCCCTGCGCACCGAGCTCCGCCAGGCGCAGGACGAGACCAGCCGGCTTTCGCTTGAGAACGCGGATCTCAGGACCCATATCGCCATTCAGGCGCCGGGTCCCGGCGCCTCGAGACCGATGCCCCAGCGCCCGAGCCAGTTATCAGCGCCAAGCGCGGTGCCCGCGGCCGCGTCGCCGCCCCCCCCGGCAGCCAAGACCTATGTCGTCGCGGAGGGCGACACGCTGACAAAGATTTCCCGCAAGTTCTACGGCAGCTCCGGGCGCTGGGGGGACATCCTCAAGGCGAACCACGACGTTCTGAAGGACGAGAAGAGCCTGGTCGTCGGGAGCACGCTGAAGATCCCCTGAAGGGAAATCCCGCATGCCCGCAGTAGCGACCCAGTTCAACGGCATCTCCGTCGTCACCAAGGCCAACGTCTACTTCGACGGGAACGTCGTCAGCTACACGCTTCTGCTCCCCAAGTGCGAGCGAAAGACGCTGGGCCTGATCCGTCCCGGGTCGTTTCATTTCAATACGGACGCTCCCGAGCGAATGGAGATCGTCGACGGGGCGTGCCGCGTGACAATCGACGGCGCGACTGACGCGACCGTCCAAGCGACGGGTTCACAGTTCGAGGTTCCAGGGAAAAGCGGATTCCGCATCGAGGTTGAAAGCGGGCTTTGCCAATACATCTGTTCATTCCTGACCTGAGGCGCCTCGCAGTGGCGATTCTGCTGCTGCCTCCCCTTGCCGCGTGCGCCCAGGATGCCCTTCCCGACGGGTTGTATGCGGAAATATCGACCCCAAGGGGCGTCATCACCTGCGAGCTTGAGTCGGCCAAGGCCCCTATGACCGTGGCAAACTTCGTAGGGCTTGCGGAGGGCTCGCTCGGGCCGCAGCCCCGCAAGCCGTTCTTCGACGGGCTCACCTTCCACCGAGTCGTCACCGGTTTTGTGATACAGGGGGGCGACCCGCTCGGAACCGGCGAGGGCGGCCCCGGCTACTCTTTCCCGGACGAGTTTGTGGCAGGACTCGGCCACGACGGAGCAGGCGTGCTCTCGATGGCGAATGACGGGCCCGACACGAACGGGTCGCAGTTCTTCATCACCCTTGCCCCGGTCGAGCGGCTGAACTTCCTGCACTCGGTTTTTGGCCGCACGGTGCACGGGTCGGACGTCCTCGCGAAGGTGGCGCAGGGCGATGTCATGCATGTGAGGATCCTGCGTGTCGGTCACTCTGCCCAGGCATTCAAGGCGGACGAGGCGACGTTTGCGTCGCTGGTCGCCAGGGCGCCGAAGTATGGAACAGAGAAGGTGCCCGGGCCAAAGGCGCATTTCGACGATCCCGACAAGCTCCTGCCGACCGATCCGCCCCGCGCCGTGAATTTCAACTTCAAGCTGGGAAATTTTGAGCGCGCAACCGGCCTGCGGGTATGCGCCCGGGTATTCGCAAAATCCCCCGCAAGCCCAGAATCGTTTACGGGTGAACTGGCCCGCTCGCTGGGATTGGAATCAAATGGCGTGCTTGCCGTCTACTTTGCGGACACTGATAAATGGAAGCTAAACATCGGCACGGCGCTTATGGAAAAATTCGTCGGAAAGTCTGGAATCCCCCAGGAAATGACGAAAAGCGAGCCATTTGCATCTTCTATAAACACTTTTTTTACAGATTCGAAAAAACGGGAGAGATTATATTCAGCCCAAACCGCAGCGGCTTTACCAAATTATTTACAAATCCCGGGTCAACGAATAAAGATTTCGGTCGATGCGGTGTTGGACGAGTTGCTTTTCAAAATCGCTTTCTAAAAACTACTTACGGATGCCCTCGCTTCGGTGCTTCGTTTCGTTTCCCCACGGGAATAGTCCGACCCTCCCCCTTTTGCTCGAAAATCCCTTTGGGTGTGCTTTTGATTTTACAATTTTTTACCAACTTGTTGCAACCATTGCCTATCTCCGCGTGCCTTTAAAGTCCCAAAATGTCATGTTTTGTACGGCCAAACAATGTGGCCACAGATCATGAAGCTTTCATCCCCATCTTTTTCCAGGGGATTCACTCTCGTGGAAATAATGATAGTCGTAGTCATCATCGGCCTCCTGGCCACGATGGCGATTCCGGCATTTCAGCGAGTCACGGTCGCCTCGCAGGACAAGGCGGTGCTGAACAATGCGCGCCAGCTCTCAGCGGCGTCGGACCAATATTTCCTCGAGTCCGGAATTTCCACGGCCGCGCTGGCCGACCTGGTCGGCCCGACGCAATACATCAAGGCGCTCAACTCGGTCGCGAGCGAGGCCTACCCGGCCAACTTCACCCAGGCGACAACGATCACTGTGAACGGAGTCGGGGGCACGCGAACGATCACGTATCACATGTGACGTGGACGGCGCCTAGCGTCTCCAATTGAAGTTGGTGGCCCCGAGGCTCGAGTCGTCCTCGCCGCGGTTGAAGACCCTGACTGCCGCCCAGACGAGCAGCGAGATGGTCAGGGCAAGCGCTGCGAGCGAAAGTGGAACGGGGAAAAAGAAGACCCCAAGAACAGACCCACGCATGAGGTCGACCGCGTACGCCACAGGGTCGAAGTGCGCCGCTATCTGCATCCATCGGGGCGCGGCCATCAGCGGATAAAGGCCGCCCGACAGGAAGAACATCGGCAGCAGGACGGCGTTGCTCACGATCGGGAAAACGGTCGTCGAGTTGAAGCGGCACGCGAATCCGACGCCGATTGTCGAGAACGTGAGCGACGCCAGGGCCATGGCGCCGACGAACTCGACGCCCTGGACCAGGTTGAGCGACGCGCCCGCAAGCGGGGCGAATGGGAGAAGAATGAGGCCTTGCGCGAGCGATTGGAGCGCGCCTGCTATAATCTTGCCCAAGGCGATCGCGGACCGCGGCACCGGGGCAACGAGAACCGCCTTGAAGAAGCCAATCTGGCGGTCAAATACGATCGTGATAGCTGCAAAAGTCGCGGAGAAGAGGAGCGAAAGCCCCATGGTGCCCGGAAATATGAACCGCCTGTAGTCCCCGCCGCCCATCTTCACGCTGGCGCCGATCCCGGCCCCAAGCACGAAAAGGTAAAGAAGTGGCTGTATGAGGCCGGCGATTAGGCGCGCGCGGTCGAGCCAGAACCGCTTCAGGTCCAGGATGACGATTGCGAAGATCGCCCGCATCATGGCTTCTGCCCTCCCTCGAGCCCGCGGCCCGTCAGCTTGAGGAACACGTCCTCCAGACTTGGCACGTGCACCTCCGCCCGCTGGACCCGCACCGGAAGATTCCGGAGCAGGTCCGGAAGGACGGCAGCGGGATCAGCGTGGACAAGCGTGATCGCCTGGCCCCCGGGCTCGGGCTTGAAACCCCGCTCGCTCAGCCATGCGCGAGCCTTAGCGTCGTCATCCGTCCGCAGGGTCACGACTCCGCCTCCGACGCGTGCCTTCAGCTCCGCCGGCGTCCCGAGCGCCACGATGCGGCCCGAGTCAATAAGGGCTATCCTGTCGGCGACCTCGGCCTCCTCCATATAGTGGGTCGTAAAGAAGACGGTGCGCCCGGCGTCGGCCAAGCCGCGGATCTGGCCCCAGAACATGCGTCGCGCGTCGACATCCAGTCCGAGCGTGGCCTCGTCGAGGAAAAGGATCTTCGGGTCTGTGACGAGAGCGCGGGCGAGTTCGAGCTTCCTTCGCTGGCCGCCCGACAGCTCCCTCGCGAGCCGGTCGGCCGAGTCCGCGATCCCCAGCTGGTCAAGGATCTCCGCCGCACGCTTGCGGGCGGCCGCCATCGACAGACCGTAGAGCAGCCCCATCAGGAACAGATTGTCTCGGCCGCTGAGGCGCTGCTCGATCGCGGGCTCCTGGAAAACGATTCCCATCTCGCGCCGGATCGCGTCTCGGTCCGTGACGACGTCGCGCCCGAGCACTCTTGCCGTGCCCGCCGTCGGCGCCCGAAGGGTTGCAAGGATTGAGAAGAGTGTTGTCTTGCCCGCGCCGTTGGGACCCAGGAGCGCGAACATTTCTCCTCGTTCGACCGTGAGGTCGACGCCCTTGAGCGCCTCGACCTTGGGATACTTCTTACCCACGCCCCTAACCTCGACGGCCGCGGGCCCTTTGCCGGCGGAAATGGACGGGGCGGTCGACATCGCCGCTTGTGAAAGGCAGCGCCGTGCGGATGGCAACACGTCTTTTTTCGAAATGGCGTGTTGCTCCTGCCGCCCCGTGTGCTTTGGTCACAAAACAACCCCATGCGGAGCCCTTTCTATCTTTTCCTGCTCGGCATAGCCCTTCTGACCCTGGCACTTGTCGTCCGCTCGGGGATCCTGGCGAGCAAGCATCCCGACGAGCCCATCAATAGCGCGATGAGGGCCGCCATGGCCGAGACCTCGCCGCAGCTGTCCACTGAGGACGCCACCCGGATCCGAAAGGATTTCCCGACGGCCTACACCTCGGCATCGGGCCTTATGTACATCAACCGCGCGCCGGGCACCGGCGCGGCCAGCCCCAAGGTCGGCGACACCATCGTCGCCAACTATTCCGGCAGGCTCATTGATGGCACCCCATTCGACAGCTCGTCCGACCACGGCGGCCCCTTCAGGACGGAGATCGGCACGGGTCAGGTGATCAAGGGATGGGACGAGGCATTCCTGACAATGAAGAAGGGCGCAAAGCGAACGCTGATCATTCCGTACTGGCTTGCCTACGGCGACGCCGGACGCCCGCCTTCAATTCCGCCGCGGGCGACGCTCGTCTTTGACGTGGAGCTGGTCGATTTTCACTGACCTACTCGTGGTAGCGGGTGATCGGGGCCCGGAGGCGGTCCAAAAGGGTGGGGTCGAACAGATGGAATCTTGAATCGATCTCGGGAATGCCGAGCTGCGCAACGGCAAAGCCCGCCGCGAGAAGGGTGCTGCGGGCGAGAGCGCTGACGATGCGCCGGGCCTTCTTCGCCGCGGCGACGGGACGCCTCGACCTTGCCGGGCCCGACGCCGGTTGGGATTCTTGATTTTTTGCCATGAGCGAGCGGTTGCTCGCTTGGTACGACAAAACCGTCCCCCATTCGTTCCGTTACAATCCGGCATAGCCGCCGTTGCGCTTTATCCACGCCTCAGACTCGCGCCAGCCCGGGAAAACCTCATCGACGCAGGCCCAGAACCTCTCCGAGTGGTTCATTTCCCGAAGGTGCATAAGTTCGTGGAGGATTATGTAGTCCCGCACGGACTCGGGGGTCAGGATCAGCCGCCAGTTGAGCGAGACGACGCCGCCAGCCGTGCAGGATCCCCATCGGGACCGCTGGTCCCGGACTGAAACCCGCGTCACATTCATTCTTGTCTGCGCGGCAAGTTCCCATGCCCGGGCGGGAAGTTCCACCTTCGCCAGCCGGAGAAAGCGGGCCTCGAGCACAGTCCTCAGGTCGCCCTCGAGGCGCGGCACGCGGAACACGTCCGCGCCGAGGCACACTGAGGGCCGATCCCCCTCGGCAGCGGGGCGAATCTCCGCAAATTCACCGCGCCATAGCACCGCCGTGCCGATCGCCCAGATGCTGGCGGCCCTCGGCCTGCACCGCTGCCTTTCGCGGGCACGGTCCAGCCATTCGCGGTTGAGCTCCACAAAGTGCTCGGCCTCGCGCATCGAGCCCCGCACAGGGACCGTGGCGATGGCAACGCCGTCGCGGCCGAGGGAGAGCCTGTAGTTCCGGGCATGGGCGCTGCGCCTGAAGACAATCGAGTCACGCGGACCGTCGCCGCTCGCGGGCGGTGAATGGTGCACACCGGGGGAAGGTGCAAATTGTCCGAAAAAGTCCTGTTGTCGGGCCTCGGTCACTTCAGGGTTCCGTAAAGTAGGACAGCGGCTGCGTCCGGGTCGACCGCAAACCTCCGAGACGAGCAACAATCGTTAGTGTAAACGAGTGGCATTCTGATGTGAGGGAATCTTTGCGTGACAAGGGGCCGGACGATGCAAATTTACCCAGGAATCAGCTCGTTGTTAGATTTACTTGCAATTTAGCAAGCTAACTTGCAATTTAACAAGTGAACCTAACTGACCCCATGGACACACCTCCCTTCAACGAGGCGGCCAACCGCATGAGCCGCCCCCATGACGATAAACTCTTCTCCCTTCTGGACGGGGAAAAGGCGGTGGTGCGGCTCGTGGGATCGAGGAGGATCGGCAAGACAGAGCTCGTGTCCTACTATGCCCGCGAAAAGCGGGTGCCCCTGCTCTGCATCACAATTCAGCCGATCCCTGCGGATCTGACAGCAGGCCCCGTCGTCCTGTCGATCATAGAGAGGGAGATGGAGGCATTGGCCCACACCTTTCCAAAGCTGGGAAAGGGTGTCGCGAAAATCGGGCGGGGAAAGGGCAGGCAGGAGACGAGAAGGGAGGTGGGGGCCGAGCTGAAGATCCCGGGGGACGTGGGCAAGCTCTCGGCCAAGGCCGAGAGGAGGAGGACCGTCGAAGCCGCCACCGCCGGGGAGGCGGACACGGATCTGGCCGCCACGCTCCGGCGCCTCGAGCTCGCGGCGCTGGACCTGGGCGCGCGCCCCGTTGTGTTCTTCGACGAGATCCAGGAGCTCCTTGTGAACGGCAAATCGGGCATGGGAACGGTTTGGACGATTCGCAACGAGATCCAGCATCACACGGCGTGCCGTTATGTCTTTGCAGGAAGCAACCAGCGCCTGTTCGCGAGGCTGCAGGCCGGTAGCGGGGCTCCGTTGTTGAACCTCGGATCTGAGCTTGTGATCCCCCCTCTCTCGCCGGAGGAGATTGACGCCTGGGCGGTGCCCCTTTTCAGGAAGGGGGGCCGGCATATCTCGACACTTCGCGCAGCTACCGAGCTTCTCGGCGGGAAGATCGGCGAGGTGTCGGAGGTCTGCGTGGGCCTTTGGCTGAATTCACAGAAGGGGTCGGTACTGGACGAGGCGGCGCAACGGGAGGCCGTAAGGTCGGTCGCCAGGCAGCAGCCGGAGATCGAGAGGCTGGTTTCCCGCCTTACGGCCCATCAGGCGACCGTCCTGCGGTGGGTCGTGATGAACCCAAACGTCAGCCCATATTCCAAGGCGGCGAAGGAAACCATGGGACTTAACGACGGGACCGTTGCGACGTCGCTGAATGCGCTTGTGGGCTACGAGCTCATCGAGAGCTTCAGTCGAAGCCAGTATGTCGCCACGACCCCGCTGAAGCTATTGGCGAGTCTTTCACCCAGTCTTTGGACCAAGGCCTAGGAATTCGCGCAGACGGCTCGAAATCCGGCCCGATTCACCGTACTCTCGGCCCTTTATGTCCTTCCTTTCGAAACTCGAACGGTCCCTCGGGCGCTTTGCCATCCCCAATCTGCCGCTCTACCTGGTCCTGGGCCAGGTGGGTGTCTACTTGGCGGTCGTGACCGGCCGACTGGACGCGGGATTGTTTTTGTTCGTTCCGAGGCTCGCCCTCATGGGCCAGTGGTGGCGCGTTTTCACATTCCTGCTGATCCCGCCTCCCACCAACATCATTTTCATAGGTTTCGCGTGGTGGATGTTTCACCTGATGGGCAGCGCGCTGGAGGACTTCTGGGGCACGTTCCGCTTCAATCTTTTCATATTCTTCGGCACGGCGCTGACGGTTGGGCTCTCGTTCCTGCAGCCTGAATCGGTGGTCACGAACGCCTTCCTGGCGGGTTCCGTCTTTCTTGCCTTTGCGTTTCTCAACCCTGACTTCCAGTTGATGCTGTTCTTTATCCTGCCCATAAAGATCAAGTGGTTGGCGTTGTTGACCTGGGTCGTTTACGGTTTCGAATTCGTGGTGGGCGGATGGTCCGCCCGGCTGCAGGTCATGGCGGCTGTCGGCAACTTTCTCGTCTTTTTCGGACACGATCTGGTGCGCAATGCGAAGTCGGGCCGACGCGCGATGATCCGTTCGGCGGATCGCGCCGCCTCGGCCAGCCGGGCCGAGCAACCCCTGCATCGCTGCCGAATCTGCGGAAAGACAGATCGGTCGAACCCGGAGCTGGATTTTCGCTACTGCTCCAAATGCGACGGGGCGGAATGCTACTGCCCCGAGCACATTCGGAGTCATGAGCACGTCGTATCCGCCGGGGAGAGCGCAAAGTGATGCCGGCTTCAGAGCGCCAAATCCTCGTTCTGGGCAAATCGCCGTCATAGGTTCATTTGGTGCATCTTCTGCACAGATACCTTTTTCAAACGCTCTGGTGGACCTGGGCGGCCTACTGGTACGCAAGCAGCCATTCCGCGAGCGCGCCAAAGCGCGTGCAGAACCCGGGCGCCCGCCTGTATTATCGTGTTGAAATGGTAGTCGCGTTTGCCCTCTTTGCTTTCCCGCCGCTTGGCCTCGGCTGGCTCGGCCTGCAAATAGTCCCGCGCACAGAAGCGCTTTTTGTCTCCGGAGCGGTCATGCTCGCCGCAGGGCTGGCCTTCGCCGTTTGGGCCCGCGCACACCTCGGCCAGCACTGGAGCGGGCACGTGACGCTCAAGACCGGGCACAGGCTGATCCGCACCGGGCCATATGCCGTCGTGCGCCACCCCATCTACACGGGACTCCTCCTCGCCATGGTCGGAACCGCTGTCGCGCTGGACGAGGCCAGGGGGGTTCTTGCCGTCATCATCGCCCTTCAGGCCCACGTGCGAAAACTTCGCCTCGAGGAGCGCTGGCTTTCCGAGGAGTTTGGGAGCGAATACGAGAAATACCGCAGGGAGGTCAAAGCGCTTGTCCCCGGCGTCGTCTGATTTGCAGAAAACTTGTCGGGTGCTGAAATGGCGTCCACACTTCCTCAATCATGAAACTACCCCACCCCCAGGCCTCAGTTTCCCGCCGCCGTTTCCTCGGCCAGATCTCAGCCGCGGCCGCGTTCATCATGGCGCCTCGCGGGGCGCGTGCCCTGGAGACGCCCCAAGATGGGAAGAAACTCGGCGTCGCACTCGTGGGGCTAGGGAGCTATTCGACCAATCAGCTGGGGCCGGCCCTACGCAAGACCGCACACTGCCAGCTCGCCGGCGTCGTCACCGGTAGCCACTCGAAGGGAAGAAAATGGGCGCGTGAATACGGATTTCCGGAAAAGAACATCTTCACCTACGACACGATCGCGCAGATTGCGGGCAATCCTGACATCGACGTCGTCTACGTGGTGACGCCCAACGGCCTGCACGCCGAGCACGTCATCGCCGCGGCGAAAACCGGCAAACATGTCATCACCGAAAAGCCGATGGCCAACACCGTTGCCGACTGCGACGCGATGATCGCCGCCTGCCGCGATGCGGGCGTCCGGCTGATGGTGGGCTACCGACTTCACTACGAGCCGCACACCGCCGAGCTCATCCGACTGGCGCGGGAGAAGACCTTCGGGCCATTCCTGAGGATAAAGAGCGACAACGGCTTCTCGATCGATCCAGACGCGCGGCCCGAAAACATGTGGCGCCTCGACAAGAAGCTTGCGGGCGGCGGACCGCTGATGGACATGGGCGTCTATGTGATACAGGCCGTCTGCATGGCGAAGGTCGAGGCCGCGCCCGTGGCCGTGACCGCGAAATTCGGCGAGGTGACCATGCCCAAAGTTTTTTCGGAGGTCGAGGAGTCCATAACCTGGAAGGCCGAGTATGCAGACGGGGCAATGGCTGAGTGCAAGGCGACGTATACTGAGCAGCTGAGCAGTTTGCGTGCAGAGGCAGACGGAGGCTGGGCGGAGCTGGTATATCCCGCATTCTACTACGACGAGCCGATACTAAAGACATCGCAGGGTAAGCCGCATTTTCCCAAGGTGAACCACCAGGTGGCCCAGTTGGACGGCATGGCGTTGGAGCTGATGTCCGGCCGGCCCTCGATCGCGCCAGGCGAGATGGGCCGTAGAGACATCGCGATCGTGGAGGCTATCTACGCAGCGGCGATGAGCGGACAGCGCGTGGAAGTCAGGGCCTGACCCGATCCCGGGCCCGGGAGGGCCGAGTCTGCGGCCCGGCGCACTCGGGCCGCTCCGACTTGTGCTGGGATGACGCTATGTGAACACTTGGCGGCTCCCGACATGAGCCTCCTTGCACTTTCATCGGTACTCGCGGCAGCGGCGCTTCATGCCACCTGGAATCTCTTCGCGAAACGGGCGTCAGGCGGTCTGCCATTCGCTACCTTGTCGGCGCCGTGAACGCGTTCCTTTACGCGCCCTTCGTGCTGGCGTACTGGATGTGGAGGCACCCGGTTGTTCCTGAAACGGCTATTCTGTGGGTTGTCGGGAGCGGCCTCCTAGCGCGACTGCTGGCGTCCCAATCGCGGGATAAGCGGTTTTCGGTTTCGGGGTTTCCGTCGCTCGTCCCCGGCTTAGCTCGCAGCCTAAGACGTTTCTCCTCGTCGACTTAATGTATCGAAAGACGGCGGCACACATTGTGCAAAATCGTGAGGTGCGGGACCAAAATGAATATGTCTCGAATCATTTGAACTTTGGTAGCCTACAACAAATCCAAGAAGCCGAACCGCGCCCCAATTTGGTGTATGGCCCCAAATCCCTATTCGCAGTTGGCGACTATTGGCTTTCCAAATATTATAAATAACTCAATTTCAACGCCCTGACTAACAACGGGGTCCTCTGGCATGCCGCGAGCATTGCAAGCGCGGCACAGCTAGTGCCCTAATCAAGTCGTCGTCTTTACCCTATGAAAATCGCTCTGCCCCCGGTTTCTGCATCCCTGCGTCAAAAAATTGCACCCCGTCTTTTGGCAGGATGCGCCGCCTTGGCGTTTGCCTCGGTCACGCATGCCCAGGTCAATTACGCGACGCCTTACACCTTTACCACATTGGCGGGAACGGCGTATGTCCCAGGCGGTGTGGACGGCACGGGATCGGCGGCCCAATTCAATGCCCCCTACGGCACTGCAGTAGATTCTAGCGGCAACGTGTATGTCGCCGACTTGGGTAATAACACGATTCGCAAGATCACGCCAGGCGGCGTCGTGACCACCCTTGCCGGCACAGCCGGCGCCCACGGAACCGCGGATGGAACGGGAGCCGCCGCGCGTTTCAATACTCCGGTCGGCGTCGCCGTGGATTCGAGCGGCAATGTGTTTGTTTCGGACGAGGCCAATGAGACGATCCGAAAGATCACTCCGTCCGGCGTCGTGACGACGCTGGCAGGAACGCCGGGAGTCAGTGGCAGCCAAAACGGGACAGGGTCCGCGGCGACCTTCAGCAGCCCGGCCGGCATCGCCGTGGATGGCACCGGCAATATCTACGTCGCCGACCAGACGGACGACACGATTCGCAAAGTGACCCAAGCCGGGGTCGTGACCTCCTATGCGGGCACGGCGAACACGGTCGGCTTCACTGACGGCAATGCGACCACCGTCGCCCGGTTCAATTCCCCCTACGGCGTTGCCGTTGACGGAAGCGGGAACGTGTACGTCGCGGATACAAATAATCTCATCATTCGCATGATCACGCCGGCCGGCGTTGTGAGCACGCTCGCGGGCACGGCAAAGGTCTCCGGCACCGCGAACGGCACGGGGCCAGCCGCGCAGTTCAAGGCTCCCGTCGCTGTGTCGGTCGACGGAAGCGGAAACGTATACGTCGCGGATGACAATGGAGACGCGTCGATCCGCAAGATCACTTCGGCCGGCGTGGTGACGACCTTGGCTGGAAAGACGGGATTCACCGGCTATGTGGACGGAACGGGCACGGCAGCTGAATTCAACGGTCCCTGGGGAGTGGGCGTCGACGGAAGCGGAAACGTGTACGTCGGTGACATCGGAAATAATCTTATCCGAAAGATTTCGCCGGGAGGCGTCGTGACGACGCTCGCAGGCACGCCCGGTTCGGGAAACACGGATGGAACGGGCGCGGCCGCACGGTTCAATCAGACGACGGGCGTCGCAGTCGACTCGGGCGGCACCATGTACGTCGTGGACTCCTCCAACGACCTCATACGGAAGGTAACGGCTGCAGGGGTCGTCACAACGCTGGCGGGTTCGCCGGGCAATGCCGGAAGCGCCGACGGAACGGGTTCAGCTGCCCTCTTTAATTTCCCCTTCGGAATCACGGTGGACGGAGCCGGAAACCTGTTCGTGACGGACACCGGCAACAACACGATCCGAAAGGTCACGCAGGGTGGCGTCGTCACGACGGTGGCGGGCACGGCGGGAAGCGCCGGCTCCGCGAACGGCACGGGATCGGCCGCCCTTTTCAACGTTCCCATCGGCATCGTTGCTGACGGAAACGACAATCTTTATGTTGCCGAACAGCAGGGGCAGACCATTCGCAAGATCACCTCCGCCGGGGTCGTGACGACGTTGGCCGGGCTTGCAGGCTCGACAGGCAGCACGGACGGGTCGGGATCGGCCGCCCGGTTCGACCTTCCGGCAGGCATCACAATGGATGGAAGCGGCAACCTCTTCGTCGCCGATGCCACCAACGCCCTGATTCGCAAGGTGACAACTGCGGGCGCGGTAACGACCATTGCCGGGCTACCGGCCAATCCCGGAAGCGCCGACGGAACGGGATCCGCCGCGAGATTTTTCTTCCCGGTCGGAATCGCAGCTGACGCGACCGGCAATCTTTATGTCGCTGATTCCAGCAATGACTCGGTACGCAAAGTCACGCAGGCGGGGGTCGTCACCACACTCGGAGGCACCCCCGGCATTTTCGGATCCGCTGACGGCACGGGTCCGGCGGCATTGTTCTCCAATCCGGAGGGCATCGCGGTGGACACCCTCGGAAACGTATATGTCGCTGACACGAACAACGGCACAATCCGGAAAGGGAGCCTGTCCGGCAGTCCCCAGATCATCACGCAGCCGTCGCCCCATTTTATCTCCGTCGGCGGAAATGCGACCTTCTCGGTGTCGGCGGCCGGCGGTTCCTCACTCTCCTACCAGTGGAACTTCAACAGCACGGCCATTCCCGGAGCGACAAGCTCATCGTACACGGTCTCGAACGCCCAGGCGTCCGACGCAGGCACCTATACGGTGACAGTCACGGACACTGACGGCTCTATCACAAGCAACGGGGCCAACCTCTCGGTGAACTCCGGGGGCGCCACCACGCGCCTGATCAACATCTCGACACGGGCCCTGGTCGGCACCGGAGGCAACATCCTGATCCCCGGCTTCGTGGTCACCGGGCCGGGCACCGAGACCCTCCTGATTCGCGCCGACGGGCCGAGCCTTGCCCAGTTCAGCGTGACGGGGATCCTGGCCCAGCCGACGCTGAGCGTATATAATGGGTCGACGTTGATCGCCTCAAACACGGGATGGGGCACCAATGCAAATCCGGCCCTGATCGCCAGCACCGCCGCGCAGGTTGGGGCGTTTGCCTTTAATCCAGGCAGCGCCGACTGCGCGCTGATCGCCAACCTGTCCGCCGGAAACTACACCGTGCAGATTTCAGGGTTGAACAGCTCCACGGGTGTCGCGCTCGCCGAGGTTTACGAAGTCAACTCGACGGGCACGCGCCTCGTGAACATCTCCACCCGCGCCATGGTGGGCACAGGCGGAAACATCCTGATCCCAGGATTCGTGGTCAGCGGTCCCGGCTCCGAGCAATTGCTTGTTCGGGCCGACGGTCCGAGCCTTACCCAGTTCAGCGTGACGGGAATCCTGGCGCAGACCACACTGGGCGTGTACAGCGGCTCGACTTTGGTCGCCTCAAACACGGGATGGGGCACGAGTTCGAACCCGGCCCTCATCGCCAGCACCGCCGCGCAGGTCGGGGCATTCTCGTTCTCGCCGAACAGCGGGGACTCCGCCCAGATCGTCAACCTGACAGCCGGGGGCTACACGATACAGATCAGCGGCGTGAACAACACGACGGGCGTCGCCCTGGCTGAGATTTACGAAGTCCAATAAGAAGACCAGATCCGGATTCCGCGCGGTGGAGAATCCGGATCTGGTCCGCCCGCAGGCGACATTCCATATGTTTCCGCGCGCTTCGGTGTACCGATGCGGCGCCGCCCGAATGACCCTCAAAGCGTCCTGCGCGCCGAGGGAAAGACGGCCGGGCCGACATGACCCTCGGTGTCGAACGCCTCGACCCCGAATATCAGATTGTCCTTGGAGGCGTCCGGCACGGTGATTCGGTTCACGTCCTTCGCCACGTCCATCGAGTGCTCCCAAAACGGAGACGTGGTCTCGCGCCAGACGATCCTGTAGCCAGCGAGGTCAGCCTCCGGGTTTGGCGCCCACCTAAGCGTCGTGTCATTTTCGAGCCTCGCCGTCTCGAGCTGCACACCGCTTGGTGGAGCGGGGGCGCGGGCGAGCACCGCGAGCGTCGCCGCGTTGACGCGCGCAACATCCGCCGTGTAGGCAAAGTCGACGTGGTCGGGAGTATCCCCATACTGCACCCCCTTCTCCTCGCGGACATCCTGGTGCTGGTGGCGGAAATCCTCTGCCGGCTCCGTGAACCTGACGGCGGGATATCCCCGCTCGAGGAATGGCAGGTGATCCCCTCCCCTCAAATACCGGTCCGCGCGGTAGATGACGCGGACCTGGAATGTGGGGATATATTGTCCGGCGATGTCCCTGATCGCCCGGGCGAGTTCGCGGGGCGGTGTATCGTTCTCACCCCCGGCCCTGAGCAGTCCAAGCAGCGCGTCGTCCGGCTTTGCCTCCGGCGGAATGCCTTGGGCGAAAAGCCGGACCATCCCGCGTTCGATGACGCCCTTCTCGGAACGGCTGTTTCCGATAATGTCGTTGTCGAGCATCGCCTCGATGTTCGCATTCCGGTCCTTGGCCCCCTTGGCCCAGTGGGTCGAGCCGTAAAGGCCCTGCTCCTCGCCCGCGACCGCCAGAAAGACGATCGTGGCCGCAAATTTGTAGTGCGACATGACGTGCGCCATCTCGAGAACCGCCGCGGTGCCCGACCCGTCATCATCCGCCCCGGGCGCGGCACTGGTCGCATCCAGGACGTTCGTGGCCCGAGAATCATAATGGCCGCTGACCACCACGGTCCTGCCTGTGGAGTCCGCGTCGGTCCCGGGCAGCGTCGCGACAATGTTCGTGATCTGGGATGCCAGCGGGACCCTGGGCGGCGAGGGGGGCTGGTCAAAGGTGTCCAGTTCGACCTTGAGTCGGCCCCCGGATTCCCTCGATGCCCTCTCAAACTCGGCTCGGATCCACGACGACGCGCCCCCGATCGCGTCGCCGCTCGGAAGCGTGTCGGAAAGCGTGTGGCGGGTCTTGAAGCTCGTGAGGACGTAGATCGACCTCTGTATCCGCTCGGCAGAAATTCCGCTGACGATCGCCTGGATGTCGGGGTCCGCGGGCGCCGGCGGTGGAACCGCATCGCCTGCGAGCGCCGGCGACGCCAATGCCGCGAATACCATCAATTCCCGTGCGCGCATGTCTGTTCCAGTGAGGGGAGCCGACCGGGAGTGTCAAGTTGCCTGAGCGCCGGCGGCAGGCCCCCGATGGCCGACCCGTGGATTCATTTCACAAAATTGGCCTGCCTCCAGGCGTAACCCCTCGCCAGCGAGGCCGTGAACTCCTCGGTTCGAAGCGGCTTGGTCAGGAATTCGTTCATGCCGGCCTCCAGGCAGGCGGTCCTATCCTCGGTGAATGCGTTTGCCGTGAGCGCGACCATGTAGGGCAGCTTGCCGGGCTGAATGACTTTGTGCAGCTTCCGGGCCGCCTCCAGTCCGTCCATCTCTGGCATCTGGACATCGAGGACGAGCACATCATAGGGCTTCCGGCAGGCATGCTCCACGGCCTCGACGCCGTTGGCGGCCGAATCGGCCTGGTACCCGAGCTTCGTAAGCGTCATCAGGATTACCTTCCGGTTCACCGGGTTGTCCTCCGCGACCAGAACGCGAAGGGGATACAGCTTTGAAAACCGCTGGTCAAACGGCAGATCGTGCGCGGGTTTCGAGCCGCTCTCCGGCTCAACGGCGGAGGAGACGGCAACCGGGATCGTGAATGAAAACTCAGAACCCACGCCGACCTCGCTCGTAACGATTATTCGGCTCTGCATCAGGTCGATGAGGCGGTGGCATATGGCCAGGCCAAGGCCGGAGCCGCCAAAGCGCCGCGTCGTGGAGGAATCGACTTGGGAAAAGGGCTTAAAGAGCAGGTTGAGCCTGTCAGCGGGAATTCCGGGACCCGTGTCCTTGACAACGAATTTCAGCAGCCATTGCGCACCGCTCGGAGTCCCAGAGACCTCGACCCGGATCGTGCCCCGGGTTGTAAACTTCACCGCATTGCCCGTGAGGTTGACCAGCACCTGGCTGAGCCGGGTTCCGTCGACGATCACAATCTCGGGCACATTCGGGGAAATTCGCGTTTCGAACTTCACTTCCTTGAATGCGCACCGCTGCGCGAATAGATCCGCGACTCTCCCCACGCAGTCGCGCAGATTGACGGGATAAGGCGCGAGCTCGAGCTTGCCCGCCTCTATCTTGGAGAAATCCAGGATGTTGTTGATGAGCTCAAGGAGAAGGTCCGCGCTGGTTCTCACCGTCGACACGCACTCCTCCTCCATGGGCCCGAGGTTGCGGTTGAGAAGAAGGCTTGTCATGCCGATGATCGCGTTCATCGGCGTGCGGATTTCATGGCTCATGTTGGCCAGGAACTCGCTCTTAGCGCGGCTGGCGGCCTCTGCCGTTTCCTTCGCCAACCGCAGCGCCTCCTCGGCCACGGCGCTCAACCGAACCTGCTCCCGGACAATCTTGGAAAGATCCAGCAGGTCATTGGAGACGTCGCCCAGAGGCGCCTCACCCTGCGCCCTCATCTCGCGAACGGAGGCGCGCAGGCTCTCGAGCACCGCCGCGTCGCGCTCGTACTGGCGCCGGAGCATCGAGTTGGCCTCAAGCAGTTCGTTCGAGCTCAGCTCCATGGATCGCTCGACCAGCTTGCGATCCGTTTCAAATTGGCCGTAGGCGTCGTCAACGGCCCCAAGGAGGCGCCGCCAGTTCTCGGGTATGGGCCCTTCCCTGCCGATGAATTTCTGGAACTGGCGCTGCAGCAGCCTGTGCCTGATCACCACCGGAACCCCGTGACCCTGGTCGCCAACGCCTGGTCCTGGTGGGTTCATGTACTGTGGGATCGGTTAGGCCGTGGGCACCAGGAGTAGCTCATGCACCGCAAGCAGGAGCCGTTCGACCGTGAAAGGCTTGGTAATGAACACGGGGAGTTCCCACGGCGCTTTGCTGTCACCGCCCGTGTGCTCGCCGTGACCGCTCATGCCCATGATCCGGATTTTCGGCTCGATCTGCCTCAGGGCCGTGACCAAGGCCGGTCCGTCCATGCCAGGCATCGCCAAGTCCGTTATAACCGCATTGATCGTGCCTCGTTCCAAGGTAAAACGCTTGACCGCCTCATGGCCGCCGGACGCCGCGACTGCCTTATATCCAAATCCTCCAAGAATCCTCACGGCGACGTCGCGAACAGCCTGTTCGTCGTCAACAACAAGGATGCATTCACCGTTGCCGCGCAGGAGCCCCACGTCGACTTCCAGGCTTGGGGAAACCGTGGCTGCGGGCGTTGCGGGGAAATAGAGCTCGAACGAGGACCCGTGACCCAGGTTGCTCATGACCCGCACGAACCCGCCATGGCTCCGCACGATGCCCAGGACGGTGGAAAGCCCAAGCCCGGTTCCCTTGCCAATCGCTTTCGTCGTGAAGAACGGCTCGAAAATCTTGTCCAGAGTCTCCGGGGAAATTCCAGTGCCGGTGTCCCTGACGCAGAGGCGAACGTGCGGGCCGGGCCGCGAGTTGTGCGCCGTCCATATCTGCGCCCGTCCAAAGGGGGCGCGCGTCGTCTCCTGACCGTCTGAATTTGACGCACCCAGCTCGAGGGTGCCGCCCTCCGGCATGGCGTCGCGGGCGTTGATGCACAGATTCATGAGCGCCTGGTGCAGCTGCGTCGAGTCGCCCAAGATCGGCCACAGGTTCCCATCCACCTGCGTCCGGATCTCGATCCTCTTCGGGAATGTCTTCACGGCGATCGCCTCCATCTCCTTGATGAAATGCCTCGGCTGGATCACCAGGCGCTCGCTTTCGACACCCCTGGCGAACATCAGCACCTGCTTCACGATTTCCGCACCGCGCCTGGCGCTCACCTCCATGTCCGCCAGCGTCTTCATGTCCTCCTCGGAATGGACCGAGTCCTGCAGCAGCTGCGTTCCAAGGACGACCGGCACGAGGACGTTGTTGAGGTCGTGTGCAATGCCGCTCGCCAGTGCCCCCAGGCTCTCCATCCGCTGGCCGCGCAGGAACTGCGCCTCGAGCTCCTTCTTCTCAGTGACGTCCGTGTTGATCACGAAGACCGACTGCGGCCGCCCGCGCACATCGCGCACCAGCGTCATGCGGCTGTGGACAATGACGGGAAGGCCTTCCTTCGTATTTTGGCGGCGCTCGCCGGACCAGCCCCCGTCCTTGAGGAGTGCCTGTTCGGTCGAATCCCACGCAGCCTTGTCCAGCGGGAACAGCGTTGTAATCTCCTTTGTGAGCGCCTCGGACCGCGTCCAGCCATACAGCCTTTCCGCGCCCTGATTCCAATACATGACCACCCCGTCGAGGCTGCACACGTAAATGGCGTCGTTCGCGGTGTCCAGGAGCGCCGCCTGCTCCCGGATTTTCTCCTCAGCCGCGGCGCGCAGGTTCACCTGCTCGCGCACCAGGTTTGAAAGGTCCAGGAGGTCGGTGGAGCTGTCGCCCGATGGCGCCACGTCGTGCGTACGAAGCGCGCGAACGGACATGCGCAGGCTCTCAAGAACCGCCTCGTCCCTCTCGAATTTTCGGCGAAGCAGAGAATTGGCCTCAAAGAGCTCCTTCGAGCTCAGCTCCATCGACCTCTCCACCAGCTTCCTGTCCGTCTCGAACTGGTCGTAGGCCTCGTCAACCGCCTCAAGAAACTGCGAAAGCTCGGCGGACAGCTGCCTTCCACCGCCCAAATATTTCCGAATCTGGCGCTGCAGAAGCCGATGCCTGAACATCACCTTTCCTGCATGGTTGTGATGGTCATGGTCTGGTTGTGAAGCTGGCATATACTGGAAGTCGAGGAGGGCGAAAGCTCACCGTATGAATAGAAGCCGGCCAGGGTTGGATGTGAGCCCACGGTGTCCCTGACGATTTCCGTCTCCTCCTCTGTGCGCTGGCCGAGGACGATCCTGCGCCCAACGCAGCTGACGCAGAGGACAAGGCTGGGAGGCGATTGGTCGCGGGTCGTTTCCGCCGCATGCGCTGCTCCGTCGACAAGGTCCTCGTAGGATGCGCGCATGAAACGAACGTGCGCGCCATTGGGAATGTCGCCGGCGAACACCATGCTCTCGCTTTTCTCGTCGATCGAGAGGATCGTGCGGACGACGACTGAATCGGCCCCGAGCGGCGCGATGCTCAGCGGAAAACGCAGCGCCGATCCCGGCAGATGGGCCGCCTGGTCGCCGAGGTAGGTCTTGTAGAGCTGGAGGGCGGACTGGCCGTCGAGCTCAAACAGCGTGTTCCCATCGGCGCGCGTCACGGTCCTCATCGGGCCAAAGGGCGCCCAGCCGCCCGCCGAGCCGTACTTGACCTGGAGATCCTTGCCGTAAAACCCGACCGCGACGACGCGCCCCGGGCGCGGGTTCTCGTCAAGGCCGACGAGTGTCTTCTCGAACCGGGTGCCGTCGCCCGCCAGGCCACCGGTCAAAACAACCCCGGCAGCCATGGATTCATTGAAGCCGCGCGTGAGCTCGGTGCCGTTCACGCTTTGGCCGTCAGATATGACGAAAATATTGACGAGGTCGGGCCCCGCCAGCTGCGTCGCAAGAATCTTCCCCGCCGCGAAGCTGCCGGTTGTGTCCCTGACGTCCGTCGCGGCGCAACGGACGCGTGTCTTCTCAAATGAAATCGCTGTTGCCACGATCCGGTCCTCGCTGACTTCCGTGCCGGCTATCTCCCCGGCCGTCGATGCCAAGATGATGTTCGCCTTCGGGTACGCCTTCTTGAGGTAGGTGTATGGGGCGTCCGACTCGAGCATCCGGCGCTCGCCAAAAACCAACACGAGCAGGGCCGAGTCTCCTGCGATAGCCTCGCCGAGAACTTGCCAGCCTTTCGCAGCGTCAAAGAATTGCTGCGCCACTTTCATCGGTGTCCGGTGTTGATTAGTGCGATTATGGGAAACGTCTTACCCGCCTGCAAGCCTGCCCTGCCGCGTCGGATTGACGGCAGTGAGACGACGGGCCAATGGCGGATTTTCTCCCAACATCTCCATCGGCCCGAATCGATGAATCTTTAGCGGATTCGGAGGGATCAAACCGTCAGAAAGGCCGCCGCGCGCAACGTGTTGACCCATACGCCGGTCGATTCATCCCTCAGGGAGCATACGCGATCCCATCCTCGTCCCGAACCGGGCGCCATGAAGGGACGGCGAAAGCCTCGACTTCAGCGCGCGCGAACAGGGACTAGGAGGGAAGCAGGTATGACTTCTTAAATCGCAAAACAAGACTGGGCAGCAACGAAAACGAGAGAATCGCCAAGGTATGTAACAGGACGGAAGATACGTCCTGAACTGAGGGCCCAAAGGCGAGGTTCATGCTTACATGTCCGGCTCCGCCGGAGCCCGCTGAGCCGCTCGCGTGAATCCGGGCCACGCTTCCGATCAACGCGGTCATGGCCATACCGACCGTGGGCCAAGCCGCCCTGAATTTCTGACGGTAGGCGACGACTCCAATTACCCATCCCACGAGAATCGGCGCGCTGAAATAGAGCCACTTTCCAACCCCGAAGTAGAGAATCGCAAATCCATGCACTCGAACGAAAGGCATATCTGTTCCGGGCAGAAAGATCTTCCAACCCGACCACAAAATCATACACGCGGTGAAATAGGCTCCGGCCAGAAGGAAGAGCGGGGCGAGACCGAAAACCGCCCACGGCGCCCGTACGCACAAGGATTGGAACTGGCGCTGCTCTGTCATCGCCTTCGACAGTTCATCTATACCGCCAAGCCGGACGAGCGCCGCGGCCTCAGCATCGGATCGGCTAAGGCCCGTGCGTTCCTCTTCCGCCCTCAAGTCGGCCAGGTGGTCGGCTAGCTCAGCCAGATAGCGCCGCACGTGCCGGGGTGCCACCCCAGCTCTCAGCAAGCGTTCGCGAAGTTCATTGAACGACTTCTGCATGTTGCCCTCCCCTTAGCATATTTTGGATCGCGGCCGCCAGGTTGCCCCAAGTTTCCGACAGATCCGCCAATCGAAGCGTTCCCGCGGCCGTTACGGAATAATAGATGCGGCTTCGGCTGTTGACGGTCTTGCGCCGCGATGTGAGTGCCCCATCGCGTTCCAACCCGTGCAGCACTGGGTAGACGACACCTTCCCCGACGGTGATCACCTCGTTGGTGCGGCTGCGGATAGCCTGAACCATCTCATAACCATACATCTCGTCTTGCTGGAGCAGCCTGAGGATCAGGAGCTCTGGAACCCCATTCATGAAATTCGGATTGGTATTGCGCGCTACCATCGAACGGGGACAGTACCTAGCGGTTCTAGGTATTGCGAGGGTAAACACGCCGCCAATCCATAACTCGCCGTGGGCATCCGCCGAGCGGAAATTTACAGGTTCTAGCCGGCCCACTACCCCCCGAATCCCACCCTTGACACCCCCCCTTTCGTAAGGCACCTCAGTCAACTCTTAAACGACACGACACCATGCAACCCACCTTCCGCCCGCACCGCAAGAAACGAGCCCGCAAGATTGGATTTCGCGCCCGAAAGTCCACCCGCGGCGGTCGCAAGGTTCTCACCTCCCGCCGCAAGAAGGGTCGCAAGCGGCTGACCGTCGTTTGATACCCGGCACTGCGGTTCCCATGCGCCTCCGCCCTGGGCAGCACATTCGCCGCCAGAGCGACATCCGTGACGTCCGTAAGCAAGGGGTCCGGATGGATTGCAGGGCCTTCACCGTCTGGTGGTTGCAGCGCCCCGAGGCAGTGGCCGTCCGGCGCGCCTGCTTCGTCGCGTCAACCCAGGCAGTCGGGAAAGCGATCCTCAGAAACCGCGCAAAGCGAAGGATGCGCGAGATTTTCCGCCGCCACCAAAGCCTGCTGCCCCCGTCCTGCGACATGATGCTCGTGGCGCGCTCACAGGTGAACAATTGGCCCTTTGCCCAGCTTGACCGCGCCTTCACCGACGCGTGCGGGAGGATGGCGCAGACCCCGCGCTCCCCAGCCTCATGACTGGCGACACGATTTCTCCAATTGTCGAGGGCCAAGGAGCCGCGGCGAGCGCCGCGGTGGGCCTTATCCGCATTTACCAGCGCACGGCGTCGCCGCTGCTGCCGGCCCTTTTCGGGCCAACCTGCGGCTGTCGCTTTCATCCATCGTGCTCCCATTACGCCGCCGAGGCCGTGATGACACACGGAACATTCAAAGGCGCGTGGCTCACCGCACGCCGCCTGATCAAGTGCACTCCCCTTCACCCAGGTGGCCTTGATCCAGTGCCGCCGGCCCAGCGCAAAAACACCCAATAGCGTGGACAAAAAGAACACATTCATCGGCGCCATCCTTTTCATCGCGGCGTTCTGCCTCCTGATCTACAGCCAGAAGTACGCACCGAAGCGTCCCGCGCCCGCCGAGATCCAGCGCGAGGTAAGCAAGGAGATCGCCGCGAATCCGCAGGCGACGCCCGCCGCCGGAACGCAGGGCGCCGCACAGGCGCCGGCAGTCCAGGCGAGCTCGGGCGAGCCGGCTTTCACGACCGCTCAGGCGGACCAGTCCGGCGCGGCCGTCACGCAGCTTTCAAACGCCTTCGTCGAGGTGAATTTCACAGACGCCGGCGGAGCGATCAGGGACGTTGCTTTCAAGAAATACCCTGCGGCCCTGCACCGGCCCGACCCGTTCATCTTCAACGAGCTCCATGCAAGTCCGATGCTTGCGTTCGTCGGAATGTCCGGCCTCGACCGTTTGACCCGCTACAAGCTGGTCTCGCAATCGGCGACGGACATCGTGTACCGCGCCGTTCTCGACAACCGGATCGAGGTCACGCGCCATTATATCGTCTCTCCGGACAAGGCGCCGGGCACGGATCCGTACATCATCCGGAGCGAGACAACCCTCCGCAACCTGACCGACGCGGCCTCCGCGCCAATGAGGGTAAAACTGTCCGTCGGCACCGCGGCACCCAGCAACGCTCTGGACACGGGGCTGCAGCTGATGACCGAGTACTCCAACGGAAAGGATCAGATCAAGGTGCCGCGCTCCTCGCTCGAGCCAAGCAGCGGTTTCCTCGGGTACAAGGCGCACGACGCCCAGTCCGTCATCACAGGCGACGGGCCGGTTGCGTGGGCCTCGGTCAAGAACCAGTTCTTCGCGGCCATCCTGACGCCGGATGACCCCGCGACCGGGCTTGAGACGCGAAGGATCAAGCTCCTGAACGAGCTCCCGGATTCGGACAGGCGAGCCTACGGGGTGATGGGCGAGGTCGATTTTGACCTGGCAGCCCTGCCCGCGCACGCGCAGCAGACTATCGCCGGCAATTTCTACGTGGGACCGAAGGAGTATCCCCGCCTTTCCAATTCCGACGTTTTCAAGAAGGACGAGGACAGGATCATGGACTTCGGGAATTCCGTGTTCCGATTCTGCGCCGCGATCCTGATCACGCTCATGTCATGGATCCATGGCTGGACCTCCAACTGGGGCATCGCAATCATCCTGACGACGCTGACGCTGAAGATTGTTTTCGTGCCGATCACGCTGGCCCAGTCGCGCACCTCACGGCGGACCCAGAAGGTCATGCCCGAGCTGAAGGCTCTCAAGGAGAAGTTCAAGGACAACCCGCAGAAGCTCCAGGCTGCGACGATGGAGCTCTACAAAAAGCACAAGATAAACCCCGTGGCCGGGTGCATCCCGATGCTGCTCACGATCCCGTTCTTCTGGGCATTCTTCGCGATGCTCCGAAGCGCCGCCGAGCTCAGGTTCGCGCCCTTCCTTTGGGCGCATGATCTTTCGGCGCCGGACACCGTCGCCATCCTCACGCTCCCGATCATCGGCGTCCTCAACCTTAATGTCCTTCCCATCCTGCTGGGCGCCGTGAACTTCTTCCAGATGCGGGTGACACCGCAGCCGTCTGTCGACAACGCGCAGATGAAGATAATGAAGTTCATGCCCGTCATGTTCATCGCGTTTTACTACAACTGGCCGTGCGCGCTCTCGCTGTACTCGACAGTGAACGGCCTGTTCACAATCGGACAGCAGCTCCTTGTGAACCGGACCCGCGACACCGAGGACGTCGCGCCGGCGAAGCCGGGCAAACACGTGAAGAACGTCACGCCCCGCAAGGGCTGAACCGACCGACAACAAGAACCGGGCGGCGGCCGACGTCCGCGCTGTATTCACACGCTTTTGCGGGAGCCTGGCCGGAGCCGTCTCGTTCCAGTTCCTGCATGCCGGCCAGTTCCTGCTCTCGCGCCAGGCCGCGACCGAAAGCGCGGAGATAGCTGTACATCCCCTCGATCATGGTGCCCGTCACGGATGCCGGCGTCGCAAAATCTCTTGTCCGATTCCACGAGGCCCTCGAAGAGCTGGATGACGTTCAGCAGGTCTTCCCGAACGAGGGGATTGACGAGGCCGTTAGCTCTGCGGCGCACGCCTGAACCTCCGCGGCGAGGGCGTCATAAAGGCTTCGACGCCTTGCGTCGCCCCGCGGGTCGTGTTGAATACCCCGACCCCATGACAGACGATGTCCAGGCAGCCCGCGCGCCCGCGTCCAGTCCCCGGCACCTCGCCGGCGACGACGTCGGCATTGTGCGGCCGCGGGACTTCAACCATCCCGCCAGCTTTACGTTCAAGAGCGGGCAAACCGTCCAGGGATTCACGCTCCGGTACGAAACGTACGGAGCCCTCAACGCGACGCGGGACAACGCGGTCCTCATCTGCCACGCCCTGAGCGGCGACCACCACTGTGCCGGCTGGCATTCCGAGAGCGACAGCAAGCCGGGCTGGTGGAACAACCTCATCGGTCCCGGCAAGGCTGTCGACACCGGGCGTTTCTTCGTGGTGTGCGTGAATGTTCTCGGCGGGTGCCAGGGCTCGACGGGACCCAGCTCGGTCGACCCGGAAACGGGCCGGCCCTACGGCACCCGATTCCCCTTCGTGACGATCCGCGACATGGTAAACGCCCAGAAGCTTTTGCTGGACCACCTCGGGGTCGCAGAGCTTCACGCGGTCATGGGCGGCTCGATGGGCGGCATGATAGCAATGCTCTTCGCAATCGAGTACCCGCAGTTCACAAAGCGACAGATCATCATGGCGTCGACGGCGAACGAGAGCGCCCAGGCGATCGCCTTCAACGAGGTCGGCCGCCAGGCGATCATGCAGGATCCCGCGTGGAACAACGGCGACTATCCCCGCGACGGCGGGCCCCGGGTGGGCCTCGCGATCGCGCGCATGATGGCCCACATCACCTACCTTTCGGACGCCGGCATGGACCGCAAGTTCGGGAGGCGCAAGCGCGAGTCCGCGGGGGGCGAATCCTACACCTTCGATGCCCAGTTCGAGGTCGAGAGCTACCTGCGCCACCAGGGCCAGAGCTTCATAAACCGCTTCGACGCCAATTCCTACCTCTACATCACGCGGGCGATTGACCAGTTCGACCCGGCGCGGGCCTATGGCTCGCTTGAGCAGGCCTTCTCGCCCATCCGAGCGGAGTCGCTCGTGGTCGGGTTCACCAGCGACTGGCTCTTTCCGCCCGAGCAGAACCGCGCGATCGCCCTCGCTCTCCTGCGCGCAGGGAAGCGGGCAAGCTATGCCGAGCTCGCGACCGACCTGGGCCACGACTCGTTCCTCCTCGAGAGCGCAGAGCTCTACACCCTGATCAGGGGATTCCTCGAGCGTTCGGAGACCTATGTCTTCGACTTCGCGATCTGACACGCATCGCCATGAGCAAACTCGTCGAAAAGCGAACCGTGGACATGCAGATCATCGGGGAATGGGTCGAGCCGCAGTCGCGCGTCGTGGACCTGGGCTGCGGCCGCGGCGAGCTGATGGCCTACCTCGTCCAGGCCAAGCAGGTGTCCGCCACCGGTGTGGACCTCGACTTCGGGCGCATCTCGGCCTGCGTGGGCCGCGGCTTGAGTGCGTACCAGGGTGACATGACAGCGTTCATGCGCGCGTTTCCCGACCGTCATTTTGACCGGATCATCTGCTCCCGTACCGTCCACGAGCTCGACGACCCCGCGGCAGTAATACTCGAGGCACTGAGGGTCGGGAGCGCGGTGACCGTGGGATTCGTCAACCACGGCTTCTGGAAAAACAGGCTGAACGTGCTGTTCCGCGGACGAAAGGTGCGCAACGTCGTTTACACGACGCCGTGGCACGAGAGCCGACCGGAGAACCCGCTCACGATCGCCGACTTCGAGGATTTCTGTCGGGAGAAGTCGATCCGGGTCGCGAGGCGCGCCCACCTGCTCGGCGACTGGCGGACGCGCTGCTCCGTGCTTCCCAACCTGCTTGCAGGGTACGCCCTTTACGACCTCGCGCGGGCCTGAGGCCCGGCCAGCCGCGCAGCCTGGATGAGGCACACGCAGTCGGTGCCGTCCTCGGTGTGGAACCAGTGCGGCTCCAGCCGTCCGAATTCGCGGTCAAACGCTTCCCGTCCACCGCCCACCTCGATCATGAGCACGCCATTCGGCTTGAGGCGCCTTGCGGCCTGGCGAAGCAGCCCACGGACGAGCTCGAGGCCGTCAGGGCCGCCGTCCAGTGCCAAGCGCGGCTCCCTCTGGAATTCCTCGGGAAGAGCATCGACGTGCGCCGACGGCTCATACGGCGGGTTGCTCAGTATCACGTCGTAGAGGCCGGCCGGCACCGCGTCGAACAGGTCGCTCCGCAGAAGGCGGACGCGGCCGCCCATGCGGTGGCGCTTCACATTCAGCTTCGCAACCTCAAGCGCGTCTTCCGAGATGTCGATCCCGTCCACTTTCGCCTTCTTGAAGTGACGTGCGAGCAGGACGGCGAGGCAGCCGGATCCCGTGCACACGTCGGCGACGCGGGACACCTTGGCCAGGTCCGCTATCCAGGGGTCAACCTGGTGCCCAAGAATTTCAACGAAATAGCTGCGAGGAATCAGCACCCGCTCGTCCACATGGAACCGCAGGCCGCCCAGCCACGCCTCGCCGGTGATGTAGGCCGCAGGGACGCGGTCCTCGAGCCTTCTCCTAAAGACTTCGTCGATCGCAGCCGATTCCGGTGGCAGCAGTTTCCGGTCCAACACCGCCGGACCGCTCTCGAGCGGAATGCCGAGGGTCCTCAGGATCAGGTACAGCGCCTCATCCCGCGCGTTTGTCGCAACCTGACCCAGCGCTGCGCCGTGCTTGGAATACATCGCCTCTGCGCGCCTTAGACGTCGTCCGAGTGTCACCGGTGGAAAACAACCCGGACTTCATTCGGGTCGATCATTGGCGAAGCGACTGCCCGCATCCTGTGATGTGGCCCGCAGCGATCGCGATTGCGGAATCAATGTCCATTGGGCGCAGGCTTTCCGGCCTCGAGCTCCAGCCGGGAAATCAATTTCTGCTTCTGATCGCCCAGGGTTTGGTCCGTAACCGAGTCGAGGACCTTGCGCGCGTGGTCGGTCTTGCCCATGTAAAGGAGGACATTCGCCTCGTGCAGGCGCATCGTCTGGCGCTCGACGTCGGACTGGCCGTGAGCCTCAAGGCCCTCCCATGTCTTCAGCGCTGCGGCCCAGTCTGGCTCCTGCAAGTCGTAGAACGACTCAGCGTAGCGGTACGTGAACTCGATGCGATCCGGGGCAAGCTCCGAGGCTTTCCTGAACGCTTCCTGCATTGAGTGGTCGAGGGACGCCCTGCTCCACTCCCCGCTCCGCAGAAAATCGGATCTTGATTCGTAAAGCAGCGTACCCAGCTGGTAGTGGTAGAGCGGCTCGTCGGGCTCCAATCTGATGGCCGCAAGGAAATAGTTGAGCGCCTCGAGCGGCTTGCCGCCCTCGGCGAGATAGTTGCCGAGCTCATTTTTCACCAGAGGAATGTCCGAATCCATCTGGTTCGCCTTTAGAAGGATTGCGACCGCCTGCTTCCGAAGCCCAACTTTCCAGAGCATGTACCCGTATGAAGCGTAGCCGGCGGCGAAGTCGGGATTATCCTTGAGGAGCGACTCGTATTCGTGCGTCAGCTGCTCCACCTGAGCCTTGAACCCGGCCTCCTCAAGGGCGTTGCCCTGGGTGACCGCGTCCGCGAACAGGACCTTCTGGTGCTCGACAATTTCCTTCAGGTGGCGCTCCGCCATGGTCTCGGCCTGGGCGGGTGCGTCGGCGCGCGCCGACACCGCAAAAAGCGCGGTAAAAATGATGATAATATTTGCTGGACGAAAGTGCATGAAAAGGGGGCGAGCATCCGTGGACACTAGAGCACCAGGGGCATTCAAAAAATCTGCCCGCGCGGGGATGGCCAAGGCGACATAAAATGAACAATTCGCTTTAGAACCGCCTAAGGGTCCCTATGATCCGCCAAATGGGCCAAGCCGAGAGCGTTGATTCACGGGTTCCTTTTGGGACTACACTGCCGCCCGACGTGCTGGGCGCTGCAGTCGACCGGTTCAATGACATCGTGATGGTGACCGAGGCGACGCCGTCCGATGAGCCGGGATTCCGCATCCTGTTCGTCAACCCGGCATTTGAAAAGATCACCAGCTATCGTCCCGACGAGGTGCTCGGGCGGTCCTCCCGGTTCACGCACGGCCCAGGAACATCGATCGAAGAGGTCCGCCGGATTGAGGCGTCCATCGGCGCGCACAAGGCCGTGAGGGCGGAGCTCCTCAACTACAAGAAGGACGGCTCCTCTTTCTGGCTGGAGATTGAAGCCAACACGACAAAGAGCCCGTCGACGGGAGTGGAATACTTCGTCTTTATCGAGCGGGACATCACCCAGCGAAAGACCGCGGAGGCGGCGCAGCGCGAGCAGGAGCGGGCGATCGGCACGCTCTTCAGCAACCTTCCCGGGATGGCCTACCGGTGCCTCAACGACGGCTCGTGGACGATGGAGTTCGTGAGCGGAGGCTGCCGCGAACTTACGGGCTACGACCCGGAGGCGCTGATCGGGAATCGCCTGAAGAGCTTTGAGGCGATCATCGAGGCCGACGACAGAAAGGGCGTGCGCGATATCATCTCCCGCGCCGTGGAACGCGAGGAGGCCTTTGAGCTCAGCTACCGCATCCGCACGCGCGAGGGCGGCCTGAAATGGGTCTGGGAGCGCGGGCGCCCCGTGCCCGGGCCGGACGGCCCCGTGCGCACGCTGGAAGGCTTCATAACCGACATCACCGAGCGCAAGCTGCTTGAGAGCCAGGTGTTGCAAAACCAGCGCCTCGAGAGCATTGGCACCCTCGCCGGGGGAATCTCGCACGACCTGAACAACGTCTTCGCGCCGATCATGATGGCCGGGGACCTCCTGGCGGACAGGGTGCCCGACAAGGATGCGACCCAGCTCCTGGATGTCATCGCCGCCAGCGCCCGCCGTGGCGCCGAGCTTGTGCGGCAGATCCTCCTTTTTGCGCGCGGGATGGAGGGCCCGCGAATCGCGGTTCAGCCGTCGGCCCTTTTCGCCGAGATCAAGAGCTTCCTCGAGAGTACGCTTCCGAAGTCGATCCGCGTGAACTTCGAGATCACGTCCGAGGTGACGGCGATCTCCGGCGATCCCGTCCAGCTCCACCAGGTGCTTCTCAACCTCGCGGTGAACGCGCGCGACGCGATGCCGTCAGGCGGCAGGCTCGCATTCGCGGCGACGCCGTCGTCCGTCTCGGCGTCGTCGCCGCGACCCCATCCCGACGCGATTCCAGGGGACTTCGTCCGCATTGACATCTCTGACACCGGCACCGGCATTCCCGATATCCTGAAGGGCCAGATCTTCGACCCCTTCTTCACAACCAAGGGCGTTGGACGCGGAAGCGGCCTCGGGCTCTCGACCGCCCGTTCGATCGTCAAGGCGCACTGCGGGTTCATCACGTTCGTCTCCACTGAGGGCATCGGCACAACGTTCTCGATCTTCCTGCCCACCGCCGAAGCCGGCCTTGCGAAGCCTGTGCGCGGTGGCGCCGTGAAACCCGCGGCCGGCCCGGTCGCACGCGGGAATGGAGAAAGCATCCTCGTCGTGGACGACGAGGAGTCGGTGAGGCTCATCATGCGCAGCACGCTTGAGAGCTTCGGGTTCCGCGCAGTGGGCGCAGCTGACGGGGCTGAAGCCGTTGCCCTCTTCCGGAGCGCGCCTGCGCTCTTCGACATGGCCATTGTCGATATGCAGATGCCCGGGCTGGACGGAGGAAAGACCATCCTGTCGCTTCGCCACATGCGGCCGGACCTCCCGATTGTCGCGGCCAGCGGGCTCGCCACGAGCCAGAACCGCGAGCAGGCGGCCGCAAACGGTGTCCGGCATTTCCTGGACAAGCCCTTCAGCGTTGAGACCCTGATCCGCACGGTGCACGCGGCGATGGCCAAGACGGCCCGGTGAACCTGCTCGACCGGCACATTGCGAAGAACGTTCTCACCACGGCCCTGGCGGCCGTGGCGCTTTTCGCGTTCCTGTTCATGGCCGAGAACATCATCCGCGACCTCCTGGCCAAACTGCTCACCGGGCAGATCCAGTTCCTCGCCTTCACGCGACTCGTGCTCCTGCTTGTCCCGTTCGCGCTCTCCTATGCGCTGCCGCTCGGAATGCTGACCGGATCCCTGCTCACGCTGGGCCGCCTCTCTTCCGACAGCGAGATCACAGCGATGCGGGCGGCGGGACTTAGCCTCCCGAGGATCGCGCGGCCCGCGCTGATCCTTGGCATCCTGGGCGCCGCAATCGGGCTGAGGGTCAACTTTGAGTCAATGCCCTGGTCAAAGTCCCAGTACGAAAGGGAGCTGGCCGTCGCGGTTCGGTCCAACCCCTTCAGCTTTATCAAACAGAAGACGTTCATCCGCGAGTTTCCCGGTTACGTCATCTACATTGGGTCCCAGGAAGCGGGGTCAAAGGATGGGGCCGCCGTCCGCGATGTGTGGATCTGGTCCCTGGATTCAGAGCGAAAGGTGTATCGCTTCGTGCGCGCTGAATCCGGTCGCGTGGACTACGACGAGAAGGGGAATGAGTTCATTCTCACCCTTTCGAGGGCACAGGGCGAGGAGCGCGACCGGAAGGCGCCCGAGGATTTCAGCAACTCGCTCCAGACCCCCTCCGCGGAGCAGGTCGACCCGTATCACCTTTCCCTTGACCGGTATTTTGGGAGCGGGACGTTTCACCAGAAACCGCAGTGGATGACCTACGGCGAGCTCGTCGCCGAAAGGGAAAGGCTCGAGCGCGAGCCTGTGAAGCCGGGCGACGAGAGGAGGCACGCGCGCGACGTGATGAGCATCACACTCACGATACAGGACAAGATCAACTGGGCGCTCGCCATTTTCTCGTTCACGCTTATCGGCGTGCCCCTCGGGATCAGGGTATCGCGCCGCGAGACCAGCGCCAACCTTGGCGTGGCTGTGCTCCTCGCCCTGTGTTACTACCTGTGCGTGGTCGTCGTTGGCTGGCTCAATCCAGAGTATCGCCCGGACCTCCTGCTATGGCTTCCCAACCTCGCCCTCATGGGGCTTGGCGCGTGGCTGCTCAGCCGCGTGGACCGGGCGTGACCAGCGTCATCCTCTCTGCGTCGCAACCAGCCCGCTCCTGCCGTCGATCGGGGCCATCACCTGATCGCAAATCGGTATCGTCGCCCTTTCGGAGAGGATCCTGCGCGCCTCCGCGTCGAGGCGTACAAACTCGACCCCCGAGTTCCGGCAAGCCGCGAGCAGCTCGCGAAATATCCCGCGCCGTCCCATCCCCTCAATCTCCGCGTGCAGCGTGAACACATTCAGGCGGTCTTCCCGCAGGAGGGACATCAGATGCCCGGCGATCGCGCTGTCGGGAAACTCGGGCCTTCCCATCAGTTCGTCGAGCGTCGGCAGGGTGCTCGGAATCTCAAGCGTGCGGAAAATCACACCGCCAATCCTCGGGAAGAACGGACGCGTTCCGCGGGTGTCGCTCGAGTAGAGAAGGGCCGCCTCATCGTACACCTCGCGGCTCAGCGCATTGCTTTGCCATCCCGGCGCCCCCGCGGACATGGCCTCGTCCCCGAATATCCTGACAAATTCCCTTCTGGCTTCGCCGAATTCCGCCCGCACCGACGCGAGGTCCATGCGGTGAAGGTAATCCTGCCAGCGGTAGTGGTTGTAGCAATGGATGCCGACCTCGAAGCCGGCCGCGCGCGCGGCGAGCATCACGGCTGCATTGCGCCGTCCGACATGCGGCGCCGGCAGGAGCGTGCCGTTGAGAAGCGTCCGCAGCCCGTAGATCTGGACGACGCTCGTCCGGCTCACCTTGCCAAAGAAACCCGGCCTCAGCACCCGCGTGACGGCCCGCCCCGTCTGATCCGGCCCGAGCGAAAAAAGGAAGCAGCCTGACGCCCCGAATTCCTGGCAGTCCGCCAAAAGGTTGGCAGTCCCGATGCGTGTCCCGCGGTCCGTATCGGCATCAATCTTGAGCGCAAGTCGGACCGGCATGGCTCTCAATCCAGCTTATAGTCCTTGTGAGCCAGGTGGTAGTCGAGCGTGAGTTTGATTGCCGTCTTCAGGTCGACCTTCGGCCTCCAGCCCAGCTGCTTCCGGATCGCGGCGACCGAAGGGACACGCCGCTGGATGTCCTGGTAGTACTTCCCGAAGTACTTCCCCGAGGACACGACGACCGTCTTCGCGTTGGCCGCCTGCTGCCGGTATTCCGGGAAATCCTTGAAGGCCTCAATGATGAGCTTTGCGAGGCGCGCGACGCTGACATTGTTCGCGGGATTGCCGATGTTGAAGATCTGACGGGAGGCCCTGCCACCCTTGTTCTCGATGATCCGTAGGAGCGCATCGACGCCGTCGTCGATGAAGGTGAACGAGCGGCCCTGCTTGCCGCCGTCGACGAGCTGAAGGGGTTCCTCAAAGATCACGTTTGAGATGAACTGCGTGAACAGGCGCGAGCTCCCCTCTTTCGCCTCCATCACGTCGTCGAGCTTTGGGCCTATCCAGTTGAACGGCCGGAAGAGCGTGTAATCCACGCCGTCGCGCACTCCGTAGGCGTAGATCACGCGGTCGAGGAGCTGCTTCGAGGCGGCGTAAATCCAGCGCTGGCGCTCGATGGGGCCGTAAACAAGCGGGCTGCTCTGCTCGTCCAGCTCCGCGTCCGGGCACATGCCGTAGACCTCGGATGTCGACGGGAAGATGATCCGCTTCCGGTACTTGGCGCACTTGCGGACGATCTCGAGGTTGGCCTCGAAATCGAGCTCGAAGACCCGCAGGGGGTCCTTCACGTACTGCACGGGGTTTGCGATTGCGACAAGCGGGAGAACCGCGTCGCACTTCTTCACATGGTATTCGATCCACTCGCGCGAGATTGTAATGTCGCCCTCGACGAACTTGAACCGGGGGTGTCCGAGACAGTCGCCCAGTTTGTGGTCGCCGACATCCATGCCGTAGACCTCCCAGTCCTTCTGCTTTAGGATCGCATGGGTGAGGGAGCTGCCGATGAAACCGTTGGCACCGAGTATGAGGACGCGTAGGGACATGGGTGTGGACGCCCATTAATCCACGAAATTCTCAAAATGACACGAAAGAACATCGCTCCATCGGGCCACAAAAAGGCCCGCGCCCTGGCAGGGGCGCGGGCCATTCCGGCTGGTAAGCCTAGAACAATATGCCGGTCTCGATCGCGAAGCGGGTCTGCGAGGTGTTGGTGCCGCTCTTGCCGAAGACAGCACCGGGGGTCGTGGACGAGGCGCCGACCCATGAGATCTCAGCTCGCGTGAAGAGCACGCCCACCTGGTAGGTTGGCGTGAATGTGAGGGACCACGCCTTGCTTCCCGGGCCATAGAGGAGATTCACCGAGCCATCCGTCGGGCTGCCCGAGGACGTGATGTCCTCGCCGCGGAATGACAGGTTCCAGCTGGTGTTCGGCACCGCATAGTTGACCAGGACGCCGACCCCGGTGGTCGAGGTGTCCTTGATGCCGCCGATCTCGGAGCCGTTGCCCGAGTCGGCATACTGGAAGTAGGCCTGGGCAGTCCAGGCGCCGGCTATATACGAATAGATCAGATTGAAGATTACCTTGTCGTTGTTCAGGACCTCGGGGGTGGCGGACGTGCCGTAGTCCGTCTTGCCGAGATTCCCGCCGATGATTCCCTCAAGCGTGTTGGAGCTGTTGATCGCCCAGGTGGCGGCGCCGGAGCCCCAATTGTAGCGGTCCGAGTAGAAGCCGTCATTCCATGAGAGATTCCATGTCACGGGGCCCGTGACCAGGTTCGCCTGGACGCCGCGGCTGATCAGCGGCTCCTGGTTCCAGAGAAGGCCGCGCGAGATGTTCATGTTCTCGTACGTGAATGCATACTCGGCGCCGATGAGGGTCGGAAGCTTTCCGGCCTCAATCGAGAAATTCGCGTTTGGCGCGTATTTCACAAAGGCGATCGGAAGGGCCCCGAAGGTGGCGCTCATCGTGTTGCTAGCGGTCGTATAGGGAACGCCGACTGTCGGGAACGAGTAGGCTCCGGCATCGAGGAAGAATTGGAATGCGCCGTCGACCTTCTGCACGAAGACCTGGGCATTGCTGACGTCGGCGATCGCGGATTTCTCGCCGAAGAACCTCGGTGTATCCGCAAGGGCGATGCCCGTGACGGCACCCGAGACGTAGATCTTGCCGAAGTCCGGGATGTCGAAGCTTTCCGGCTTCAGGTTGACCGCAAGCGGGCCCTCCATCGAGGGCGTCGAGACCGGGGAGGTCGGTGCCGCGGCGGGCGCTGCGGGAGCTGCGACAGCCGCTGGCGTAGGCGTCGTCGTTGTCGTTGTAGTCGTTGTAGCGGGCGTCGCAGCCGGCGTTGTCTGTGCGCTCGCGGGGTTCGCCGCGAGGGAAAGCGCGCAGAGATACAGAGGATACAATTTCTTATTCATACGGTGTGTTTGGGCAGTGTGAGGTTGGCTTCGCTCGGCGATCGTAGTTAAAATCGCCCAAGGCACCGGGTAGCAGCATTGATGCCAGCTAGGAAATGCCGCCCGATTTTCCCCGCGGAAAATGCGGCTCGCTCTGAAAATCACGCAAAAGAGGGCCATTCGAACCCCTTTTTGGCACCAACCCTGCTTAAATCAGGGGCCAAATCTTAATGTTTTCTTAATATCGTCCCTGCCGGGCTCAATTGCGATCGATCGGCGGGGCCCTGCCGACCTCGGAATTTAACGGCTGCAGACGACCCTCAGTCCAGAAGGCGGTAGCCTACACCCGATTCCGTCTGGAAATATTGCGGCGTGTCCGGATCGACCTCGAGCTTTTGGCGAAGACGCATCATGTAGATCCGAAGGTAATGGGTCTGACCCTCGGCATTCGGACCCCATAACTCGGAAAGAATCTGCCGGTGGGTCAGGACCTTTCCCCTGTGGACGACAAACATCCGCAGAAGGGCGTATTCCCTCGCAGTGAGCTTCACGGGCTGACCCTCCTTTGTCACCAACCTCCTGGGCAAGTCCACCTCTATCGAGCCGAACTGGACGGGCGCCGTCTCTTCGGTCGACCTGACGCGCCGCAGGAGGACCCGCAGTCGGGCGAGGAGCTCACCGCTGCCAAAAGGCTTTGTCAGGTAGTCGTCGGCGCCGGCGTCGAGCGCCGCGATTTTGTTCTTCTCCTGCCCAAACACTGAAAGTATCAGAACGGGGACGGGACTCCACTCGCGCAGCCGCCTCAGGACGTCGATGCCGGGCATGTCCGGCAGGCCGAGGTCGAGGATAATGGCGTCCGGCCTTCGGTGGGCGATTTCGCTCAGGCCCGATTGGCCGGTCTCTGCTTCCCGCATCGAATACGCCGCCTCCTCAAGCGTGAACCGAAGGAGCCGCCGGATCTGCACCTCGTCGTCGATGACGAGAACCTCCGTCTTGGCTGCTTCAGAGTTCATTCGTTGGGCACGCTCCCATGAGGTCCATACGGCAGGTAGATTGTAAAGCAAGCCCCGCCGCCCGGGTTCTCACCGGCGATGACGGCGCCGCCCTGGGCCACGACGAACCCGCGCACGATCGAGAGGCCAAGGCCGAGGCCGCCGGCATGGGCGGCGCTGCCGCGCCTGAATTTCTGAAAAACGCTCTCTCGCAGCTCGGGCGGGAGGCCGGGGCCGCGATCAGCCACGCTGATGAACACCCACTCGCTTCGAAGCTCCACGCCGGTCTTGACGATGATGGGAGTGCCAGCGGGCGTGTGGCGCACGGCATTGATCAGCAGATTTGACACGGCCTGCTCCATCATCGCCGGATCGGCCATAAAGAGCGGCATGCTTGCAGGTACTTCGGTCTTGAAGGGCCGACCCTCGAGCGTGTCCCCGACCGCGCGTCGCGCGGCATTGATGATGTCGCGGGCGTCGCACCAGTCGAGCTGTGGATGGAGTGCGCCCGACTCCAGCTTGGTCTGGTTGAGGAGGTTGGCGACCAGGTGATCCAGGCGGCTCGTGGCCGTGATGATCTCGGTTCTGAGGCTGGCCCGCTTGCTCGCGTCCTCCGTGCCTAGCTGGTCCGCGGCGGCGCGGAGCACCGACAGGGGCGTCTTGAGCTCATGGGACACACTGTCCAGGAGCGTCCGGTGAAGTTCTGACGCCGCGTACAGCTTCTCATGCTTCCGGACGTAGGTCGTGAGCTGGCCCGCGATGATCGCGACGACGAAATAGGTGCCCAGAAGGAGCATGTCGTCGATCCGGAGGACTGCGAACGACATCCGAGGCGACACGAAGAAGAAATCCCAGGCGAGCGCGCTGACCACGGCCGCAAAAAGAAGCGGCCACCGGCCGACCCGCAACCCAAGCGCGATCACAGCAAGGAGATAGATGTCGCCCAGCGCGGTGTAGCTGAGGGGCACTAGGCGGCAGAGGACGGTAACGCCGGTAATGGTCGCCGCGACCTCGCCGAACTCGCGGACAGTCCGCAGGACGCGCGTTTTCCGCCGGATATACCATTCCATGGTGCTCACGGGATTTTGGGTGGTGAACTGTGCATGGGTGGCCCCTCGGCGTGACCTGCGGCGGCTACCTCAATGGTGCTTGCGCGAAATGAAAAGAAACAGCGCGAGAAAGAGCCCGAGCCATCCCACGACGCCGACCACAACCAGCATTGCAGTGAAGCGGCGCTTCTTCCATGGCTGCGGCGCGCGCAGGCGCTGGTCGCGGTGGGTGATCTTGACCTCGTCCAGGTGATCGAGCTCAAGCTTCATTTCCGCCGCGGTTTGGTACCGCTGGCGGGGATCCCGCTCCAACGCGTGGAGGATGATCTCCTCAACGGCGAGATTGAGCTCGGGGTTCAGCTTTCGCGGCGCCTCGGGGTCGCCGGAAACGCGGGCATTCATGACGACGTAAGGGCTCTCGCCCTCGAAGGGCGTCGAACCGGTCACCATCTCGTAGAGAATCGCCCCAAGGCTGTATATGTCGCTCCTGTGGTCACCCCTCCTGCCACGGACCTGCTCCGGCGAAATGTAGTCGGGGGTACCCAGTGCCGGCGTCAGCCCGACGAACGTGAGGCGGCGCGCCTTCTCGACTCGGGCAATCCCGAAGTCAAAGAGCCGCAGGGATCCGTCGGCGCAGACCATGATGTTCTGCGGCTTCAGGTCGCGGTGCGCGATCCCGTTGGCGTGCAGGTACTCAAGCGCGTCGCAGATCTGGCTGGCGTAGGCTGTCGCCTCGCCCTCCGAGAATTTCTTCCGCTTTGCGAGGACCTCTGCAAGGGTCTTTCCCTCCAGGAATTCCATCACAAGGTAAGGGCGGCTTTTCTGCCCTTCGACCTTGATGACCTTGAGGATCGACGGGTGGTTCAGCCGGGCGCCGATCTCCTCCTCGCGCTGGAAGCGCTCGTAACCCGCGATGTCGCTTTCCAGCGCCATGAGGGGGACCTTGACCGCAACGCTCTGGCCCGTCTTGCGGTCCGTGGCCTTGAAGATGGACGACATGTTGCTCCGGGCGACGAGGTCGGTGATCTCAAAGCGACCATCAAGTATCTTGCCGGGACCAGGCTCCCCGGTCCCCGATGCGGCCGCAGCGGCGGCCACAGCGGCCTTGCTGGGCGTCACGTCGGCGCCCAGGGCGACGCGCGCCGACTGCGCCACCTGCTCCCAATTGCGAACCTCAATGATCTGGAGCGTGATATTGTCGTCGCTGCCCCGCTTCTCGGCGAGGGCCACAAGCTCCTTGCAGGCGTCGTAGGGATGGGAGCGGCAGATGATATCACGCATCTCTTCGTCGAGCACGCATGCATGGAGGCCGTCCGTGCACTGAAGGACGAAGTCCCCATGACTCAGGAGCTGCGTCGCGAAATCAGGCTGGCAAAAGGGCTCGGAACCGAGACTCCGGGTGATCGAGCCACGGGTTGGGCTCGCCATCGCCTGGCGCTCAAGCATCAGGCCAAGCTTGACCGGCACGGAAGTGGGCACGTGGTCGATGGAAAGCCGCCGAATAGTCTTCTGGCGGATAAAATAGGCCCGCGTGTCCCCAACGTTCGCGACGCAGACCGCACCGTCGCGGAAGACCGCGGCGACGAGTGTCGTGGCCATCTTCTGGCCGCCATGCTCCGACATCGACTTGTCGTGCACCTCGGAGCACGCGTTGGTGAACATGCGCCGAAGGAGCGTATAGGGTTTCGTGTCCCCGGGGGCCGCCTGGAATTCCCGGATTGCCGCCTCGACCGCGAGGTGGCTCGCAACCTCGCCGCGCTCATATCCGCCGACGCCGTCTGCCAGCACGGCCACGCTCCCCTGCTTCTCCCTCGTCAGCGGGTCGGGCGACTCCCAGAAATCCAGCCAGTCCTCGTTGATGGGACGGACCGGTCCTGTGGTGGAGAGGCGGGCGTACCGAAGGCGCATATAGGGACAAAAAAATTGGCCCCGCTGCCAGGTGCAGGCGGGGCCAAGATTTTCACGCGGCCCGGGGCCGCGTCAACGAGAACTATGCGGGCCTCTCTGTGAGGATCATGGTCTTTCCCTTAGCCTTGCTCGAACTCGCGAAGTACCAGAAGCCGTAGATGCCCCAGACCGCCGCGCATGCGAGAGCGATGTACGACTCGTGCCAGCTCATCCCTGCGACCGAAAACGGTCCGATAAGGTAGAACAGCATGCAGAGGAGGTTGGCCAGGAAGCCAAACACCGGAATGACCATATGCTTCATGCCGTTGAACAGGTGATGCTCCTTGAAGGCGACGATCGCTACGATGCAGGTCGTCATGTAGAGGAGGAACGTCCCGAAGTTACTGATCAGCGTGATGATTAGGAACGAGTTTGGAATCCAAGTGTACACATGCGGACTGAAGATGCCGAAACTGTACCAGATGTTGTGCTTATCCAGTGCCGCAGGGTCTGAAGCCTGGCCGCCCAGGTAGGTCGTCACGGTGATCATGCCGAGAAAGATCGACAGGAACGCGAGCGTCCAGATCGAGCGGTGCGGCGTCAGGTTCTTGCCGTGAAGCAGGCCGAAATGTGCGCCCACCTCATTGTCGCGGCCCATTGCGTAGGTCACCCGCGCCCCGGTGTTCATGCAGGCGAGTGTCGTCCCGATGAGGGCAAGGAACACGGTCGCCGCCTGGACTAGCATGAAGGCCTTGCCGGCAGCATAGCTGCCGAAGACCCAGGTGCCGGCCAGCACCATCATGTCTCCAATCGGGGCGCCTGAGGCACCGGCGTTGGACAGCGTATAGCCGCTGTTCAAGAAGTAATTCGCGGCGAAGTACTCGAACAGGTAACAGATGGCTCCCTGGATCGTGAGCGACAGGAGGATCGCCCATGGCAGGTGGCGCTTCGGGTCCTTGGCCTCCTCGCCCATTGAGGTGACCGACTCGAAACCGACGAGGATCAGTATGGCCACGCAGGCCTGGACGATGATGTAGTTGAACTTGTGCAGCCCAAGGACCGACTTCGCCGTTGGGTGGTAGTTGAACGTTGTCACTCCTGAGGAGTCCGTCGTGTAGGCACCGTCCTTGTAGTCGATCGCAAAGGGCGCAGCCTTATCCACGGTGGTGGGCTTGCCATCAGCGTCGGCCGGCAACGGGTTGCCGTCCTTGTCCTGGCCGTCCTGCATCTGGTACGCAGGCGTGCCGTCAGCGTTCTTGGTCGGCTTGCCGGCAGCGTCGAGGACGGGCAGCGGGGCGCCCTTGTCATCATTTATGGTGACCTGGGCTACCTGGTAGTTCACGGCGACTCCATTTGACAAATGATAGGCCTTCGAACCCTGCGGATGGGAGTTGCGGTAGGCGATCGCGATGACACCGAACACAATCAGTGCCGTGATCTGGATGATGTTGATGGCGATGTTGACCGCCGTGCTCCCGTTGACGCCCTTGTAGGCGATGTAGGCCACACCGAGCGCGAACACGATGCAGAACAGGTACATTTCAAGCGGGCTGTTGTAGACGCCGCTGAACGTGTCCGGGAAAAGATATCCGGACAGATAGCCGACAAGCAGCGCCGTCACACCCACCATGCATCCCGGGTATACCCAATAGTACAGGTGACTCGCCCAACCGGTGAAGAACTTCATGACGCGCGCGAATTTGAAGGCATTCGTCTTCGCGAGGAAGGCCTGCTCGGCGTAGAAGTACGACGAGCCCGCTCCGGGGTAGAGTTTGGACAGTTCGGCGTAGCTGACTGCCGTGGCGTAGCAGAGAAGCAGGGCCATTATGATGCCGATCCACATGGAACACCCTGCCATTGGCGCGCCATAAAGCGCTTGTTCCTGGAACGTAAGCCAAAGGAAGGCGCCTGGAGCGATCAGGGCCATTGCGTTAACGGTCAAACCGGTGAGGCCCAGAGTGGGCTTCATCGTTGGTGTGGGCGTGGGCGTTGTGGGAGCAGGCATATGTCTCGGGTGTTTTCTGGATTCTCTTGGGGCGTCGGAGTTGCTGGAGCGGTCGTTTCTAGGAACTGGTTTCAGGGACGATGACTTAATGCGGATTTAACGTCCGCGCTTCCCCCATAGCCGCTTGTGTGCCAATGACTTAATTAAAATTAGATAAACAAATAGGCCCAGAGAATAAATATTTAATTAACTGGCATGTTGTGTGCTTTCAACCGCCGGCCACGCACATTCCAAACCAGTAAAACACCGAATCCATCAGACGCTCAACCCATGGATCGGCTCCTATCCCTAACCAAGCAAATAACATACAATCATGAAAAGATTTTTTACCAAGATGAAGGACCCCGACCAGCGTAAGCTCTTTTACGCGCTCCTCGGAGGAAAGATGTTGGGAGTCGGCCTATGCTTCGCGGTCGTGTTCGTGGCCTCGTTAATTTTTGGTTCCGGATCCAAAGTTCACGCGCAAGCCGAACCGCCGACGGCCACCGCGCCTGCGGCGGCACCCGATGCCGCGCCGGCGACAGCGACCCCCGCGACAGCGGCTCCGGCCGCCGCCCCGGCCCCGGTTCCGGATCCCCCGTATGTCAATGCGATCAACACGATGTGGGTCCTCGTCACGGCCTTCCTTGTGTTCTTCATGCAGGCGGGATTCATGTTCCTTGAGGCCGGCTTTGCCCGGACACGCGAGACGATCAACGTGCTCCTGGAGGGAATCGTCGACACCTGCCTGTGCGGCATCCTCTTCTACGCGTTCGGGTTCGCCTGGATGTTCGGGTCCGGAAACGGGTTCATTGGAAATCAGTACTACTTCCTTCAAAACATCCCCGATACCTACGGCTCAACCGGTGTCGCCACACTGGCGTTCTTCCTCTTCCAGTTCGCGTTCGCCGACACCTGCTCGACGATCACGTCAGGCGCGATGCTTGGACGCACCGGATTCTGGGGCGACCTCTGGTACAGCATCGGGGTCAGCGGGTTCCTCTATCCGATCTTCGGCCACTGGGCCTGGGGCCCGGACGGCTGGCTGAACAATATCCCCCCCGCCGCGTTCCACGACTTCGCGGGCTCCACGGTCGTTCACACGATCGGCGGTTCCATAGCGCTGGCTGGCGCGATCGTGCTCGGACCGAGGCTCGGGCGCAAATTCAAGAGGGACGGCGGCGGCCCGATGCCCTACCACAGCATGACGATCGCCTCCGTAGGCGCCATCATCCTCTGGTTCGGCTGGTATGGGTTCAACCCGGGCAGCACGCTCTCAGCAATGGACATCCAGGGCATCGCACGTGTGGCGACGAACACGACCCTCGCGGCCTGCTCCGGCGGCCTCGCGGCTCTCTTCTTCGTCTACCCGCGAAACAAGAAGTGGGACTGCGGGTCCACGCTCAACGGCCTCCTGGCCGGCCTCGTGGCGATCACCTGCCCGTGCTACTGGGTTTCCCCTCTGGGAGCGATCTGCCTCGGCGCAGTCGCCGGAGTCATCGTGATCCTCGCGACGGACCTCCTTGAGTGGCTGCGGATCGACGATCCCTGCGGCGCGTGGCCCGTCCACGGCGCAGCCGGCATCTGGGGCACATGGAGCCTGGGGCTATTCGCCACGGGCCAGTTCGGAGCTCCGACGCCCGAAGGCGCCGACAACTCCGCTGGCTCGATCGTGAAGGGCCTCTTCTACGGCGGCGGCACGGACCAGCTCGTCGCACAGATCATTGGCAATGCCGCCATCGGAGGTGCCGTGTTCGTGGGCGCCATGATCCTCATGTACGCAGTCAAGGCTACCGGCACCCTGCGCATTTCCAAGGAAGGCGAGTTGGAGGGTCTGGACCTCCACGAGCACGGAGGCTGGGCCTACCCGGAGCTCGAGACCGCAATCGAGGGTTCGTCAGGAGGCGGTTCAGCCGCGGCCGAATCCTCCAGCATGCCAATCCAGGGAAAGACGGTCTCACCCTGATGAATTTTCGATGACAATGGGGTGCAGGGCATGCATCCCATCCTGATCATGGAAGCGATCGAGGCCGCCGTTGAAAAACGGCGGCCTCCTCGTTTCATGGGCCCCCCATGCGTCCTGCTGTTCCTTTGCGCCTGGGGATGCGCGACGAAGAAATCCGTCACCTTTGACGACTTCAACTCATCCGAGCGTGCGATCGAGGTGCTTGAGGGCGGCCCCTTGTCCGAGCAAAAGAGGTACATACTCGCGGACGCCGAATTTGTGATGGAGGTCCGGGAGCCCCGCGACCTGGGCGCGGGCGTTTGCCGCTTTGACCTCACCCGGCTGGAAACGCGCACGCTTGATCCCGCGGTCGCGGCTCTGGCCTGGAGACGGATCGAAAAGCTCGGGGTCTCGTCGTGGAGCAGAAGCTATTCGCCGGCCGACACGGGGACAATCGCCCCGGACGGCATGGACTGGAGCGTCGATGTGCGCGTGGGGGACATGAGCAGGCGAAGCGCCGGCAACAGCGCCCATCCCGGCCTCGCAAACCCGGCGGGGATCGTGGTCGACGGCGGCGCCAATTCCTACGCGGTTCTGAAGTCGATCCTCGAGCCGCTGGGTCGGTAGGGGTGTTTTTCAACCGCCCCTAGAGCACTTGTCCCGGGATGAGCGCCGGACCGGGAGTTCCCCGCCATTCCGTCTTCGTGAGCTCAAGCGCGCCCTCTCCCGTCGCAACGACAAGGGGCGACGCGGAAATGACCTCCCCCGACTTCCCGGATTTGCCTCGCGCGGCAGGCGAATCTCCCTCGGCCCACCACACCATCAGGCGGGCAGGGCCGACGTCGGTGAATGCGCCGGGATAGGGATCGGTGACGGCGCGGATGAGGTTGAAGATCTGGCTCGACGGCCTTGTCCAGTCGATGCGGCCGTCCTCCGGCTTGCGGCCGCCGAAATACGTGGCCTGCAACGGGTCCTGCGGCGTCTCGCGCGCGGTCCCGGAAAGGAGAGGGTCGATCTGGCGGCCCAGCACCCTGCGGGCGCAGGGAAGCACCTTGCGGAAGGCCTGCTCCGCGGTGTCCCGCGATCCGATGTCGACGCCGTCTTGGTCCACGATGTTCCCGGCGTCGGGCTCCCTCACCATTCGGTGGAGCGTCATCCCGATCCGCGGCTCCCCGTTCAGCACGGCCCAGTTGATGGGCGCCCGTCCCCGGTATTTCGGGAGAAGCGAGCCGTGCATGTTGAACGCGCCCAAGGGGGCGAGGGCGAGGATTTTTCCACCGATCATGTTCCTATAGTAGACAGAGAGGATCAGGTCGGGCCGCAGCGCACCGATGCGTTCAACCCACTCGGGCACGCCCGTCTTTTCCGGCGTGAAGACCGGTATGCCGCCTGCCTTGGCCGCGGCCGCCGGCGTCTTGAACCAGATCTTCTCGCCGGGACTATCCTCGTGGGTGATGAGGGCCACGACGTTGTCGCCGCGTTCGAGGAGCAGGGACAGGCAGTCGTGGCCGACCTCGCTGTAGCCGAAGAAGAGGATCCGGGGGGCGGCCATTCGGGGGAGACGGACTATTCCGCAGCCTCGATCATCTCCCTGACAAAATAGCGCTGGCGCACGCGGACGACCTGGTAGGTCCGCCCGACGTATTCCCCGATGAGGCCGATTCCAACCATGGTCACGCTGATGAGGAAGAAGAGGATGCCGAAGAGCGTGAACAAGCCGCCCTCCTCGGGGCCGAGGATCAGCCTGCGGAGCGCCAGTATGATCATGAGGAGGAAGCTGCCCCCGGCGCAGGCCATCGCCACCATCGTGAAGGTCTGGAGCGGGGCGAGCGAGAAGCCGGTGATCAGGTCAAAGTTCAGCCGCACGAGGCTGTAGAACGAGTAGTTCGAGACGCCCGCGTGGCGCTCCTCGTGCTTCACACCCACCTCGGTTGGGTTTCCGGAGAAGCTGTACGCAAGCGCCGGGATGAACGTGTTGTTCGCACCGCTGCGCACGATCGCGTCGATGATCGGGCGGCTGTAGGCGCGGAGCATGCACCCCTGGTCAGTCATCTCGATCGAAGTGGTGCTCTTGCGGACGCCGTTGATGATCTTGGACGCCATCGTCCGGAAGAGACTGTCCTTCCTGTGGATCCTGAAGCCGCCCACGTAGTCGTGCCCCATGTCTATCAGGACAAGAAGCTTGGGGATTTCCTCCGGCGGGTTCTGCAGGTCGGCGTCCAGGGTGACGATGACCTGGCCGCGGACGCGCTCGAAGGCGGCCATGATCGCCATGTGCTGCCCGTAGTTCGCGTTGAAGTCGATGACCCGGGTGACATCAGGGCGATCCGCGAACTGCTTCCTGAGGAGGTCGAGGGAGTGGTCGGCGCTGCCGTCGTTCGTGAAGATCACCTCGTATTTGCGCCCGAGGCCGTCAAGGACGGGGTAAAGCCTTGAGAACAGCAGCGGGAGGTTGAGCTCCTCGTTGTAGACCGGGATGACGACGGAAAGGTTGGGTGTTGCGCTCATGCCTTTGCGTGCATTGCGAGGATTGCTGTAAGGGACCGGACCACTCGGGCGACGTCGGTGCCGGTCATCGCCGGAAAAAGAGGGAGGGTGAGGATGTTGCGGCCCGCGTATTCCGCATGGGGGAAGTCGCCGTCCTTCCAGCCCATCCGCCTATAGAGCGCGAACAGGTGAATCGCCGGGTAGTGGACGCCGGTTCCGATCCCGGCCGATTTCATCTCCTCCATGACCGCGGCGCGCTTCACGCTGAGGCGCTCCTCGGGAAGCAAGACCTGGAACATGTGCCAGTTGCTGTCCGTGAAATTGGCGATAGGCAGGTCCAAGCCGAGCGACTTGATTGCCGGCTTGTCAAATTCCTCAAAGTACGCCCGGGCGAGTCCCCGTCGCTTCGCCATGAATTCGTCGAGGTGCGGGAGCTGGCCGAGCCCGATCCGCGCCGCGATGTCCGTCATGTTGTATTTGCCGCCCACCAGCTCGACCTCCATGCCGTCGTGGCCGGTCCTCACGACTCCCTGAAGCCGGTACTGTTCCGCCAGCCCCGCCTCGCGCTCGTCGTTGAGAACAAGGCAACCGCCCTCTGAAGTCGTGATGTTCTTGTTCGCGTGGAAGCTGATTGAGACAAAATCCCCAAAGGACCCAATGCGCCTGCCCTTCCATGTGCTTCCGAAGGACTGGGCGGCATCCTCGACGACCCGAAGCCCCCGCCCCTTGGCCAAGGCGTTCAAACGGTCGCGGTCGACGGGAAGCCCTGCAAGGTCAACGGGGATGATCGCGCGCGTCCTGGGCGTGATTGCCTTCTCGGCGCGGCCCAGGTCAATCGTTCGTGTCACGGGATCAATGTCCACGAATACGGGTATGGCCCCCACTTCCAGGATCACGTTGCTCGTGGCGACCCAGGAGAGGGGAGTCGTGATGACCTCGTCGCCCGCCTTCACGCCTGCGATGCGCAGGGCGATCTCCATCGTGCAGGTCCCTGAGTTGAACGCGCGAACCGGTCGCCCGCCGAAGAATTCGGAGAGCTTGGCTTCGAACGCCTTCACTTGGGGTCCAGACGACAGCCAGCCGGAGCGGAGCACGTCGCAGACCCCCGCGATCGTCGCATCGTCGATCGTCGGCCGCGTGAAAGGCAGGAACGGTTCGACCGGCTTCGGCTCGGCGGCCAGGGCGGGAGAGGGCATTGCGGGGGGCATTCTGCGGGGTGACACCAAATCCTCAAGGCTGGTTGCTGAAAAGATAGTGGTGCCGCCCCTTGGCCACCACGTAGTAGCGAAACCCCGGATCGGCAAAGAGCTCCCCCGTGTCGCGGATTCGCGCCACCGCAAAGACCCTTGTCGCGCCCGCCCACTCGGTGCGGAATTCAGCGTCATCAATGAAGCGGGCCGTGTTGGCGTCGGTCGCGAGGAATTGCAGCTCCAGCTCGTCGGTGTATTTGACGAGGCCGACGGTGCTCCCCGTGTAGTAAGTAAAGTCGTGGAAAAACCCGTGGTAATGATAGACACGGTCGCCCGGGCGCACGAGGGCCCTGGCCACCAGGGCGACATCCTTCGAGCTGCGCACGTCGATGTCCGGCAACGCGACCAGCACAATTCCTATGAGGAAAACGAAGGACGCCGTCATGGCGATGACGGCCCCTCGGGCCGATCCCGGCCCCCCCCGGGGGACAAGGGCGCGCCATCCCCCGACGCAGAGCACCGCGGCTATGATGAGGGCATAGGGCTTGAGCGCGGTCGCCGATGCCTGATCGCGGATCAGGCCCGGCTTGAGCACGACAACACACAGGGCGGCGGCGAGCAGGCCGCACAGGAACGCGAAGACCCTGAGTCCCGGCTTCATCCGTGCGAATGAATCCGGGAGAGGAAGCGTGGCGGCAAGCCAGCGGCCGACGACCGCCGCCAGCGGCGGGAACATGGGAAGGATGTACGGAATCAGCTTCGACTGGGATCCGCTGAAAAAAAGGAAGACGAAGCCGGCCCAGATGGCGAAGAACCAGGCGTCCGCATTTTCCTGCCGCCGCGCCCAGCCCCCGGCGAGCGCATCACGGAACGAGCTCCACACGAACCCCGTCCATGGGAAAAGGCCGAGAATCAGGATGGGGATGAAGAACCAGAACGGCTGGTACCTGCCGTGACCCGTCTTGTCGGAAAAGCGCTCGAACTGCTCATAAATGAAGTAAAAATGGGCCCAGCCCGGGTTCCGGCCGGCGACGAGGACATGCCACGGCGCGGCGATCGCCAGAAAGATCACGATCCCGCTCGGCAGATAAAACGGCCGCAGACGCTTCCATTGGCCGATGAGGACCAGCCAAAGGAACATGATGGCGCCCGGGATCAGGAATCCGATCAGGCCCTTTGTCAGCGTCGTCAGCGCCGCGGCGGCGTAGAGCCCCCAGAATAAAAGGCGTCGGCCCATGCCCGGCTTCTCCCTCACGCCAACGATGAAGCAGAAGAGGGCCGCGCCCATGAGCACGGTGACGGCCATGTCGAGGCCCAGGAGGTGCACGAACGCGGCGTAAAGAAGCGACGTCCCGAGCACGATGGCAGACCAGAAGCCGGCGTCGCGCCCGTAGATTTTCCGGGTGGCCCCATAGGCGAGGAGGATGCCGCCGATCGCAAGCAAGGCGGGCGGCAGCCGGACCGACCATTCGCCGGGCCCCAGGAATTTCTCGCAGGCCGCGACGGCCCAGTACATGAGCGGCGGCTTCTCGAAATAGGGGACTCCGTTCAGGCGGGGGGTGACCCAGTCCCCGCTCGCCACCATTTCGCGCGGGACTTCGGCATATCTCCCCTCATCCGGGTTGATCAGGGGGGCTGTTCCCAGTCGCCAGGCGAAGAGCGCCCCAAAAAGCACCGTGAGGAGGACGGCGTCGCGCCGCCACGAGGGCTCCGCGACGGACGGGGTCTGGGCCTTTTGACTCACGCGCAAGACTTATAAACTAGGGCGTTTTCACGCAAGTCTTGGCCGCTCATCGGCAAACACGACCAAACCTCGCCGCAATATCGTGTTCGAGCTTTCGATGGATATGAGTTTTATGGGGACAACGCCCCATACCGCCGCTCCCGAAATCAGCGATAATGAGCCCGACGGTTCATCCGTTTTTCGCCTGAGTCCTTTCGTTGGGGACATTCTGTGGCAACCGAATTGGAAAAATCGACATTGGAGTCCAGGTTCCGGCGAATCGCCCCTTTGTGGCATACGCTGGGTCTCCTACTGCTGCTGGTGGGTTTCTCCCTCGGCTTCTTCCGCGTGCAGAGCGCAAGCCCGGCAATCCACGCGATCGGAGGGGAAACCCGAGGAAACGTGACACTCTATTTAGCGATAATTGCCGCCGAGTGGGGCCTGGTCTGCTACGTTTGGCTTGGCGGGCGCTGCAAGGGCGCAGTTCCTTTGCGGGAGCTCATTGGCGGACGCTGGAAAAGCCTGAAAGCCGTGCTGGTCGACGTAGCAGTCGCCGCTGCCTTCTGGGTTGTATGGACCCTGGCCGCAATCGGCTTGAATTATGTGGTTGGACCGAGCCATAAGGAATCACCCCGGTTCCTGAATCCGCAAGGCGCTGTTGAGATCGTGCTCTGGGTGCTCATGTCGGTCACCGCTGGATTCTGCGAGGAAGTGATCTACAGAGGCTACCTGCAAAAACAAATGCTCTCATTGACGGGAAGCGCAGCGCAAGCGGTGTTCGTCCAAGCGGTCCTTTTCGGCGCGGGCCACTGGTACCAGGGAGGAAAGCACGTGCTCATAATCATGGTGCTGGGAGCTCTGTTCGGAATATTCGCGTATTGGCGCAAGAGCCTTCGGCCCGGCATGATCTCGCATGCCTGGACGGACATCCTCAACGTCATCCCCATACGGTTCCCGTGAAACGGCGCGATGGAAGAAGGGTCATTGCGCAGCCTGAAACGATATTAAATTGAGCTCGAGGGATGCTTCCGGCCATATCGCGGACGCCATGCCCGCCGCCGCCACAAGGAACTTCTCCTTCATATGCGGGCAGGATGATTTCCTGGTGGGGCGAATGGGCAAAAAGCGGTTCGATGAGCTTTCAGGGGAGAACGTTGATGAGTTCTCGCGGGAAATCGTCAACGGCTTCGCCGCCAACGTCGACGACGTTGAAAAGGCCGTGAACCGCTTCACGGAGGCCGTGCAGACAATTCCGATGTTCGGGGGGCGCCGGGTAATATGGCTGAAGGACGTCAATTTCCTGGCGGACACAGTCACGGGGAAATCGGAGACGACGCTCAAACGCGTTGAGGACCTTCAGCTGGTCCTTCAGTCCGTGAACCCCGAGGAGGCCGCGGTCCTCGTAACAGCCGCGCCCGTCGACCGGAGGCGCTCGTTTGCCAAGTGGTGCGAGAAAAACTCCGATTTTGCCCTCGCGGACGGCGGCGGGGACGGGGAAGGCCTGGCCGCCGTGGTTCAGGCGGAGGCGCGCTCCATCGGAATCCAGTTCGGAGCCGGCGCAATGGAGCTCCTGCTGGTCAAGGTCGGCGCCAACACTAGGCTTCTCGTCGAAGAGGTTCACAAGCTGGCGGCTTACGCGGCAGAGGGGTCCGTCATAGAGGAGGCCAGTGTCGCGGAGCTGACTCCGAACGTCGCGCAGGGCGACTTTTTTGAGATGGCGGAGGCATTCTTCAGCGGGGACCTCAAGTGGACACTTGAAGCGCTCCGGAGGCACTACTTCACGGGGGGCGACGCCCGGCCAATCCTCGCCGCACTGCAGAATCGAAACCGGATACTCACCCAGCTCAGGGCGCTCGTTGACGCCGGCGACGTGAGGGTCGGGCCGCGGGGAGTCGACGGCCTGCAGCAGGCGGCGGGGGCGCACGGCGCAAGATATGGCGATGCGGCTGGCGAGAAGAGCTCTTACAATGTCTTTGCCCAGAACCCTTGGTACCTCGGCAAGCTCGCAGGGTCAGCCCGCCTCCCGTCGCTCAGGCGTCTGATCGACAACCAGCGCGCCTTCGTCGACGCGTTCGCGGCGATCATCGATCGGCCGCACGAGCAGGAGGAAGTGCTTCGCGACATGGCTGTGCGCTGCCTCGCCGCCTAGGCCCTGGTCGCTTTTCCGATGGCGTTCGCCCATGCGGCTCTTTTACTGGGCGGCTCCCGTGAACGAGCCGTCCGATACAGTACCCAACGAGCCCATCCTGAACGTCCTGGCTGAACGCTACGCGTCGCAGGCGATCAGGGATGTATGGTCGCAGCGCGGGAAGGTCCTGCTCGAGCGCGACTTCTGGATAGCCGTCATGAAGGCACAGCGCGACCTTGGGGTCCCGATTCCCGCGGAGGCGATCAAGGACTACGAGCGCGTCAAGTCCCGGATCGACCTCGAGTCGATCGCCAAGCGCGAGCGGGTGACGCTCCACGACGTCAAGGCGCGGATTGAGGAATTCTCGGAGCTGGCGAAACGCCAGTTCATCCACCTCGGCCTCACCAGCCGCGACCTCACCGAGAACGTCGAGCAGCTGCAGATATTCCAGTCGCTGAAGATTGTCCGGAAGAAGGCGGCTGCGGCGCTCCTCGCGCTGGGCCACCGCGCGGAGGAGTACCGCGACCTGATGATCACCGGGCGCACCCACAACGTCCCCGCGCAGCCGACGACGCTTGGCAAGCGCCTCTCGATGTTCGGGCAGGAGATGCTGATCGCGCTCGACCGGATCGAGGGGCTGATCGATCGTTACCCGGTGCGCGGTCTCAAGGGCGCGGTCGGAACCCAGCTGGACCAGCTGACGCTCCTCGGTGGCAGGGCCGACAAGGTCGCGAGCCTTGAGAGCCGGGTCCTGAAGCACCTCGGCATTCCCGCTTCGCTCGGGAATGTGGGACAGGTATATCCGCGGGGACTCGACTTCGAGGTCGTCTCGGCGCTGCACCAGGTCGGCGCGGCGGCGGCGAGCTTCGCCACGACCATGCGCCTCATGGCGGGCGCCGGCCTCCTGACCGAGGGGTTCCAGGAGGGCCAGGTCGGCTCATCAGCGATGCCGCACAAGGCCAACGCGCGCAACTGCGAGCGGATCTGCGGCTTCTCCACGATCCTGGGCGGCTATGTCACCATGACCGGCTCGCTCGCGGGCGACCAGTGGAACGAGGGCGACATCTCGTGTTCCGTCGTCAGGAGGGTGGCTCTTCCGGACGCCTTCTTTGCGATCGATGGCAGCCTCGAGACTCTGCTGACGGTGCTTGCCCAGATGGAGGCGTTCCCGTCCGCCATCGCGCAGGAGAATGAGCGCAACCTCCCGTTCCTGGCGACGACGACGATCCTCATGGAATCCGTGAAGCGCGGGGCCGGGCGCGAGACCGCGCACGAGGCGATCAAGGAGCACTCGCTCGCGGCCGTGAAGGCGATGCGCAACGGCGCGGCGGGTCCCGATCTCCTGGACCGGCTGGCCGGCGACAAGAGGATCGGCCTCGGCAAGAAGGCGCTTCAGGGAATTCTGGCGGAAAACTCGCGCTTCGTCGGGGCGGCCCCGAACCAGGTGGACGTCTTTGTCGCCGAGGTGAAGCCGATCGCCAAGAGGGTGAAAGGCTCGGCCGAATATCGGCCGGCGAGGCTCCTTTAGCTCCTCTGTTTGGTCCCAAGAACTTTTCAATTGCGCACTCCCGCGCGATGCGCTTTCTTGGACCCTCACTGTCCTCTCTAATCCCTTATAACTTTTCAAATGGCTGAACTCGTAGGAAATGTACTGGTGGGTCAATCTGGCGGCCCCACCTCTGTCATCAACGCGAGCCTGGCTGGAATCGTGGCCGAGGCGCTCAACCACGAGTCCATAGAAGAGATTTATGGCGGCCTTAACGGCGTGCTCGGCATCCTTCAGGAGGACATCGTGGACCTCGCCTCAGAGTCGCAGCAACAGATCCGGGCGTTGCGCCACACGCCGGGAGCGGCGCTGGGCACCTGCCGGTACAAGCTCAAAAAGCAGCAGGACTTTGAGCGCGTGATCGAGGTCTTCAAGGCCCACAACATACGGTATTTCTTCTACATAGGCGGCAACGACTCCCAGGACACGGCCGACAAGATTTCGAAGCTGGCACAGCAGCAGGGATATGAGCTCCGCGTGATCGGCGTCCCGAAGACGATCGACAACGACCTCACCGGGACGGACCACTGCCCCGGATACGGCAGCGTGATCAAGTACCTTTCGATGACCGTCCGCGAGATCGCTTGCGACAATGAGGCGATGGGCCAGGGCGACCTGGTCTCGATCGTCGAGGTCATGGGACGCAGCGCCGGCTGGATTGCAGCAGGCACTGCGCTCGCCAAGCGCCGCGACCATCCCCACGACGCCCCGCACCTGATCCTCCTTCCCGAGGTGCCCTTCAACCAGGAGAAAGTCCTGGAGGACGTGAAGCGCGTCCTGAAGCGCGAGCGCTACTGCCTGATCGTCGTCGCCGAGGGGCTGGTCGACGCGGACGGCAACTACCTTGCAGCAGACTCCGCGACGGATGCGTTCGGGCATGCCAAGCTTGGCGGCGCCGGCGAGGCGCTCTCCGAGATCATCGAGACCGGCATACCCAATGCGAAGGTTCGCGTGGCGCGCCCCGGCCTCATCCAGCGCGCGGCGGCCCACGCCGCGTCCAAGACGGACGTCGACGAGGCCTTCCTTGCCGGGCAGGCGGCGGTTCGCGCCGCGATTGCCGGCGAGACCGACAAGATGGTGACCCTGGTGCGCGGCGAGACCGAGCACTACACCGTCGAGACGGGCCTTGCGCCCCTCAGCGAGATCGCCAACGGGACCAAGAAACTTCCGCGCGAGTGGATCAACGAGGACATGGTGAGCATGAACTTCCAGTTCCTGCGCTATGCCCAGCCCCTGATCCAGGGCGAGGTGACGCTGCCGCATGACACCGGCGTGCCGACCTACGCCAGGCTCGACAAGGTGCGGGTGGACAAGGTCCTCCCGGCCTACGAGGTCTGATCGAGCGATCGGGCGGCGACGAACGGCTCCTCGCGAAGGTCAGGCGCACGCCTGCCCGCGAGGAGGAGCCACCACACCCTCGCGTTCGCGAGCACGATCACAGCGACAAGGATGAGGAACACCGCGGTCACTGCGGCGTCCACATGAGCGTTCAGGGCCTGCCGGGAACTTGACGCCGCGTTGGCGGCGCTGAGGAACCCGAGTCGCGGATCGGCGCTGAAGATCTTCATCCAGCCGGCGGTCATCGTCACGGCGAGGAGCCAGGCCAGCGGAAGAAGCGTCACCCACACATGGCGCGCCTTGCCCATCTTGATCAGGACCGTCGTCCCGAGGGCGAGGGCGAGAACCGCAAGAAGCTGGTTCGCAACCCCGAAGATCGGCCACAGCGAGTTGATCCCGCCCAGCGGGTCGACGACTCCCTGATAGAGGAACCATCCCCAAGCCCCGACAAATAACGCAGTGGCGCCGACGCTCCCGGCAAAGGATCGGGTGTCACCGAGCGGCCGCCAGACAAGGCCGAGCAGGTCCTGGACGAGGAAGCGCCCCACCCGCGTGCCGGCATCAATCGTCGTCAGGATGAAGAGCGCCTCGAACATGATCGCGAAATGGTACCAGACGGCCATCGCCGCCCTGCTGTTGAAGACGCCTGCGAGCATCTGCGCCATGCCGAGCGCGAACGTGGGCGCCCCGCCCGCCCGCCCCACCATCGTCTTCTCCCCGACGCCCGACGCGAGCGCCGCCATCTCGGCCGGCGTCACCGGGAATCCAAGTGCGCTGATGTGCTGGGTCACGGAGGCGACATCGCCCTTCACGTTGATCGCAAAATACTGGCCGGGTGACATCGCGCACGCGGCGATGACGGCCATCACCCCGACGCACATCTCGGTCATCATGGCGCCGTAACCGATCGTCCGGATGTCCCTCTCCCTCGCCAGGATCTTGGGCGTCGTCCCCGAGGAGACGATCGCGTGGAAACCGGACACCGCGGCGCAGGCGATGGTGATAAAGCAGAAGGGGAAAACCGGGCCGGCGAACACCGGGCCGGATCCGTCGACGAACTTCGTGATGGCCGGCATGCGCAGGTGCGGCCCAAGGACAACGATCGCGACACCGAGGGCGGCGATCGTTCCTATCTTCATGAAAGTGCTCAGGTAATCGCGGGGCGCGAGGAGGAGCCACACGGGAACGATCGAAGCCACGAGCCCGTAACCCATTATCCACCATGCGAGCGTGGTGCCCCTCAATGTGAGGAGCGCGCCAAGGGAAGTGCCCGTGACAAACTGGCCGCCCCAGACGGCGGCAAGCAGTCCCACGACTCCCGCAGCCGTGACCCAGCCGAGCCTGCCCCGGTCATGGCCGCCTGACCTGAGGGCGATGCCCATTGCGAGGGCGATCGGCATCGTCGACGCGATCGTGAACACGCCCCAAGGCGACTCCGAGAGCGCGTTCACAACGACGAGCCCGAGCACGGCGAGCAGGATCACCGATATCGCGGTTATGCTGATGAGCGCGGCGAGGCCGGCGAAAGGGCCGACCTCATCGCGCACCATCTGGCCCAGGGACTTTCCCCGGCGACGGACCGAGCAGAAAAGGATGATGCTGTCGTGGACGGCCCCGCCGAAGACCGCGCCGATCAATATCCAAAGAAATCCGGGAAGATAGCCGAACTGGGCCGCGAGAACCGGGCCCACCAGCGGGCCCGGACCGGCGATCGCCGCAAAATGATGGCCGAAGACCACCCAACGATTCGTCTTCACGAAGTCCTTCCCGTCCGAATGCGTCTCCGATGGCGTGGCGCGGAGCTCGTCGATTGTCAGGACCTTCGCCATTAGCCACGCCGAATGGAAGCGGTACGCGATCGCGAAGACGCATGCGGCGGCCACGACCATCCAGAGGGCGCTCACCGGTTCGCCCCTGGACCAGGCGAGGACGGCCACGCTGGCTGCGCCCGCCACCGCGATCGCCGACCAGCCGGCGGCGCGGGCGAATCTCATCGGAGCACTGTGGGCCGCTTGTGTCATGGTGGACGCCTTCGGGAAAGCGGGCCAAATTGGGCGAAATTCCGCCGGCGGGCAAGCGCGGGAAACCACTTGTTGGTTTGCCTCCCCGGTTGGCGTTATCCCATCGTGGGCCGGTCCCGCAGCGAAGCCACGCGAAACCCCAATGGTCCCAAACGACAACGACACGCGCCCGAGCCGGTCCCGGCTTGCGGCCGCCGTTCCGCCCCTCGTCATCTGGCTCGGTTTCACGCTCTTCCTGCGCTTCATGCCGCCAGACGGGCGCGAGCATGGGAACCTCGGGCAATTCATCGGGAGATTCCACCTCCTGCTGCTTCACCTCCCTCTCGTCCTCATCGCCCTGGTCCCGGCCTTCGATCTGATGGGCCGCCGCCCGCATTGGGCGTATTTCCGCCAGGCGGCGGGACCCGTTCTCTCCTTCGCTGCGTTCCTGACATTTGTGACCGCGCTCGACGGTTGGCTCCTTGCCTGGAGCGGAGGCTACCGCGGCCACGACGTCACGAACCACATGTGGGCCGGGGCGATGCTCACGGGAGTGTGCGCCGCGGCTTCCATTGCCCGATGCGGCGCGCTCCCGAAAAGATCGTATCCCGTCCTGATTGCCGCAGCCCTCGGCCTCGTCGCCTGGACCGGTCACACGGGAGGATCGATCGCCCACGGTGATGATTTTCTCACGGAGAAGCTGCCGCCGAGGATGAGGAGCTGGCTCGGGATGCCCGCCCAGCCCCCGAAGACGGCTTCGACCACGGCGCCCGCGCCCAAGGCCGTGCACGCCGGTCCCGGAAGCGCGGACCCGGGCAATCCGGCATTTTATGCCGTGCATGTCGCCCCCCTTCTCGCGCGGAGCTGCGTTTCATGCCACAAGCCCGAGAAGCACAAGGGCGGCCTCCTCATGGACACCTACGAGCACCTGATGCACGGCGGCGAGGACGGCCCGGTGGTCCTTCCGGGAAATGCCAAGTCGAGCGAAATGCTCCGCAGGGTTCGGCTGCCGGCGAGCGATGACGACTCGATGCCAAGCGACGGAGACAAGCCGCTCGCCCCCGAGGAGATCCAGATGATAGAGCGGTGGATCACCGCCGGCGCCAAGAGCGGCTGAGCATTCGCGCCGCGGCCGGCTCCCGTAACAGAACGGTTACTGCCTCGGAGGTGCGGGTGCATCGGCCTTGGCCTATCGACATTCACGCCTCGTTGCACCACCTTGAGGCTTCCCCGTGACATCCTCGAAATGAAGAGCGCCCTGGCATCCGCCGTCCTTGCGGCATCGTTTTTCCTCGGTGGGTTTCCAGGCTCGGCCCATGCCCAGGTCGCCGCGTCCCTCGTTTCCTCCGACGCCTCGATCAAGCCCGGAACGCCGTTCACGGTGGCGCTTCGCCTTGTCCACAAGCCGCACTGGCACTCGTACTGGGTGAACCCGGGCACGGGCCTGCCCACGACGCTCAAGTGGGCGCTGCCCGAAGGCTGGAAGGCCGGCGACATTCAGTGGCCCGCGCCGATGCTGCTCACCGACACGCGCGGCAATGTCATTGGGAACGGCTACGACGGCGACCTGCTGCTTCCGGTCACGCTTACGCCGCCGGCCGACCTCAAGGCGGGCACGACCGTGGAACTCCCGGTCGCCGCGGACTGGCTCATGTGCCAGGACGAATGCGTCCCGGGGAGCGCAAAGCTTTCGATTTCGCTTCCGGTCTCGGCGGACGACCCGAAGCCTGATCCCGAATGGGGAGCCAGGATCCGGAAGGTCCTCGCCCAGATGCCCGCGGCGGATCCGTCGTGGCAACTCTCCGCGGCCCGTGACACGAAGGGAGCGACGCTCAAGGTCAGGGCGGCCGGATCGGGCGGTGGTCCGGCGCGCGCGCCCGAGGACGTGCACTTTTTTTCCCAGGATGGAACCATCGCCTCCGACCAGCCGCAGACCGTTGTCTCGGACGGAAAGGGCGGATTCATCCTCACGCTGCCAATCTCCGCCGACGGCCCCAAGGATGCCGCAAGCCTCGTCGGCGTCATCACGTCGAAAGTGGGGTGGCGCGCCGACGGCTCGCTTCCCGGGCTCAAGGTCGACACGGCATTCGGAGCCGCTCCGGTGGAAGCCCCGCGGGGAGCCGAGGCATCCTCATCGCCTGTCGAAGGTGGACTCCTCGGAACCCTCGTATTGGCCTTTGTCGGGGGACTCATCCTCAACCTGATGCCGTGCGTGTTCCCCGTGCTCGGGATCAAGATCCTTGGTTTCGTAAACCAAGCGGGCGCCGACCGCCGGAAGGTCACTCTCCACGGCCTAGTGTTCGCCTCGGGCGTCCTCGTGTCGTTCTGGGTGCTCGCCGGAATCCTCGCCATCCTTCGCGCAGGCGGGAGCCATTTGGGCTGGGGGTTTCAGCTGCAGTCACCCGCGTTTGTGTTCGGCCTCGCCGCTGCGATGCTCGCGTTCGCGCTCAACATGAGCGGCGTGTTTGAATTCGGACTGACGGCGACCGGCATTGGTTCGAACCTTCAGTCGAAGTCGGGGCTCGTCGGCTCCTTCCTCACCGGCGCACTCGCCACCGTTGCCGCCACGCCCTGCGCCGCGCCTTTCCTGGCACCCGCGCTCGGCGCAGCGCTTGCCCTCTCCACGCTTCAGTCGTTCGCAATCTTTACCGTAATCGGAATCGGGCTCTCGACTCCCTACCTCCTCCTCTCGGCGTTCCCTGCGGCCGTCAAGGTCCTCCCGAGGCCCGGCGCCTGGATGGAGACGTTCAAGCAGGCCATGGCGTTCCCCCTGTATGCCACGGTCGCCTACCTCGTCTGGGTGCTGGCGGGCCAGCTCCCGGAGACCGGGCTGCTCTCGTCGCTGTTCGGCCTCGTCCTCGTCGCCATGGGCGTGTGGGTCTATGGCCGGTGGAACGCCCCCGGCGCGTCGCCCGGGCGCGCACGCTTCGGGATGATCGCGTGCCTGGTCCTCCTCGCATCAGGCGCGTGGGTGGGCTGGCCGACACCCGCTGCGGCCACCGACATTGTCTGGGAAAAGTGGAGCCCGGAGGCCGTCGACAAGCTTCGCTCGGAAAACCGCATCGTCTACGTCGACTTCACGGCGCGCTGGTGCGCGACCTGCCAGGCCAACAAGCGCCTCGTGTTCCATTCCGACGATGTCCTGCGCGAATTCCGCGACAAGCACATCGCGACACTTCGCGGCGACTGGACCAACAAGGATCCTCAGATCACGGCGGAACTGGCGAAGTACCACCGCGCCGCGGTTCCCTTCAACCTCATTTGGGCGCCAGGGCGTGCTGATCCCATTCTGCTGCCGGAAATCCTGACTCCCTCCGTCGTCCTCGGTGCGATCCCGAAGTAGCAGCGGCCCATCGTGGAGAAGATCACCTAAGTTTTTAAATAATCACGTAGGTTTTTAAACAATCACCTAAGAATTTAAAAATCGAGGGAGCATGTTCGGGTAACCCCGGTTTTTAAATGGTTGCAGCCGTATCTCATACCTCGGCCTAGGCAACTGCGAGATCGACCCGTATCGTCGACTGGCCGATATGAGTGGCAGAAGTAAGCAATGTCCCGCCATGACGTTCAAAGAGGCGGAGGATTCGGTTCGCAAGTTGACAGAGGCACCAATACCGGAGCAAAGAGCCGACATGCAGCGCGGACTTGCGGAATTGGGCCACCGCTTAGTAACGGCAAGGAGGGCGCCGAGAAGGCTGCTCGTGTTGTTGCGGGAGGTCGCCGAGCGCCTTCTTTGCCGGGGAAGCCTTATTGTGAATTCGTTAGCCGGATCGACCCGCTTCGGCTCCAGACCAGGAGCATTGGACCGCCGTTGCCAAGCGTCCCTTGAAGTTGATTCTTGCTCTGAAATCCCTTGAGAATAAGTGGCAAGTCGGACTGGATCTTTCCGCCATCCGAGCGAGCTTCGATCTCCGCAACCAAAGAGAGAGGGATCTTGCCCACTATCGATCCACCATCGGATTCAATCTGCCACCCTGAAATAAGCCGTGATCCTAGCGACACCTCTGCTTCGATTGCCCCGGACTGCGTGTGAAGGTCCAGGAGGTCAAACCGGCCTTGAATTCTTATAGCCCCGCCTTTGGTAGCAGCCTCAAGGGTTCCATCCATATTCTCTGCTTGAATGTCGCCCGCCCCGGTAGCCAAACGCATTCGGCCGTGCAATCCATGCAAGGCAATGGATCCATTGGCTGATCTCAGGTCAGCTTCCAGATTCTGGGGGGCTTTGATCCGCAGACGAACATATCGTACCCCGAAATACGGTTGCGCAACCAGATGGATGTTCACGACGTCGCCGTCTTGATGCTGGTCAATCTTTGCCGCAGGCGTGCCCATCCGACGAACCCTCGACCTCAAGCACTGCCTCGATGACATTGGCCCACCCCGCATCCACCACCACCTCCACGCCTTCGCTCGATAGCTGCAGACTGGGGTGTCCGGAAAGCTGCCAGCGGTGTTGCCATTCCTGCGCATGAACGCTGCCGGAAAGAATCACGGTGCCGGCTATCAGAGCCCACAATTTGGTTGGGAGTGACCTGGTGGAGGACGAACTTAGGATATTCTTATTCATAAAGTTGTTTCAAGAGATTGGGATTGTTGACGCGTCCGGAATCGTGTCGCCGGGCCGTCGCCCTTTATCATGCGCTCGCGGCATGTCGTTTTTCGTGTTTCTCGCCGTTGGCCGGCGTGGCAACGCTCCACTATCGATGGAGCCAAATCACAGACACGTCGGCTTTGGCAAAATGAAGGGATTCATACCCAATTTCCGAGGTTCGGGCGCCGAAACGGAGCCGCCGTCGCTTGCGCTTTCTCCCTGAATGCGAGAATTGCGCCGGATGAGCAGCCAACAGAAGATCGAGCCGACTGCGAACGACGCCAGGATTCCCGTCAGTTGGTCCGTCCACCAGCCGTTGGGCACTATTAGCGGCCCGGACTGCAGCGTATTGTTGGCTGCATGGCACAAAGCCGCGGGCCACAGGCTGCCACCCCGTTTCACCAGCCACGCCAGTACGAAGCTCATGGAGATCGTGTGGATTTGAAAGATGAGCGCCGCCTGCAGAATGGGGTGCCGCACGTCGTTGTAGCCGGCGAGATTGGCCGGCAGGTGCCAGTATCCCCAGATCAGCGCCACCAGCAGAGTGCCCTTGAACAACCCGAAGCGGCGCTCGAGTTCCGGCTGGAGAATGCCGCGCCAGCCCGCCTCCTCCCCAATGCCCCCGATCAGCATGGTGATTAGGGACCCGACAGTCACGGAGAGCAAAAGATTGAGGGCAAAGAGTCCAAAGCTCTGATGGCCGACCCCGAGCACCATGGCGAGGTGATGCACCGAATCGATGCTGCGGCCATCCCCGCCGAGATGGAAGAATTCACTATTCCAGCGACCTAGGTGTGCGGGCCACAGCAGCAGTTGTTGGCCAGCGCTGAACGACCATCCGACGATCAGTGCGATTGGCCAGAACTTCCAACCCATCCGTCTGATTCGTTCCCACAGCCGCCGCCGGGCCTCCCTTCCGGTCAATAATGCGGCCAGCATGGGCGACCACATGGCAGCGAGCAGCCACTTGCGTCCTTCGCCGGTTACGCCGTGGCTGATTGCGAGTCCCTGGAACATCCAGCCCACCGCGAAGACGAGAGCCAGGAATGCGAGGAGTTTCTTCGTTTTCATCGCGATGCGTCTCTCTCTGAGAGCTGCGATTCCAGGAATTTCATCGGCCCGCTCGCGATCAGGGTCAGTTCCCGGCGCGCCACCCTCAGCAGGAGCCGGTTGCACAACCAAAACAGCAAAAGCCCGCTGAAAATGAAGACCGGCATCACCGCGTAGCCCAGCATCTCCCGCATCGAGCCCGGGTCGCTTACCCATCCCAGCGCTCCAAAGCGGCCGTGCGCCTCGAAAAACAGGCCGATATGGCCGTTGCTGAACGGCTTTGAGAAACCGATGGCAATCAATGCGAGCCCGATAATCTCGAGGACCGCCAACGGCAGCACGACGAAGACGACAAAGGCGGTTGCCTTCACCCTGCCGAGCAAGGCCGCGATTAACTTTAAAGGGTTATCCCGGGTCGTCGCCGCTCGGAGGGCCTGCGCGTCCACAAAACGGGAAGCGTAATCCTCGGCCGAGCCAAAGGCGCCGGGAAGGTCCAGCTTACCCTCCCCCAATCGCTCCTCAAAATGCGAGCGAAGCTCGCCCACCAGATCTTCGCGGATGTCAGGGGGCAGCGCGGCCAAACCGCGACGGAAGCATCGCAGGAAATCCTCTACCTCGGTTCGGGATGACTTATTCATGTTAATGTACCTTTTTGATGACCCCGTCTATTGCCTCGGTGTATTCATGCCATGCGGCGACCAATCTCCTTAGGAACTGTCGGCCATTTGGCGTCAGGCTATAGTACTTGTGCGCGTGGCCTACGCCCTCGTCGACCCATTGCGTGGTCACTTTCCCTTCGCTGCGCAGCCTCGCGAGCAGCGGATAGATGCTTCCATCGCTCACGTCCAGGTTGAGCTCATTTAAACGCTCCAGCAGCTCCAGGCCGTAGGAGACCTTAGCATCGAGCAACGCCAAGATAGCAAGCTCGAGCGTCCCTTTCTTGAGCTGGGACTTCCAGCTGATGACCTCCGATGGCACGTTATCTTGCATTACACGTACTATTGTTTAAAACTATCTACTGTCAAGTCCCCACTTTACGAAATGGGGCGCCCGCATCAGAGGTTCGCCTCGAAGCACATCGTTCTCGCGCTGCGCCTCCGCCCGGAATAGTATCGGTTTACCGAAGCCACGGTCGACCCCTGGACAGGCTCAATCTGGCCTAGAAAAATCGAGCTGCATCGGTATTTCAGTCCGCGTCGACTTTCAAAGAGAGCGGCCTTCCTAAGCTTGGAAATCGGCGATTTCCAAACTTTCCTCAACGGCACCGCAGCCTTTGACTCGGGCGGAGTCGGCGATGCCGGTGTTCGCTAAAAAACGAGAAATCGCACTGTTTTGAGAAATTGCCGCCCAGAAGGGCGCATGGCTCTTTGGATCGGCGAAAACGCTTCAAACAAGCGGTCGGTTCGTGAATCACTCGAAATCATTAATAAACACCTGACCTGTTACCGCAGTATCTCATCCCCCTAGACAAGGCGTTAATCCTTAAAAACCCAGGCGGACGTTCTTAAAAACTTAGATGACCTTCTCCAATCGGCTGTTTGCGAAAGAGTCCCAAATTGGGCAAATGGCAACGATCTGTCTCCCCGTTTATCGGGGTGATCGTTCCGAATCCCTAGCCGTCGGATGCCTCGAACCTAGTTATTCCTAAGCGCCACGATCGGATCGACGCGAAGCGCCTTCCAGGCCGGAACAGCCACCGCCAGCAGTGCGATGGCAAACGTGAAGAGCGCGGCCAAGACGAATAGCTCCGGATCGGACGGACGCAGGACGATGAATTCCGACGAAACAAACTGCGAGGCGATCCACGCGGTGGCCATGCCGACCGTGAAACCGGCCGCGGCAAAGCCCAATCCCTGACGAAGCACCAACGCGACCACGTCAGACGGCTGCGCACCGAGCGCCATCCGGATCCCGATCTCGCTTGTTCGCTGTGCAACCGTGTAGGCCATAACGCTGTAAAGGCCCATCGCGGCAAGTGAGAGCCCAAGGCCTCCTATGACACTTAACACGCTTGCGGCCATCTTCAGTCCGAAAAGGGATCCCGCCACGTATTCGTCCATGGGTTGCGCATCAAAACTCGTGAGCTGCGGATCGACCGCAGCCGCCTCGCGTCTGACGGCGGCGATTGCCTCATCAACCGAGCCGCGAGTTCGAACATGAAAGGTCAATCCGTATTCAGGACGATAAACCTGCCTAATAGGTATATAGAAGAATGGGAGGACGTTTTCGCTTACTTGGTGGATCTTGATGTCACCCGCCACACCGATGACCGTGAACCACTTCCCCCATCCGTGAACCTTCCTGCCAACGGGATCACCATTCGGAATGAATCGCCTCACAAATTCCCTGCTGACGATCATCTTACCCGGGGATGTCGCGTCGTCGCGCAGGTCGAAGTCCCGCCCCTCGACCAGGGGAATCTGCATGACGTCAAAGTACCCGGGACCAACCAGGTTTCGGTAGGTCTTCATATTCTCACCCCTCCCGGGATGATAGCCTTCGACCTCAACTTCCTCCCAGTACCCACCCTCGAAACCCAGCGGCTCGCTATCGGCGTAGCTTACACCCGTCACGCCAGGGTACTGCCGAATCCGCTCGGTCATGCGCTGATAGAAGGAGTCGGCGTTTTCCCGGGTATAACCGGCGGTGGACAGGTCGAAGTGCACCAGCGCCTGCCCCTCCGGGGCGAACCCGGGCGCCATCCGGCGCAGGGCCTGAAAGCTCCTCAGGAAAATTCCCGCGGCGACCAATGCGATGACCGCAAGGGCCACCTCCGAAATGACGAGCAAGCCCCGCAGGCGATGGGACCTTGGCCCTGAGGCGCCGGATCGTCCGCATTCCTTCAGCACCTCGTCGACGTTTGCACGACCGGCGTGTATCGCTGGAGCAACCCCTGCGGCGGCCGCGACCGCGACGGCCAGAACCGTGGTGAATCCGAGTACCTGGACGGCGAGCGGCGGTTGGGCCATGGGAGGGCCCGATATGGCCGGCAGAAGCCAGATAAGCGCTCGTCCAAGCCAGCTGGCAACCATCAGGCCCGCCAACGATCCGGCGATTGCCAGCAGCAACGATTCCGTAAGGAGCTGGCGGGCCAGACGGCGCGGGCTAGCGCCCAGCGCCATGCGCACCGAAAACTCCCTCTGCCGGCCAGCGGCGCGGGCCAGGAGGAGATTCGCCACATTGGCGCAGACGATCAGAAGCAGCAGCCCAGAGGCGGCCATCAAGATCGCTACAGGCTTGAGGAGTGCCTGCTGCGAACCGAAATGCCATTGCCAAAGGGGGACAACCGTCGCGCCCACGCCCTTGTCTGCATCGGGGTTCGCCGATGCCATGAAGTTCGCCAGCCAATCGATCTCGCCGCGCGCCTGCCCAATCGTAACGCCCGGCTTCAATCGCCCTAGCATTGTGAAATTTCGGGTATTCCGGTCCTGCAGCATCCAGGTGCCCGAGTGTGTCACGGATCCATACATCGTGAGCGGCGCCCAGACCTGGTAGGTGAAACCCGTCTGTGTCCCATGAAAATCAGCCGGCGCAACGCCGATGATCGTGAAGAGAACACGGTTGATGCGCAGAGTTGACCCGATGGCGGACGGATTATCGTGGAAATGGGTGTGCCAGAAATCATGGCTGATGACGGCAACCGGAAAGGCGTTCTGGGAGTCACTCCGTTCCGACCGGGTGAAAAAGCGTCCGGCCTCGGGTTTCACGCCGAGGAGATCGAAGAAATTGCCCGAGACCATCTCGCACCAAATGCGTTCGCTATTCCGGTCCCCCCCGAGCGCCACGGCGCCGCTTTCGATCAGGGTCAAATCCAGGAGCCTCAGATGGTCGCGATAATCGCGAAAATCGAGGAATGAGGTGGTCAACGGATCGTTGCCCGCACTTCCCGAGGTGGCAAAATTCTCGACGGCCACCAAGCTGGACGCGTCGGTCGTCCCGGGCACGGAATCGAACAGCAGGGGGCGCAGCCAACTGAAGATTGTGGTGTTGGCTCCAATCCCAATTCCAATCGTGAGCACCGCAACCGCCGTGATCCCGGGGGTCAGGCGCAGATTGCGCACTGTAAACCGCAGGTCATATAGCAACGAGCTCATGGTCTCAGCCAGGGGACGGTGATTCGCGCCCATGGATTTGTTGAAGGGTCGTTCCATCCAGGCCAGATCAATCGGCCCTCAAGGCAATGATGGGATCCACGCGCGAAGCGCGCCGGGCCGGAAGCCAGCAGGCGAGGAACGCGATGCCGGCCATTAGCATCACGGCCACGACCAGGGCTCCCGCATCGTGCGGGCTGACTCCATAAAGCTGGGCCGCGATCATTTGGGACAGCATCAATGCCGCAAGAACGCCCGCCGGCGCCCCGAATCCCACGATGATCAGCCCCTCGCGGAGGATCAAAGCGAAGATCTGATCGGCCTTGGCCCCAAGCGCGAGGCGGACGCCGATTTCGCGCGTGCGCTGGGCCACTCCGAATGCAATGACAGAGTAAATGCCGGCGATCGTGAGGATCAGGGCCGTGCCCGCAAAAAATCCCACTATCAGCAGGGTGAACTTGCGGGCGGCCAGCGCTGAGTCGGTCACCTGCTCCAGAGTCTGGACAGATGAGAGGGCGATGGACGAATCCTCAGCGTGAATCGCACGGCGCAGGGCGCTTTCCATCGCCGCCGACGGAAGCGAGCCCCGGAGCACCCAGTAGGTCCGGTAGCGAAGCCACTTAACCGCGACGGGATCCATCTGCCGGTAGGGAACGTACATGTCGAAGGCGGGAGCGTCCTCGATCTTGCCCTCCTTGACATCTCCGACGATGCCCACGATCTCGGCCGTCCGGTAGCCGGCGGATGTGTCCTGAATATCCAGGTGCTGGCCGATGGCGTCGCGTTTTGGAAAAACGGCGTCCGCCATGTTTGAGCTGATGATGATCGAGAGCGGATGGTCCCGGTCATCCCGGTCGGTGAAGGTGCGGCCCTGGCGCAAGGGAATGCGCATCGATTCGAAGAATCCGGGCGTGACGAGCCGATAGTTGGCGGACGGAATATCGGAGTCCCGGACCGGCGGTCGCCCAGTAACCATGAACTGGGCATTGGCCAGGCCTGGCACGAGAGGGAGAAGCGACGTCGCGCCGACCTTTTCAATGCCAGGAATTGACGTCAGCCGTGCCTGCAGCCGCTCATAGTGATGAATGAGCGCGTCACGGTCACCGTATCCCGTCTCAGGCAGCGTCAGGCGCACCGTCAGGGAACGAGCGGCTTCGAAGCCGAGGTGCTGGGCCCCCACCGCCCAGAAGCTCCGGAGAAAGAGAGCGGTGCAGGCGAGGAGGGCCAGCGCAAGCGCGACCTGTATTGAGGCAAGGAAATGACGGAAACGCCTCTGTCCCCCAGCGGTCCTGCGGCCGCCAGCGGCGAGGGAACCGCGAAGGTCAGACCGCGACACGAGCCAGATGGGCGCCAGGGCGGGGGCGAGCCCGAAACCCAGCGAGATGAGCGCGGCAAAAGCGAAAATCGTCCCGTTGAACCCCATATCGTGGCCCCTCGGCAGGTCCGCCGGAACGAACGACATCAGTGACTTGAGTCCCCAGTCGGCGAGCATGAGGCCGGCCAGGCCCCCGGCCACGGACAGGACCAGGCATTCGGCAATCACGAGCCGCATGAGCCGGATCCGAGAGGCGCCCAATGCGGTTCGGAGTGCAAAGTCGTGCTGCCGGCTTATAGCCCGGACAAGATGGAGGCCGGCGAGATTGGTGCTGGCGAGAAGGAGAAGTGCCGCCACAAGGCCAAAGAGAGTCAGCAACATCGGACGCGAATCGCCGACGATCTGCGTCGCGAGAGGAATCATCAGGTTGCCGCCGTCCCCCGCGTATTCCTTGGGATAGTGGAGCCTCAGGCCCTTCAGGATGCCGGCCATGTCGGCCAGCGCCTGCGCCTCGGTCGCCCGCGGGGCAATCCTGCCAATCACGCGGAGGAAATTGAGGGATCCGTGCACGTATCTCTGCGGGTCGGCGTCCGCCTGGAGCGGAACGCAGATGTCGTTGTGAAAGCCAATCACCGGGACGATGAACCCTGTTGGAAGAACGCCGACGATCACGTAGGAAAGGCCGTTGATGGAAACGGCGCGGCCCACCGCGTCCTGCCGGCCGCCGAAGGAGCGCTGCCAAAGGCCAGCACTGATGACGGCCACTCGCGCGGCGCCCAGCCTGTCGTCATCTGGCACCAGCAAACGGCCCGTAGCAGGGCGCGCCCCCAGGAGGTCGAAAATCCCGGCCGAAACCCTCAACCCCTGAACGAACTGCGCCTCACCATGGTCCATGAGGTTTGTGTTGAAGGTGCTGACGGCCGCCAGGCCCTGGAATGAACGGTTCTCGTCACGGTACGTGCAGAACTCAGGTATCGAGAAGAGTCCCACCTGGTTGGACGTGGCGGAATGAAGGCAATAAAGCTCATTCGGTTTCGAATACGGCAGGGGGTGCAGCAGGACCGCCTCAACCGCCGAGAAAACCGCCGTGATGGCGCCGATCCCGAGTGCGAGGATCAGTATGGTCACGGCCGAAAATGCAGGTGTCCTGAACAAGCTGCGGACCGCGTATTTCAGGTCGAATAACATTGGGAACAGGACCAAATTTTGCAGGAGTCGTGCCAGCTTTGCTGGCTTTCGTTATCCGCTTTAGGATAATAAATTATACACGATCTCGTTCGGTCCTTATCGGGACAAAACGTCGGAACTGGGATTCCACCATCTCGATATCGGGACACGCCCGCGGGCCCCAAGGATTTGTATTCTCCCGACTCGGTCCCGATTCCCCCAAGAATTTTACCGTGACTGAAACCATCCACGTACGCGGCGTCCCGATTCCAATGTCGTTGTTCGTATAATGCTTGTTGAGAAGATTGTTCGCATTGATTGCGAAGCTCTTGGGCCGCCCAAGGAGGACGGTGTCGTATCCAACAGGCGCATCCACGAGAAAAACCGCGGGATTGATTATCGCTGAGTTGATTGCGCTCTGGCTCGCGACCGCCAGCCTGATTGATCCTGCATGCGAAAAGTCCACAAGATTTGTCGATGGTCACCTTGATTGAAGGCCGTCAAGTCCCGCCAGCCCCGCGTGCCCGGCGGCCCACTCGCAAATTTAAGAGTACCTATTTCTCGTCGCCGGTCGGAATGATCCCGGCATTCTCAACCATGAGGATGATCGTCCTCTCCGGGGCGCGGGTGCGGTGCACGACGCCCTTCGGGACGACAAATCCCTGACTGGGACGAAGCTCGATGCTGCGTCCCTCGAGGTCGATGATGAAGCAGCCCTCGATCACGAAGAAGAACTCATCGTCGTTGTCATGTTTGTGCCAGTGGTATTCCCCCTGCATCACCCCCAGCCGCACCACCGAGTCGTTCACCTGGCAAAGTGTCTGGTTATACCAGCGGTCCTTGCACGCGGCGATCAGCGCGTGGGCGTCCACCAGCTCCAGCGCGGGGTAGAGTATGTTGAGGTGCGTGGCGTAGGGGTATTTCGGTTGTTCCATGGAGTGTCTCGCCTGTGGGTTTCAAAGCGCGGAATCCGCGCCCTCAATCGACAAGCCGGCTGAGATCGGAGTGCTGCAGCAGTATCCCGACGGACTCGGATAGGCCGCCGGCGTCATCCTCGTCAAACCGCGCAAGCGACGGGCTGTCGAGGTCGAGGACGCCAAGAAGGCGCCCTCCCGCGACCAGCGGCACCACGATCTCCGAGCGCGACGCGGCGTCGCATGCGATGTGCCCCGGGAACAGGTTCACGTCCGGGACGATGACGGTTTCCCGGCGTTCCGCCGCCGTCCCGCACACGCCCTTGCCCATCGCGATGCGGACGCAGGCCACCTTTCCCTGAAAGGGACCGAGCACCAGCTCGCGGCCGCGCAGGAAGTAGAAACCCGCCCAGTTCAGGTCGTGGAGGGACTGCCAGAGGATCGCCGCCATGTTCGCTGCGTTGGCGAGGCCGCTGCTTTCGCCGGCGAGCACGGCGGCCAGCTGGGAATTCATCTCGCGATACGCGTCCGCCTTTGAAAGGCCCGCGGTGGATTTGACGACATGCATCCTCTAGGGTGTTGGTTTACCTGGCGGCGATCCCGCGCCTCGCGGCATACGCGGCGACGGCCTCGGCCGGTATTATATAATATCCATTGCTGGGCGCAAATGGCTGCGACTGCGTCGTGGGCTCAAGATGGATGTGGTGGCCGTCCACCTCCGCGATCTCAAGGCAGTCATCTATGTCGTAGAGGTCGTCGGTGTGGACCGACTGGGTTCCGCGGAGCAACTCGCCCTTGGCACGGGTCTTGACCTCACGCTTGTCCGATGCGGCCACGAACGCATTGGCGTGGAGCTCGGTGAACTGCCCCGGCAGGTAGGCGCCAAGGTTGATGAAATAAAGCCTCTTCGCCTGGGCGACGGGGGCCGGTGCGAGCGAAATGCGGCGACCGTCGACAATCTGCAGCTCAAGCCACGAGTCGATATGGACGCGCAGGGGGTCGCCAAACCACTTGTCCATCAGCTGCTCGTAGGTCGACTCGATCGAGTCAGCAACGACGAACACCACGTCGTGCAGCTCGGTGTTGCATCTTGGCGCCCTTCCCCCGAGGAAGACCGCAAACAGCTTCTTGCTCATGGCGGCCATTTTTGGGGCATCCGCGCTGCAGGCAATGCATTCTTGGTGACGCGTGTCCCCGGAGGCACAATCAATGCTTCCGGATAAATCCAAACCCGATCGATGCCCCAAGAAAGCGCCCCAACTGAAAACCTTTTCTCCTACGGGACGCTGCAGCTCCTCCCCGTACAGATGGCCACGTTCGGACGGCCGCTCGAGGGGACTGCCGACGATCTGCCTGGATTCAGGAAGTCGATGGTCAAGATCGATGACCCGAAGGTCGTGGAGACAAGCGGCAACGCCCACCACCCGATCGTCGGGTTCACCGGGGACTCCAAGGACAGGGTGACTGGAATGGTTTTCAGGATCACCCGGCGCGAACTGCTGAATGCGGACAAATACGAGGTCGCGGCCTATAGGCGGATAGCGGTCACCCTGGGCTCGGGCCTCGGGGCATGGGTTTATGTAGACGCCCAACACGCCCCGCCGGGCCCATGAGCGGCCTTCAGGGGCCCGCCCAAAAAATTCCCGGTTGCATCGGCCGCGGGTGTTCTTCATCCCTCTTCCCCGATGAAAGCCCAGCTCAAAGCCAGCATGACCACGCGACTGCGCTCGTGGTATGTTGTCTCGGCTAATCGCCGCGGTCACATGGGCCACGTCGCCATTCTGGGTGCGTAACCGGCAAGCAACACGTCGAATCTAATCTAGCCAAACAAGAATTTTTGACCCTGCTTGCCGAGAGGCGAGCAGGGTTTTTTGCTTTATGAAGAAAACCCCCACCCTGTTCACGAACCTGGGCGCCCTGCCGCCGGTCGCCTGGATCCTTTTTTTCGGGACCTTCCTGAACAAGTTCGGGAGCTTCGTCGTTCCGTTTCTCGCGCTCTATCTGACCCAGAAGGGGTATTCCGTCGCGCAGGCTGGTGTCGCCATTGGCGCCTACGGCGCGGGCAACGTCGTTGCGACCGTGATCGGCGGGCACCTTGCGGACAGCATCGGGCGCCGCAAGACGATCGCCCTCTCCATGTTCTCGGGAGCCGCCGCCATGCTGATGCTGTCGCAGGCGCAAAGCTTTCCCGCGATACTGACCCTCGCCGCGCTTGCCGGGCTCACCGGGGAATTCTACCGCCCCGCGAGCAGCGCTCTCCTTGCCGACCTCGTTCCGGCCGCGAATCGCGTGACGGCGTACTCGGCGTACCGGATGTCCATCAACGCGGGATTTGCATTCGGCCCGGCAACGGCGGGATTCATCGCCGGGCACGGGTACTTCTGGTTGTTCGCGGGAGATGCGGGGACCTCGGCCCTCTTCGGGATCGTGGCGCTCGCGGCGCTTCCCGAAGTGACCCACCTCGCCGAGCGCGGCAGCGGGTGGCTCGAGTCATCGCGTGCACTCATCGGCGACCGCAGGCTGCAACGTGTGCTCCTGGCCTCCTTCTTCGTCGCGCTGATCTTCTTCCAGATGAGCTCCACATTTGGCTTCGCCGTGATGCGCGCCGGGTTGTCCCCCAAGGTCTACGGGGCCCTCCTGTCGCTCAACGGTGCGCTGGTCGTCCTGATGGAGCTCCCGCTGACGACCGTCTCGCGTCGTTTCCAACCGATAGCGGCGATGGCGCTCGGGTACCTGTTTGTCGGTGTCGGCTTCTTCCTCGGCGCCTTCGCGCTGACGATTGCCGGCTTCGCCCTCTGCATCCTGGTCTTCACGCTGGGCGAGATGTTCGCGATGCCCGTCGCGTCGGCCTACGTGGCGGGACTGTCGCCCCACCATATGCGGGGCCGCTACATGGGAACCTACGGGCTCACCTGGACGACGGCCCAGGTCTTCGCGCCCGGGTTGGGCATGTGCCTGTTCTCCTCCAGCCCGATGGCATTCTGGATTGTCGGGGGAGGCCTTGGCATTGCCGCCGCTCTCGTCGCCATTCAGGGGCGGACGTCCGTCGCCCCAGCCGTGCAGGGCGCGTGATTTCGCCGTGAGGGATTGCAGAGGAAATGAGAACGCATGGTCCATGTCCACGAGCGAGTTCGAGTCTCGTCCCGGGCACCGTCATTTAAAATAAAAATCACCGGTCCAACCCGGAATCTCAGGATCGTTTGTTGGATGGCACCGGGGAGGCTGAAAGGTGTGACCGGGACTGCCGCCGGCTACAGCGATTCCTTGACACGCGTGCCGCCGCAGACGACGAGATCGACCGGATTGCCGCCGACTTCATAGGCGAGCATCCGCTCGTCGGCGTGGCGCAGGAGGATCAGGTCCGCACGCTTGCCGATTTCGACGGTGCCTCGGTCCGTGAGTCCGAGGAGCGCCGCGGCGTTGACCGTGCTGGCTGCGATTGCCTCCTGGGGCGTGAGTCCGCAGCGCCGCACGGCGAGGGCGATGGCAAACGGCATGGAGTGTCCCGGAACCGAGCCCGGGTTGCAGTTGGTGGCAAGCGCCACGGCCCCGCCCTGGTCGACGAAGAAGCCGGCCCGGGCGAAGCGTCCGTCCGTGTGGAAACCCGTGCAGGGCAGGATGACGCCGAAGGTCGGGGATCCGGCAAGGGCCGCCAAGTCGGCCTTTGACGAGGCCTCGAGGTGGTCGGCGCTCCGCGCATGGAGCCGGATCGCCTCCGGGATCATGCCGAGGGACGCGAACTGGTCCGCGTGCGCCCGCAGGGGATGGTGCTTTGCTGCCTTCTCGAAGAGTTTCACGCAGGCCTCGAGCGACCAGGCGCCCTCGTCGGCGCAGGCGTCGACCGTGATGTCCGGGAATTCCTTCGAGATCTCCGGAAGCATCTCCTTAACGACCATTCTTGCGAAGTCATCCAGGCTGCCCTCAAAGGCCTGACCTAGGAGCGCGGTCGGCACGACCGTTCCTTCCCAGTCCTGGCCCGCGCGGACGATCGCGCGCAGCATCTTGAGCTCCGCCTCGGTCGAGAGGCCGTAGCCGCTCTTCACCTCCACCGTCGTCGTTCCCTCGCGTAGCATCCGGTTGAGGCGTTCCCTGAGCCCCGCTGCGAGCTGCTTCTTGGTCGCCTCCCGGACGGCGAGCACGGTGGCGTGGAGGCCGCCGCCCTTTCTCAGGATCTCGGCTTGGGGCACGCCGCGCAGCCGTTCCTCCCAGTCATCGAGCCCGCTGCCGGCCCAGCAGGCGTGCGTGTGGCAGTCGACGAAGCCCGGCATGAGCACCCGTCCGTTGGCGTCGATAACCTCCGAGCCCGCCGGGGCCTCCACCCTGGGCCCCAGGGCGGCGATGGTGCCGTCGGCGACCAGCACGTCCCCGCGTGGGATGACGGAGAGCTCGCCCAGTTCCTTGCCGCGGCGCGGCCGCGCGCCGGTGCCTAGGGTCAGGATGCGGGCGTTGCGGATGAGCAGATTCATGGGAGTGTGCGGGCTCCGGGGAAAGGGGGGAGGCGAATGTGTCGCAAGACAGGCCGCTCGTCCACCTTCGTCGCGGCTAGCGATCCGGCAGGTTTAGTGCTTGATTACTCCATCGCGGGCGCCCGTGGCCCAACCTGGAGGAGCCAAGGAAGAAGCTGAGGTCAGTATCTGAGGGGCGTTTGTAGCTTTGAAGCGCGTCGATACCCGACTCATGTTTCAGCTATCTCTCTGGATCAGTTCAACACAACCTTGGCACAAGAAATTGAATGAATGTTATGAGCAAAAAAGGTTCTACACTCGCAGCCCCTTTTTGGGCCGAATTGGCCGGTTTTGGGCGGATTTGAAATCTATAGGAAGAGCGTTTTCCCCTCTGCAGCGGCACCGAGCGTCATTGGTCGGTGAATACGTTTTTGCCCTCGGAAGCCCATTTCTTCACGATTTGTGAATGCGATGCCATCTTTGGTAAGCATATTTCCTATTCAGTGATCTCCACATTGACCCCTGTCTCGAGCACCTTAACGCCTCCGCCGCTGAATAGTCCCTTCACCGGACTCACATCATGGAAATCCCTGCCCCGGGCTATCACGATGTGCCCCGAGCCGACGAAACACGCATTGGTCGGATCGTAGTCGATCCAGCCCGATCCCGGGATGTATGCTGAGACCCATGCGTGGGAGGCGTCGGCGCCAACCAGTCTCGGCCGGCCCGAGGGACGATGGGTGAGCAGGTAGCCGCTCACGTACGCCGCGGGCAGCCTAAATTGCCTAAGGCAGCTTATGAAAAGGTGCGCGAAGTCCTGGCAGACCCCTCTGCGCTCCATGATGACCTCTGAAAGCGGTGTCGAGATCTTGGTCGCCTCTCGGTCAAAGACGAATGCCTGGTTGAAGCGGTCTCCAAACAACCCGAGCCAATCCATCGTGGAGACGCCGGAATCGAGGTCGGTTCCCAGTTCATCGGACAATTCGCGCGCCTCGGGAAGAAGCGGCACAAGCGACGTGGCGTTCAGGTATTGCTCGAGCGAAAAGTCCTCGAGGACGGCCTGATCGACCAGTTCGGGGATGTTCCCGAACGGGGGGGTGAGGCCCGCCATCGTGAGGATGGGCTCCTCCCGCAGGACGATGCTCCGGCTCGTGATCGAGAGCTCCCCGTGAGGCTCCTGGAGGGTGAAGAGGTGCTGCTTGTTGCCGAAGTAGTCAAAGCGCGAGGCGAGATCCGTCGGGTGGGGCGCCACCTGGAGCTCGAAGGATTCGCATTGCTGGGCGGCCTCGTTGCGCGGCTGCAGGTGGAGCGACTGCCACGCGGAGCCCACATGGGTGGTGTGGGTGTAGCGAGTCCTATGCGTGACACTAAAGCGGGGCATGGGCGAGGGGGCTGGAGGGCTACGCGGTACCGCCCGAGACCTCGGAGTGGCTGAAGTAGATCTGGGACAACCGGCCGTTGAACTCCGTGAGGATGGCCTCGGCGCCCGAGAAAAACGCCTGCGCCTGATAGGGGTCGCTCGAGAGGACGGAGGGATCGATCAGCTTGGTGTTGCTCACCAGCCGGAACGCCGTGGCCCTCAAGCCCGAGACGGCGCGCGGCGCGAGTTCCTCTGGCAATGCCGCGACATGCTCCAAGATCCGGTCGGCCTGGAACCTAAGGCCCCTGGGGTTCTCCGGGGCGCCGACAAGCCATGCGAGGATTGACGCCGGCTGGAATACGCCGTGGTAGAGGCTCCTGTAGGTGAAGAGGCAGGCCGTGGAGTGGAGGAGCGTCTGAAGCCGGAACTCGCTCGGAGGCTCGGCTGGTTCGCCAAAGGGCCGCTCCGGCAGGAGCAGCTCGTCGGCTAAGAAGACAATGTGCCTCGCCCGCTCGACTCGCAGCCCCAGTCTTAGGAAATGCCAGCCGGTGTCGTGGGCCAGGGTCTCGCTGCCCAGTGCCTCGAGCGAGGCAAGCTGCTGGCCCAAGTCGGACGCGCCCAGTGGATTCCCGCCGGCTGCGATGGCCCTCAGGCGCCGGATGATCCTCCAGAACTCCGGGGGCAGGCTGACCTTCACCTGGTCGAGCACCCGGATCAGGCTGCCAAGGTTCGCCGCTAAGCTTCCGGGATGCTCGGTATCGTCCGCCTCGGCCCGGATCTGCTCGGCCATGTCCGCCAAGGTCGCATCCTCGTCAGGCAGGCTTTGCAGGGAGGTCAAAAGCAGGCGAATGGAGTCCCGCGTCACTTCGGGATCGAGCGCCGCGGCCTCCCCCTGAAGCAGGGGGTCCAGCTGGTCGAGGAGCCGGAGCATCTGCGCCATGCGCTCGAGGTAGCGGCCCAGCCAATAGAGGTTGTCGGCCAGCCGGCTCGGCGTGCCCTCCGTCCTGTGGTAACCGGTCCCCGACTCAGAGATTGTGATCACGGGCGGATCATGGGGGATGCCGGACGATATCACCCAGGTGTCCTTGGTCACGCTGCCCTTCTGGAGGGAAACGATGGCGTCGGCGCCTGTCGGGTCGAACCGGGTCAAGCCGCCGGGCATGACGCGGTACTCTCCCTCGTGCCAGGCGACGAAGAGCCGCATGACGAAAGGCACCGGCCTCAAGGCGCCCCCGGACCAAGCGGGCGTCGTGCCGAGGAGCAGGCGCTCCTGGCCGCAGAAGTCGCCGGGACTCGAGCGTATGCTCGCCGCGAGAACATCGCGCTCGCGGCCGCTCAATAGCGCGCCGTAGCGCGTGGTGGCCGCGCCGCGCTCCCGGAATGCCGGCTTGATCACGAGGTCCTGCAGGTTGTCGAGGACGTAGTCCTTCGCGGACTTCTGGCCGCACCACCATGTGGCGACGCTGGGCAGCCGCAGGGCCTCGCCGAGGACGGACTGGCAGAGGGGCTTAAGGAACGCGAGGAACGACGCGCTTTCCAGGGCGGCTCCGCCGAGCTGGTTGGCGATCGCCACACGGCCCCCGTGGGCGGCGTGCACGAGCCCCGGCACGCCGAGGACGGATTCGGAATTAAGCTCCAGCGGGTCGCAGAAACCGGAGTCCACCCGCCGGACGATCGCGGAGACCTTCTTCAGGCCGCCGACCGTGCGCAGGAAAACCTGCCGGTCCCGGGTCGTGAGGTCGGCACCCTCGACCAGGGGATAGCCGAGGAAGCGGGCGAGGTAGGCGTGCTCGTAGTAGGTCTCGTTGGCCGGGCCGGGCGTCAGGAAGACGATCCGGGCGTCCTCGCCCCGGCCGGAGGAGGGCGCTAGCCGCGCCAGGGACGCGCCGAAGTCATGGAAGAACGGCGAAATCGGCTCCGCCTGCATCCCCTGAAATTCCTGGGGGAGCGTGGTGTGGACGAGATACCGGTTCTGGAGCGAGTAGCCGAGTCCCGAAGGGGCATCCATCCGGTCCTGCAGGACCCACCAGCGCCCGTCCGGGGAACGGGCGATATCGACCGCATAGTGGTGCAGGAAGACGCCGGACTGGGTTCCTAGGCCTGAGCAGGGCCTGAGGAAGCGGGGGTTCGCCATGGCGAGCTTGGCCGGAAGTATCCGGTTCCTCAGGAATTTCTGGGGACCGTAGAGGTCGGCGAGGAGCGTGTTGAAGAGCCTCGCCCTCTG
>CAAGKR010506880.1_pt1 | contig 100999 bp, 80 predicted proteins | sample 2556971 | NCBI WGS metagenome assembly CAAGKR01 (sample SAMEA5207829, study PRJEB30636) | soil metagenome | biome: forest; feature: boreal; material: soil | place: USA | collected 2011-09 | depth 1 m | reverse complement strand
TGCGACATACCCGAGACTATGGGACGGGCCGTCCAGTCTCCTATTTTGTCTTGCACCGGAAGGGGTTTTTCGTGCCGTCCGCCTCGCGGCGGGCGCGGTGGGCTCTTACCCCACCTTTTCACCCTTGCCCGGCGGTTCCGAGGAACCGCCTGGCGGTCTGTTTTCTGTGACACTGTCCGTCGACGCGGCTTGAACCGCGCCGCCTGCGCTTGCCTTTCGGCTCGAGCAGCATCCTGCCCAGCGGTGTCCGGACTTTCCTCTCCAAACTTCTATCGGGCACGGCGTTACCCGCGCCTTGGGATCAAAGAACTTGGAGCGACGACCAGCCCCAAAGCTAAGGGTCCCATCGTGTGCGGCACAGGGTCCGCCATCAAGCCTGATAAGAGGGACACTCAATTGGATGCCGCAAACGACCGAAGGTCAAAACCCAATCCACCCCAAAGCGCGGCAACCTCAGGATTCCCAATAGACCATCTGGCCACATTGGTCGCAGAGCGCGAACTCGGTGTCCGAGGTCTTGCCGCGCACAGCCGATTCGACCTCGCTCGAGACCTTGAGGTGGCAGCCGCCGCATTTGCCGCCCCGGACCGGAACGACGGCGGGCATCCTGCGCTTGGCGGCCACATCGTAGGCCTGGAGGGCCGCCTCGGGAACGGGCGTCCTGGCCTCGGCCACGGCGGCCATCGCCGCCTTAATCTCATCCGAAAGGCTCGCGTCGCGTTCTTTCAGGGAGCGGATGCGGGCCTCGTGGCCGACGATATTCTGCTTCAGCGTGGCCTCGGCCGAGGCGAACCTCTTCTTCGCCTCGTCGATCGCGTACATCGCCTCCAGCTCCTTCCCCTCGAGTTCCCCGATCTGCCTTTGGACGTCCTGGATCTGGTGCCCGAGGGCCTGGTACTCGTCGTTCTTTTTGACGGAAAGCTGCTGGGTTTGGTACTTGCCGCGCTGGGTCTCGGCCGAGCCGATCTCGGTCTCGAGGATCTTCTTCTTAGACTCAAGTTCGCGAACCTCGGTCTTGGCCGCGTCGATGGCGCCCTTTTCGGCGCCTATCCGCTGCTCGACCGCCGCGATCTCCCGGGGCACCGCCTTCATCTGATTCTCGACCCCAATCCTCCTGGCGTCGCGGTCTTGCAGGATGAGCAGCTTTTCGATCGTCGGACTCGGCATGGACCGTTTACTGTGCACCCGGTAAAACGCCGGTCAATCCCATCCTCCGAAATGGCGTTGAACTATGGCGTTGAAATCAGCAAGGAGAAGGCCGCCCCATGAACAAGATTATCCGGATGACTCTAGCCGCGGCGGCGATCTCGGTCTTCCTGGGGGCACCCGGGGCAAGGGCGGACGAGATTCTACCGGCATCCAGTGTCGACCGGATACCGGTCGTGATAAAGCAAGAAAGGCCCGTCTATCCGTACTCGCTCCGCCTTACCGGCAATCGCGGCGAGGTCATGGTAGACTTCATCATCGATCCAGAGGGAAACGTCGTGAAGGCCGACGTCAGCAAGTCTTCCCACCCCGACTTCGAGGCGCCGGCCGTCGAGGCCGTCCTGCGGTGGAAGTTCAAGCCGGGCATGAAGAACGGCCACCCTGTGTTCACGCACATAGCGGTGCCGATAATCTTCCAGCTCACCACCGGGCCGGACGCCGACTTTATGTCGCACGTCGACGGCGGGGGCGTTGAACCGTGGAAAATACCCGAGCGCGCGCCGAAGGAAGCCCCGCCCGAGTTTCAGTACGACGAGGCCCCCAAGCCGCTTTTGACAAGCGCTCCCGTCTATCCCTACGACCTCCTGATCAACAACGTGAAAGGAAAGGCTAGCGTCGCGTTTGCTATCGACACGCAGGGGCGCGCCTACGTCGTGAAGGTGATAAGCGCAAGCCTCCCGGAATTCGCGGCGGCGACGACCGCGATGATCGAGGCGTGGAGGTTTGAGCCGGCCAAAAAGAAGGGGAAGCCCTGCTGGGCAATCCTGAGGAAGGACCAGGATTTCGAGCGGGACGCGGACGACTTCCCCATGAATGAGTCGGCGGAAAGGCTGCTGAATGTCCTTAAGAAGAACCCCTGCCCCATTATTGACGATTTCCGCAAGCTGGACACCCCCCTCAAAGGGCGGTTCATGCCGAGCCCTGCCGTCCCGGCGTCCTTGCGAGCCACCACCGTCCCGTTGGTGGCCGTCGTCGAATTCATTGTGGACCACGCCGGCCACGCCCAGCTTCCCAGCGTCATTTCGACCACGAACCCCGAATTTGGATGGGCCGCGGCGACGGCCGTCGCCCGCTGGCAGTACACGACACCCTCCAAAAATGGGAAGGCGGTGGACGTCCGGGTGAGGGTTCCGCTGCGGTTTTCACCGGTGAATCCGCCCGCGCAAGGGTCTTAACCCGGCAGGGGGATAGCGGGTGTCGGGGTCGCGGGCCCGGGAGGCGCCTTAAAATGGCCGTTTTAGGCTTATTTTTCCCAAAAAAACCCTCGCGTGCCATGGGCTTCTCGGAACAGAATTTTCCTTTCATTTCCGTCCCTTAAAGACCCGTACATGGCTGACACAAACGACCCCCAGACCCCCTCAAATTCACAGGTTGGCGCCGCGGCTTATGACGCCTCCAAGATACAAAAACTCGAGGGCCTGGAAGGTGTGCGCAAGCGGCCGGACATGTATATCGGCGACACGAACGAGCGGGGCCTGCACCACTGCGTCTTCGAGATCGTCGACAACTCGGTGGACGAGGCCCTCGCGGGCTTCGCCACGGTGATCAGGGTCACGATCCACCTGGACGGCTCGTGCTCCGTCGAGGACGATGGCCGCGGAATCCCGGTGGACGAGCATCCCGTCTACAAGATCCCCGCCCTGGAGCTCGTCCTTACTAACCTCCACGCGGGCGGGAAGTTCGGCAAGGGCGCCTACCAGGTCTCCGGCGGCCTCCACGGCGTCGGCGCCAAGTGCGTGAATGCCGTTTCCGAGTGGATGGAGGCCGAGGTCAGGCGCGGCGGGAAGGCGTATCAGATGCGCTTTGCCCAGGGAAAGACCGTCCAGAAGATGATGGTGATCGGCGACACCCGCAAGACCGGCACAAAGATCACCTTCAAGCCCGACCCGGAGATCTTCCTGACCACCCGGGAGTTCCAGTATGAGATCCTCGCCAAGCGGCTGAGGGAACTCGCGTTCCTGAACCCCGGGATCAAGATCGAGCTCAACGACGAGCGGTCGCAGAAGACCGACGTGTTCTTCTTCAAGGACGGCATCACGGAATTCGTCCGGTTCCTGAACCAGAACAAGAACGTCCTTCACGACAAGCCGATCACCTTCTCGGACTCGGCGGTGGGCGACGACACCACGAAGCCGGCGACCGTCGTCGACGTGTCGATGCAGTACAACGACAGCTACAACGACCAAGTCTTCGCGTACGCCAACTCGATCTACAACCTTGAGGGCGGCACGCATCTCTCCGGCTTCAAGACCGCGCTCACCCGCGTCATCAACAATTTCGCGAGGGGCAACAACCTCCTCAAGGAGAAGGACCCGCCGATCACGGGTGACGACGTGCGAGAGGGGCTCGTGGCCGTCATCTCGGTCAAGGTGTCGGAGCCGAGGTTTGAGGGGCAGACTAAGACTAAGCTCTCCAACTCCGAGGTGGACGGAATCGTCCAGAAGGTCGTCGGCGAGAAGCTCAAGTTCTTCCTCGAGTCCAACACGGCCGTCGCCAAGCGGATCATAGACAAGACGCTCAACGCAGCCCGCGCACGCGAGGCGGCGAGAAAGGCGCGAGAGACCGTCCGCAAGGGCGCCCTCTCGGGCGGCGGACTTCCCGGCAAGCTCGCCGACTGCTCGGAACGCGACCCCGCGCTCGGCGAAATCTACATCGTCGAGGGCGACTCGGCCGGAGGCTCGGCCAAGCAGGGCCGCGACCGCCGGTTCCAGGCGATCCTGCCGCTGCGCGGCAAGCTCATCAACACCGAGAAGGCCCGCCTGGACAAGGTGCTCTCGAACGAGGAAATCAGGACCCTCATCACGGCCATTGGCACCGGGATCGGCAACGCCGAAGGCGAGGGGGCGTTCAACGTGGAGAAGGCCCGCTACCACAAGATCATCATCATGACAGACGCCGATGTGGACGGATCCCACATCCGCACGCTTCTCCTCACGTTCATTTACCGCCAGATGCGCGGCCTCCTCGACAAGGGCTATGTTTACATCGCGCAGCCGCCCCTCTACCGGATCAAGCGAAAGAAGCGCGAGCAGTACATCGACAATGACGAGCAGCTGAACAGGATCTTGCTCGAGCTCGGATCGGAGGACGTCGTCCTGACGCGTCTGGCCGAGCGCCACGTCTTCTCCCCCCAGCAGATCGACCGGATCGTGGAGTCGCTGTCCGCACTGGAGAAGCTGGGCGCGGGCGTCACCCGCTACGGCGCGTCCCTGAACGAGTACCTAGACCGGCATGACAAGGAGACGCATGCCCTGCCCCGGTACATTGCGAGGATCCGGGAGGGCAACAAGGAGTCGCACCAGTTCCTCCAGGACGAAACGGCCCGCGCGAAGTTCATCCAGGACAACGGCCTCGACGCGGACTTGTTCGAGCAGCCGGTGGGTGTCGCAAAGGACATCAAGCCCTCGGTCGCGCCTAGGCGGGTCACTCTCCACGAGATCTTCGAGAGCTCCGAGATGGCAAAGATACTGAAGGCGGTCGCCGGCATAGGTCTCGACATCGAGCGTTTCAGCCCGACGGAGGCGCCGCGCTACACCATCACCGAGAACCCAGGGCAGAAGAGCGAGGCGACGATAGAGCTCAAGGCGCCGCTCGAGATCGTCACCCAGATCAGGGCCAACGGCCGGAAGGGCCTGACGATCCAGCGGTACAAGGGCCTCGGCGAGATGAACCCGAAGCAGCTCTTCGAGACGACCATGGACCCCGAGAAGCGCCGCCTCCTCAAGGTGGCCGTGAATGACGGCGCGAAGGCGGACGCTCTTTTCACGCTTCTCATGGGCGACGAGGTTCCGCCGCGAAGGCAGTTCATCGAGGACAATGCGCTGAACGTGCAGTTCCTCGACGTCTGACGGACCTCTCCTCCTTCAACTTCCCTCAAACCCCTTGTATACCGGCACCGAAAAGCCCTCGTCGGCGAATATCACCGACATCATGCAGACGGCCTACATCGAGTACTCGATGTCGGTCATCATCGCGCGCGCCCTTCCCGACGCCCGCGACGGCCTGAAGCCCGTCCAGAGGAGGATCCTCTATGCCATGCTGCGGGAGGGTCTGCTCCACAACCGCCCCTTCGACAAGTGCGCGGGCGTGGTGGGCGAGGTGCTGAAGAACTACCATCCCCACGGCGACGCTTCCGTGTACGACACCCTCGTACGCCTGGCGCAGACGTGGGTCATGCGCTACCCGCTCATCGACCCCCAGGGCAATTTCGGGTCGGTCGACGGAGATCCGCCGGCGGCCTACCGTTACACCGAGTGCCGGCTGAACGCGGCGGCCGAGGAGCTCCTGAAGGATATCGAGGAGGAGACGGTCGACTTCGCGCCCAACTACAAGGAGTCGACAACCGAGCCGACGGTCCTCCCGGCGGCCCTCCCCAACCTCCTGATGAATGGCTCGACCGGCATTGCGGTCGGCATGGCGACCAACATCCCGCCGCACAACCTGACCGAGATCATCGACGCGGCGTGCGCGATTCTCGACAGGCCGTCGATCTCCGTGGATGAGCTCTGCGGGATCGTCCAGGGGCCGGATTTCCCGACGGGCGGCGTCATTTCGGGCCGCGAGGCCATCCTGAGCTACCTGAAGACCGGCAAGGGTATCGTTCGCATTCGCGGCAAGGCCCACTCGGAGGAGATCAAGGGCGGGATGGAGCAGATCGTCATCACCGAGATACCCTACAACGTCAACCGGGCCAACCTGGTCACGCGCATCGCCGAGCTCGTGGGCGAGAAGCATCTGGACGGGATCCGCGACCTGCGCGACGAGTCGGATGAGAACACCCGCATCATCGTCGAGCTGAAGCGCGGCGAGCAGGCAAAGGTCGTCATCAACCAGCTTTTCCAGAAGACCGCTCTGGAGTCGTCCTTCGGCGTCACGCTCCTCGCCCTCGACCGCAAGCGGCCGAAGCAGATGAACATCAAGGAGCTGATCGAATGCTATATCGAGCACCGCCGCGATGTGGTGACCCGGCGCACGAGGTTTCGCCTGCGCGAGGCCGAGGACCGCGCCCACATCCTCGAGGGCTACATCATTGCCCTCGATAACCTGGACGACTTCGTGAAGATCATCCGGGCCTCATCGAACCGCGACGAGGCCAAAGTGAAGCTGATGGCGAAGTACCCGCTCTCCGAGAGGCAGACGGACGCGATCCTCGAGCTCCGCCTCTACCAGCTGACCGGCCTCGAGCGCGGCAAGATCGAGGCGGAGTACCTCGGCCTCATGAAGCTGATCGAGGAGCTGCGTGGCATCCTGGAGTCCGAGGCGAAGCTGCTCGCGCTCATCAAGAGCGAGCTCCTCGAGATGCGGGAAAAATACGCGTCGCCCCGAAAGACGGAGATCATCGCGGCCGCCGGGGAATTCCGGATGGAGGACGTCATCCCGAACGAGGGATGCGTGATCACGGTCTCGCACCTCGGTTTCATAAAGCGCACCCGTGTCTCCGACTACCGCTCCCAGAAGCGCGGCGGAAAGGGAATCATAGGGACCGAGACCTATGACGAGGACTTCGTCGAGCACCTGTTCACGGCGAGCACGCATGACTTCATCCTCTTCCTGACTAACACCGGGCAGTGCCACGCGAAGAAGGTCTACGACGTGCCCGAGGGGACCCGCGCATCCAAGGGCAAGTCGGTCTCGAGCTTCCTGCGCCTCGCCGAGGGTGAGAAGATCGCTGCCATGATTTGCGTGAAGGACTTCTCGGGCAGCTCGCACCTCGTCATGGCGACCAAGGCCGGCGTGACAAAGAAGACAAACCTCTCGGACTACACCAACGCCACCCGCGAGGGCGGCTTGCGCGGGATCAAGCTCGAGGAGGGCGACACGCTCGTCGGCTGCGTGCTCACAACGGGCGAGAATGAGATCGTCCTCGTGAGCCACATGGGCCAGGCCGTCCGCTTCAATGAGGAGGAACTGCGGGACCAGGGCCGCGACACGGTCGGCGTCACCGGGATGCGGTTCAAGATCGGCGGCGACCATGTCAAGGCCGTCGAGGTGTGTGACCCGCTCAGCCGCCTGCTCATCGCCCGAGAGGACGGGATAGGAAAACGGACCAAGTTCGAGGACTATCGTCTGATCAGCCGCGGAGGTACCGGCGTGATCGCCATCGACCTTCCCGAGGACGGCTCCGTCAATGTCGCGGGTGCGCTCAGCGTCCGCGACGGCGGCGAGGTCATGCTCATCACAGCCAAGGGCCAGAGCATCCGCACGCGGGTCAGCGAGATCAGGGAGACCGGCCGCGGCGCCAAGGGCGTCAAGCTCCTCACTCTGGCGGACGGCGACAAGCTCCTCAACATCGCGCGTATCGTTGAGACCGAGGAGGAGTCGTCGACGCCCTTTGAGACGCCGGCGCCCGCCGAGAAAACCCCGTAAGGGACACCCCGGGGTTCCGCTCGCGCCGGGCTACTGCGCGGCGGGAGGGCTTGCCTGAACCGGGGCGGTGTTGCCGGCGAATCTCACCCTGGGCCGGCCGCCCCGCTCGATGTCCATGAAGAAGCTGCCCATGGATCCGGGGATTATGCGCACGCGAACGGGTTTTCCCTTCACGGAGGGCCAGTCGTCGTTGTCGTCGGTCCTCCAGCGCTGGCCGTTGGCCAGCGTGAACACGGCCCCGCCCCTCCCGAAGTCGATCTCGTGGATTTCGACGAGTGTCGAGTCGAGCGTCGAGTATTCGATCTCGGTGCCGGGCTTGAGCATCACCTTCATCTTTTCGAGGATTCCTGACGCCTGTTTCTTGCGCTCCTCGGCCTGGACCTGCTCCCGGACCGACAGGGCCACCTTCTGGGTCGTTTCCGCCGTCGCCTTTGCCACGGCTCCCGTCTGCTGGCCGCGGACGAGGAGGTCCAGCCGGGCGAGCTCGTCGGGCGTCAGCTTGCCAAGGCCAGCGGCCTGGAAGTCCGCCGGCGAGAGCGTCTTCGTGAACGAATCGTCGGCCCTGAGCGCGGCGGCGCAGGCGAGCGCGAGGAAAAGAGTGAGGCGGGGCATCATGCGCAAGGGCAAGAACGGTCAACGCTTGCATCGGCCCCGGCGCAACGAAAAAGTCGCAGGTACCGATGCCTTATGATCCGCGCCCTCATTTTTGACTTCGACGGGCTCATCCTGGACACCGAGACCGCCCTGATCGACGCCTATGGCGACGTGCATGGCGCCCACGGCATTCCATTCGACAAGCCGCTCTTCACCCGGAGCGTCGGCCACGCGGACTACGCCTTCGACCCCTGGCGGGGCTTCGGCCCCTCCGCCGACCGGATACGGCTGGAGGCCGAGAGGCAGGCGTTCAACAAGACGCGAAACCACTCCCAGCCCATACTCCCCGGGGTGGTCGCCCTGATCGACGAGGCGACGCAGGCGGGCCTCGACGTAGGGCTGGCCTCAAATTCCACGCACGCACACGTCGAAGGCCACCTGGCGAGGCTGGGCCTCCTGGAGCGCTTCGCGTTCATCGCGTGCCGGGAGGACGTTCCGGCGCCCAAGCCCGAGCCCGACCTCTATCGCCTGGTGATCGGGCATTTCGGGGTCGGGGGACACGAGGCCATCGCCTTCGAGGACTCGCACACCGGGACGCTTGCGGCAAAGCGGGCGGGCCTTTGGGTCGTGGCGGTTCCCAATGTCTCGACAGGTCACCACAACTTCGGGAATTCGGATTTCCGTGCCGCCTCGCTCGCGGATTGCCGCCTTGCCGAGCTTGTCGCTAGGTTCGGGACATGAGCCCCCCCAAAGTGCCGCGCTACAATGTGCTCGGCGTAGGCGTGTCGGCGCTGACACTCGCCGAGGCGACGGACCTCATCGTCGGCGCTCGCGGACAAAAACGCCTTGGCTACGTCTGCCTGTGCACGGTCAATGGCATTGCTGAGGCCGGGAAGGACCCTGAATTCAGGCGCATATTCAACGACTCCTGGCTGACCACGCCGGACGGAATGCCCATCGTGTGGATGGGCCCCCGTTCGGTGGAGCGGGTGTATGGGCCCGACCTCATGCTCGCCGTATGCGACGGGGGCCGGGCGGCGGGCCTTCGGCATTTTTTCTACGGCGGACATCCCGGGGTCGCCACAGACCTCGCCGAACGGCTCTCGTCTCGCTTCCCGGGACTGCAGGTTGCGGGTGCATTCTCGCCTCCCTTTCGCGACCTGAGCGACAAGGAGCTGGCCGCGCTCAAGTCCGAGGTCGCTGCGGCGCAGCCGGACATCGTGTGGGTGGGACTGGGAACGCCGAAGCAGGAGCGGTTCATGGCCGGGGCCGGACGAGGCCTCGAAGCGGGACTTCTCATCGGCGTCGGCGCCGCCTTTGACTTCCATGCCGGGCGCATTCGCCAGGCGCCCCGATGGGTCCAGCGGAGCGGACTTGAATGGCTCTTCAGGCTCTGCGTCGAACCCAGGCGCCTCGCGCGCAGGTACCTTACGACGAATCCGCTCTTCATCGCGCGGGCGGCCGGGCAAAAGCTGGGAATTCTGCGGTACCCGATCTCCTAGAACAGCTCCCGTTGCACGATCGAGTCGCGCTTTTTCGCGTCAAGGGTGCTGAGCGCGAGGAGCTGCATCACGGTGAGCGCGGCGAGCTGGGGATTGCGCGAAAGCGACCCGAGAAGAAGCGCGCCCGCAAGGGCGTCGTAGAGCGCGGCATGGAAGTGCCTGCGGCCTGCGGGGCAGTGGACCGAGGCGAGCTCGTCGAGCTCGGCCTGCAGCCCGCACGCCGCGACCACCGCCCCGAGCCGGCCCGACTCGAGCGCGGGATACAGCTGGGAGTAGATCCGTGCCGAGTCTATCCATGGACCCCAGTCTATGACGCGGCTGCCCGGTCGCGCGAAATCCGGTGAGTTGCGCGGATAGGGCCAAGTCGCCTTGAGGAGCGAGTTCTCGGCGCCCGCATAATGGGCTGCCAGCGGTCCCTGTTCGCGCAGGTCGGCAAAAAGGCCCCAGTCCGACGAAAAGGGCTCGCAGGCGGCGAGCGATTCCTCGCGGAGCCCATGGATTTCGGTATCCTCGGGGCGCACGTGCCCGGTCGGGGCGCAGAGCCGCGTCAGCGTCGCCGTCACGCGTCCCCCGAGGAGCGTCACGACGCCGTATTCGAGCACGCCCGAGGTGACGCCACCCTCGAAATCGATAAAATGCACCGGCTGGTCCGTCCAAGGCATCCGTGGATGTTTCCGGATTTCCGCGCGGGTCCGAGCTCAATTTTTCGTGTCTTTCGTCCGATTCGAGGATTCAACGATGGTGTGAACCTCGATCCCTACCGCTCATTCATGATCGAGCTCGCCGGCGCCAGCGGCGATTTCATCCGGCCCTTTTTTGGCAGGCACGACCTCCGGGTGGACCTGAAATCCGACAGTTCCCCGGTAACGGCCGCCGACACGGGGGCGGAGGAGCTGATGCGTCGCCGGATCCAGGCGAGGTTTCCGGGTCACGGGATTCTGGGCGAGGAAGGGGGCACGGAACGCCCCGACGCGGAGTTTGTCTGGGTACTCGACCCGATCGACGGCACCCGTTCGTTCACCACCTCTGTTCCCCTCTTCGGGACACTGATCGCCCTCCTGCATCAGGGACAGCCCGTTCTCGGCTGCATCCACCAGCCGATCCTCGGACAGCTCCTGGTCGGCGACAACGAAACGGCCCTGCTGAACGGAAAACCCGTGCGGACGAGCGCTGTCCGGCGCATTGAGGAGGCGACACTGCTCACGAGCGATCCGGTCGCCATCGCGAGGCCCGAGTGTCGCGGGTATTCGGCCCTGATGGAAAGGGCCAAGCTCGCGAGAACCTGGGGGGACTGCTACGGCCACCTGCTGGTAGCCACGGGCTGGGCCGACGTCATTTACGATCCCGTGATGAACCTCTGGGACATTGCCGCGCTGGTGCCCATCATCCGCGGAGCCGGGGGTGTCATCACGGACGCAAAGGGCGGTCCCGCCTATCCGGCAGCTTCGACCGTCTCCGCCGCCAACGGAGACCTTCACAGGCAGGTGATCGAGGCCCTGAAGGCCTGACGGCGCTATTTTGCCGGGGCGCCGGCAACCACCCACGCGGCGATGACAGCCCGCTCCTCGTCGGTGATGTTGGTTGCGTTGCCAAGCGGCATGATCCTTGTGACCACGACCTGCTGGTAAATCCGCTGCGCGTTCTGGACGACTCCGTCTGTCCCCGTGAGAATGACCCCGGCCGGCGGTTGGGTGATGCCCGCGAATGTCGGGGCCTGCGAATGGCATGCGACACAGCGCTGGCCGACGATCGTCCTCACGCGGTCGAGCGTGACGGGACCCGTGACGGGGGGAAGCGGCTGGATGTGGGGCGCGGTCCAGACTACCACGACCCCGAGGAGGACTGACGACGCGACAATGTATTGCCACGCATAGGCGCCCTTGTGCTTCCGATTGAAGAAATGCCGGATCAGCACGCCCGCGCCTCCAATGAGCGCGAGCACCGCCCATGCCTGCGGGTGCCCGTAGGTCGCGGCGTAGTGGTTGCTGATCATGATGAATACGACCGGCAGCGTGAAATAGTTGTTGTGGACGCTCCGCTGTTTCCCCCGCGCCCCATCCACCGGGTTCGGCTTTAGGCCCGCCCGCATGGCCGCGACCATCCGCTTCTGCCCGGGAATGATCACAAAGAACACGTTGGCCGCCATGATGGTCCCGATCGACGTGCCCACGTGAATATAGGCCGCCCTGCCCCCGAGGGTCCTCGACAGCTCCCAAGACAGGAGCGTCATGAGGCCGAAGACGACAACCCCCATGACCGCATTGTGGCGCCCGAGCGGCGAACGGCACAGGAGATCGTATACTATCCACGAGCCCACCATGCTCGCGACACCTATGCCCACGGCCTGGGCCGACGTAAGGCTCGCGACCGATGGGTCGACCATCATCGCCTGCGCCCGCATCCAGTAAACGATCACAAGGAGGGCCGTGCCCGACAGCCATGTCGTATAGGCCTCCCATTTGAACCAGTGCAGCTTCTCGGGGAGCGACGCCGGCGCGACCGCGTACTTTTGGGGATTATAGAACCCGCCGCCGTGCACGGCCCAGAGCTCGCCCGACACGCCCTTCTCGGCCTCGCCTGACTCGGGCGTAGGAGGATCGAGGCTGTTGTCCAGCCAGACGAAATAGAATGAAGATCCTATCCAGGCGATGCCCGCTACGACATGCAGCCAACGAAGCAGCATGCCGAGCATCTCGATTATGTGGGCCTCCATCGCGGGGTCAGGTCGCCGTCTCCGTGTACCTCGCCTCCCGTATCACGGTTATCTTGATTGTGCTTGGGTACTGGAGCTCGGCCTCGATCCTGCGCCTCAGCTCCTTCGCGATGTCCCTGGCCCTGTCATCCGTCACCTCCTGAGGCGAAACCACGACGCGGATCTCCCTGCCGGCCTGGATGGCGAAGGCCTGCTGGACGCCGTCGATCGACATCGCGAGCTCCTCGAGCCTCTTGAGCCGCTGGATGTAGTTCTCCATCGACTCGGCGCGCGCGCCCGGCCGCGTGGCGGAGATCGTGTCCGCCAGAATGACGATCCCGGCATAAATGGTCTCGGGCTTGACCTCCTCGTGGTGCGCGGCGACGGCATTGACGACGATCGGCGTCTCGCCGTGGCGCTTGATGAAGTCGGCCCCGATGCCCGCGTGGCTTCCCTCCATCTCTCCCGACACGGCTTTGCCGATGTCGTGGAGGAGGCCCGCCCGCTTCGCCAGGTTGGGATCGAGCCCAATCTCGCTGGCGATCAGCGAGGCGAGGAATGCCGTCTCGACGGAATGGTCGAGCACGTTCTGGTTGTAGGAGAAGCGGTACCTGAGCTTTCCGAGAAGCTTTATGATCTCCGAGTGGAGGCCGTTAATGTTGAGCTTGTTGACGGCATCCTCTCCGGCCTGCGTCGTCGACAGGTCGATCTCGTCCTGCGCCCGCTTCACGTATTCCTCGATGCTCGCCGGGTGGATTCGCCCGTCCTTGACCAGGGCCTCAAGGGCGTTGCGGGCGATCTCGCGGCGCACCGGGTCGAACGACGAGAGGAGGACGAGTTGGGGCGACTCGTCGATCTGCAGCGTGACGCCCGTGGCGGCCTCGAAGGATTTGATATTGCGGCCCTCCCGACCGATCAGCCTGCCCTTCATGTCTTCGCTCGGCAGGTGGACAAGGGTGGCCGTGAGGTCGGCATTGGGCTTGCTCGCCAGCCGCTGCATAGAGGCTACAAGGATGCGGCGCGACTGCGTCTGCAGCTCCTGTTCCGACTTCTCGAGCATCTCGCGGCGCAGCGCGCGCAGCTCGTCCTGGCATTCGAGCAGCACCTCCTCGCGGAGCTGCTTGCGGACCTCCTCGGCGTCGAGCTGCGAGACGCCTTCGAGCCTCTTGCGCACGGTCTTTGAGAGGTCCCGGATCGCGTCTCGAGCCTGCCTGATCGCCGAGCTCTCGCGGTTCAGCCGCTCCTGCCGCTGCTCCAGCTGGAAATCCAGCAGCGCCAGCGACTCCTCGTGCGCCTTGATCTCTCGAAGCCTGACGTCCGACTCGATCTCGCGCCTGTCGAATTCCCTGTTGAGGTCGGACCGTTTCCCCTGGAACTCGGAGTCGGCCTTCTGCCTCACCTCCTCGGCGGCCACCGCAGCCTCGCGGCGAGCCACCTCGATGAGTTCGGCTGCCTGCTCGTGTGCAACCCGTCGCGAGTACCGCGTTACGATCCAGACGACAATGAATCCGACTAGTCCCCCGAGAAAGAGGGAAATCGGGAACGCCGCGTCATTGAGTCCGCCTGGAAGGTTTGATGCTATTTCGGCTACGATTGATAAGGCCAAATATAAGGTTGGGTTAACATGGGGTCCCGGCATCAAACCTCAAGTCTCTTTCCCCGGCCCCCAACCGGGCTTCACCCGTCTCCATTGTCAGAGCCAATTCCCGGAAGACACGCCCGGACCTCTGGAAAGCCACTCCCTCACGCCGAGAAACTTCGCGATTCGCTCCTTGTGCGGGATGGGACCGGCGAGTGGCCCTCATCACAAGAAACCCGGCGAGGCGAAACGCGCTCCGCGCCTAATGGGAATTCTCCGCGGGGCGGTCCGGCGGATAGGCCGGCTGAAAAGACGGGAGCGCCGAGCTGAGAATCGACTGGATGCGAGCCAAGCCGGCCTCCTCGCCGTCCCCGGAGTCCGTCTGGAGGTACACGTAGGCCCAGCGTGGCGCCCGTCCGTGGGCAAGCCGGCTCCATGCGTCGCAAAACATCCTCGTCGCCTGCGACGCCACGATACGTTCGTCCCCGACAAACCAATATGCGATGATGTTGGGCATCGTTCTGCGGCCCTGTGGTCCATTGATGTCGTGGCGGACACTGAGGACGGTCGCATCAAAACCAGCGTCAGGCCGCCCCGGATACGCGAAATGGTGAAGTGAAGAGTGGACGAGGGTCCAACCCTGGGCGACCACGCACAGCTCCGGGCGGTGGATGGAGGTCCGGTCGCGACCGCTCAGGACGATCGAAAGCAGCACGTGCTGGCTTGGTTCGTCCAAGTTGACGTAAAACTTCCTTGAGAAGCCGGTGTCCGGCGGAAGAATTGCGAGCTCCACCGGCTCCGGGTCGACGCGATGACCCATCCAGTTCATTCCCAGGTAGGTCGGCAGCTCGGTCGGGCTTGCGCCGCCGTTCGACAGGATGACGCCCCGGGACTCGTCAGGCGGAAGCGCGGCCAGGTGGGAAAGGAACAATCCATCGACCGCAGCGAGGAACACCACCGCGACCGCAAGCGGGACCTGTCCACGCTTGACCCCTGGCGCTCTCGTCTGCGTTTCGGCCTCTCGCGCGGACTCTGTCGTCCATTGGGGCATGCGGCGCCCGACGGCTTCCGCAGCGGCGATGACACCCCCGACAACGACGATGAAGACCCCAAATCCCATGACGGCGTGCATGCGGTCCCCCCAGGCCTGTCCTCCCCATTGTGCCGCAACAATGATCGTCGATATCCGCAGCACGTTGCCAATGTACACGAGCGGAAAGCTCAAAAGGAGCATCGCCGCCCGGAGCCAAGCCGGCCTGAACGAGATGTATCCGATGAAAAGCGACAATGCCGTCAGCGCCATGAGCGAACGAATGCCCGAGCAGGCGGCGACCACATCATACTGGTAACGGCCGTCCGGGGCGAAAAGCTGCGTTCCGTTGCGCAACACGCCGATTCCGACCAGGTGGGCGATGTGCGCCCCCGCACGGACAACCCCCATCTGAAGCCAGAATCCGATCGTGTCCATGGCGTTGACCGGAATCGCGAAAACCATGAACGCGATGGGAAACGCCGACGCCCTCCGCCACCGTGGTCCGCCCCCAAGCGCAAGCACCCCCCAAAAATAAACGAGGAGCGCGACGATGGAGACTCTCGGCTGCTGGGCGATGAATCCCACTGCATGGAGAAGGAGTCCAAAAACGAGCGCGGTGAGCGCCGCCCCGGCCGCCGCCGCGCCATCGGTCCGTTTGTCCCTGAGGTTGCGGCGGAGCATATACAGACTCAGCGCAAGGATGAGCCATGCGTGCTGCGTCTCGGACTCCCCGTTGACCCATTGGAAGCCCCACCAGTAAAACAGGGATTTCGTGGCAATGTAGCCGTGCGTCGCGTTTCCCCAGAACTGGAAGAGAAGCGTTCCCGCCACCGCGCAGGCCGCGGCAGGCGAAGCCTTGAGCATGCGTTCCTTGCCCGTCATTTCGAGTCCGCCCCTATCGCGGCAAGCACCGCGGCAATCCGTTCGCGGGCGAGCCGCTCGTAGCTGAACATCTTTGCGCGCTCCACACCGGCGGCGCACAACTGGAAACGTCCGGCTGCGCCCGCGCAGGCCTGTTCCAGCACGCTTGAGGCCGCCCCGATATCGGCAAAGTCCACGTACATCGCGGTTTCGCCAGCAACTTCCCGCAATACCGGGAGGTCTTGGACCACATTGGGGCACCCGCTGGCCATCGCCTCCAGCACGCTGCGCCCAAACGTCTCTTCGGATGTGGAGAGAACATGAGCGCGGGCGCCCCTGTAGAGGGCTGGCATCTCCTCGTCGCTCACCCACCCGAGGAAGCGAACGTCAGCCAGTATTCCGAGTCGCGCGGCTTCCTCCTTGGCCCGCGCGAGGTTGCCCCAGTCGCCCCCCGCAACAGCGAACGGATATTGCGAGCGGACGCTCTGAGGCATCCCGGCGTACGCGCCCAGCGCGAGCCCGATCCGCTTGTACGGGTATAGGTTGGAGGCCCACAGAAGATAGCTTCCTTCGAGGCCGCGCGCCCCGGCTGGCCCGTCCGTCTTGAACAGATCGTGCCTCAGTCCCTCCGGGCTAACGATCAACGGGGCCTTTGAGACGCCCAGCTGGGACTTCGCCCAGGATGAATTGACGATGACAAGCGCCGCCCGTTCGAGGCCGCGGGCCACCGCCCATCCTCGATAGGCATGCCGAACGCCTCCGGCCTCATGCCTGTGGTTGACCGCAAAGACGTGCATCGCGACCGGGAGGCCGGCGGCCTTCATGGGATAGAATCCCACCGTCAGAAGCGCCGAGGCGCCCCTTTTTCGCGCCTCGGGCGCGACTCCGAAATGGTCATCAAGCAGGCGCTGCACGGGGTTTTCATTCGATGCAAAATCCCGGCAGACCTCCACGCCGGGGTCCGCGTCGGGCCAGTCCGCGCGCCGCCCCGCGAAGACGACCCACGAAACGTCCGGATAAATTCGTCGCGCATGCGCGATGAATTCCGGAAACATCGTGCTCAGTCCCGTGCGCCTGCCGGGGTTTTCGCACAGCGTCGAGAGTGCGAGCTTTACGCGCATGCTGTCATACCAAACGCTTCACGGCGTTCGCCAAGCGAAATTCCGCACCGGACCCAGCGGACGTTCAATACGCGCGCCCTTACCGCCAAGGGCCCCAGCGCGCACGAGAGGGCCTCGGTCGACGGCATTCCTCATCTCCTCCGGGCGGGTTCGCCTGCGCGAAGTATTGTCAGCCGCCGACATCGCCTTCACTGTTGCCCGGAGTGTCCGTCGCGCCCACACACCCCGTCAGCCGCCGCGAGAGGGCGATCAAGCTCACCGTGGCCGCAGCCGCGGGGGCAAAGGTTTTCTCGGTCCTGTGCACGCTGGTCCAGGTGCCTCTGGCGCTCCATTACCTGGGTGCGGAGGCCTATGGGTTTTGGATCACCCTCTTTAGCATCATGCTGGTCCTCAACTTCGTCGATTTCGGGCTCGGCGTCGGAATGCAGCACGCGATGGCAAGGGCCTTTGGAACGGACAAACCGGAGTCCATGAAGCGCGCCTTCTGGTCAGGGGCTGCCGCGCTCGCCGTCCTGGGCCTCATTGTCCTCGTGGCGGGCATGGCCGTTGCATGGATGTACACTTGGTCTGACATACTGCATATCCGCGACCCCGAGCTGAGAACGGAGACCCCTGCGGCCCTTTCAATAGCGGTCGCTGCGTTTGTGCTGGGACTCCCCTTCAATGCGGTCGCCCGCCTTGCTGCCGCGGTCCAGCGCGGATGGGTGCATGCCATCTGGATCGCGGCTGGAAGCGCCCTTTCCCTTGGCTTCGTCACTGTCGCCGCGCTTGGACACTGGGGCTTTCTATGGTTCTTGTCCGCGAGTCTTCTCGTGCCGACCCTGCAGGGCGTCGGACTCTTCGTGCACCTGCTCCACGGCCTGGGCTGGAGCCTGAAGCCGACGCGTCTGGCGCCGGTGGAAGAGCTCCGGGGCATGATGCGCTCAAGTCTGTACTTCGCATTCCCGCAGATTGGAATGGCCCTTGTCCAGTCGATGCCGGCAATTGCCATTTCGGTGGCCGCAGGCTCCCCGGCGGTGACGGGCTACAACCTGCTCATCCGGATGTTTGGGCCGTTCCAGCAGGGCCAGCAAATCATGCTAAACCCGATTTGGCCGGCGTACACCGAAGCGCACTCGCGGTCGGACCATCCGTGGGTCGCGCGCACTTTCTGGCGGACGGTCGGCGCGTTCGGCATTCTGGCTGTCGCGATCGGAGCTGTCTCCTGGCAGTCGCATGCTCTGCTGAGGCTCTGGATCGGGCCGAGCGCGGTTTTTGCCGGGCCGGAGCTCACCGCGCTCGTGGCTGCATGGTCCCTCCTTCAGATGGCCGCGCAACCTTGCATTTTCTACCTGATGGGGGTTGGAAGGCTTAGCCAGCTCGCATGGGTGGCGACGCCGGGCCTTTTGATCTCGTCCTTCGCCCTGCTTCTTGGATCTCGCGTCGGAACGGCGGCCGGCGTTCTCGGGTATGGCTCGACAGCCCTGGCGGTGACCCTGTTGCCCCCTCTCATCTGGGAAACGTTACGGGCCATGAGGAAGCACAAAAGCGATTCCCCGCCCGCGTGAATCTCGTCGTCCTCAAGGTAAACCATTTGGGTGACAACGTCGTTTTTGTCCCGGCGGTCCAGTCTCTGCGACAGAGCTTTCCCGACTGGCACATTACACTCCTCACGACGCCCAACGAGGCTGGCCTTTACGGGGGGCCGCTGGGCCCTCAGGAGGTCTTGGTCTGCCCCAAGCCATTGTTCGACAAATCGTATAGGAAACCCTGGGTGCTCGCCCGTTGGCTCTGGGTCATTCGAGGAAAAAAACCGGACGCGTGTTTGGTCTCATTTGATCAAGGAAACGCGGCGCACGCCCTGGCGAAGTACAGCGGCGCACGCGTGCGAATAGGCGCAAACATGGAGCATGTGCGCCTCGCCCGGACGCTCACCGAGCACGTTCCCTTTCCCGAGGACGGGCGCCCCGTCACGTGGAACTGGGAGATGGCCCGCGCCCTGGCGCGCGCGCTCGGGCGGGACGAACGTTTGCCGCTGAGGCCACCCGCGCCCGACCTGCGGCACCTTCTTTCGCCAAACCCGGGTAAGCGGGGAAGCCGGCGGCGCATCGTCGTCCACCCCGGGGCGGGTGGTCTTCTCAACCAATGGGGACACGAACGCTTTGCCGCGGTGGCAAAAACGCTCTCGAGCGAGCACGAGGTCATATGGATCAGGCATGGAGCAACCAGCCAGGCGCCGGAGGGGGCCCTCGACGCCAACGTCAGCAGCGTGGCTGAACTCGCGGAATGGCTCGCGAGTGCCGACCTTTTCATCGGAAACAATTCGGGGCCGATGCACCTCGCAAATGCCCTGGGATGCCACGGCGTCTGCGTGTCCGGGCCTTCTGCCTCGGGATGGGATCCCTACTGGTACCCCGAGCGTTGGACAATCCTCCGGCATCCGAATCTTTACTGCGCGCCATGCGAAGGGATCGACAATACGGTCAAGGCCTGCGCCAACCTCGAGAGCCCCATGGCCTGCCTGGACTTCTGGACGTTTGAGTCGGTGCTCCGAGCCTGCAGGGTCCAACTCGAGCGCAGCGTGGGGGCGCCGCGATGAATCCGCGGCTGCGCGCGGCCGCGCTCGTCACCGTCGCCGGGGTCCTTGGGATCACCATCGGGATCGAGATTGCCGACGAAAGCTATGGAAAGGCGCTCATGGTCGGGATGGTGTGCGCATGGCTCGTCGCGAGCCGATGGAGCGCGGCAAAGCCCGACGCGTGGCTGCTCGCCTTCGCATTTGTCGGCTACGTCGTCGGCAACCGCGGATTCGCCCAACTGCAGCCCGCCAACCTGATCCCACTGCTTCCCGCTGAGGCGGTGCTCCTCGTGGCGACTCCCGCGCTCGTCGCGCGGATGGCTCTCAGGCAGTCCGTCGGCGTTCGCAGGGACGCCCTGAACTATTCGATACTGGCGTGGATGCTCTTTGCCACCATTCGCCTCCCGCTCGACATGAACAGGTTCGGCGTGATCGCCGTCCGCGACTACGCGATGATCTACTACGCAGCATTTTTCTTCCTAGCACAGGCGTTCGGGGACCACATCGCCTCGTCGGCGCTCCTTAAGAAGTCCCTCACCGCCGCCTTTGTGGCGTTGATGCCTGTCGTCATAAGCATACTCGTTGCGCCCGATTTCCTCGTCGACAACCTGACGTGGCGGGGAATTCCTATCATTTTCCACAAGAGCGACCTCATTGCCACGTCGCTTGCCGCTGGATTCTTCTGGCTCTGGACCCGCTGGGACAAGACCCACCATCGAATCTGGCTCCTGGCGTCGGCGGCAAGCCTGCTGCTCATTGGCGGCATGGCGTCACCCCGCGCCGGAATGTTCGCGGTGGGCGTCACGACCGTCCTTTGGCTCCTCACCGGCCGCTGGCGCATAGCGGCGTACCAGGCCGGCGTCGTTGCCGCAGCGTGCTTGATCGCCCTAGCCGCCCTGAGTTTCACCGGGAAGGACCTGAACACCTCGCTACCCTATTCAATGTACGAGCATGCAATCTCCATCTTCGACCCTCGGGGAACAGGCACGTACATCAACGGGGAAAGCGGGGACCTCGGCGGAAATAACCAGTTCCGACTGATTTGGTGGCGCGATGTCATTGAGGACACGCTGGCCGCGAACCCCGTGTTTGGACAAGGGTTCGGAAGCGACCTCTCGACGCGTTTCCTTGCCGACTATGACCTGCTGTCGGACGAGGCCTTTGCGACCCGGAGCCCCCACAGCATGATCGTGACCGTGTTCGGCAGAATGGGCCTGCTTGGTATAGCGGCGTGGATAGCCGTCTCCGCAAGCATGGCCGCCATGGCGTGGCGCCTCCTGAAGCGTGGGGAACCCGACGGCATGGGGCTGGCAAGCATTGTCCTCGTCGTTTGGCTGAGCTCATGCTTTGGCGTGGTGCTTGAGGGTCCCATGGGTGCCGTTGTCTTCTGGGTCGCGCTCGGGCTGGCCAATTCCTCGCTCCGGCGAGGCGTTGCCACCGGCTCCCCTTCGGCCGGCTCAACGACGGCGTGTGACTCTCCCGAAAGGCCGGTTGCAATGGCGGCGGCGTTGGGTACTCAATCGGTCTCACGGTGAATCTCCGCCTACCTGTTGACACCTTTAGCGTCTTCAAGACGACCACCCGAGGAAGGTGGGACCCCTTGACCCCGATAGCCATGCTGGGTCTGGGCGCCTTCGGCATCGCCTTCATCTACTCGGCGCAGCTCCCCGTCCAGGGCCGGAGCTGGATGGCTCAAGTGCTCTGGCTCCTCATGGGAGCAGGTATCTACGTGACGGTGTCCCTCGTTGACTACCAGTTCTGGCTGGGGGTCGCCCACTGGATATACGCCCTTTGCATTGTCCCCCTGGTCCTGGTCCTCGTGCACGGCATCGGCACGGAGGTCTATGGTTCGCAGCGCTGGATCCATATAGGGCCGTTCGGCTTTGAGCCGTCGGAAACCGCGATGGTCGCCGTGCTCCTGATCACAGCCAGCCTTCTGGTGCGCAGCGAAATAGGCACTGTCAGGCAGTCGCTCGGAGTGCTCGGGAAATTGGCCCTTGCCGTGGGTGCCCCTATGCTTTTGATTCTGCTACAACCGGACTTGAAGTCCGCGATCGTTCTCCCGCCGATGGTGTTTTCCATGCTTTACGTGTCCCGGCTCTCCGGGCGTTTTTTTGCCGGCGCGCTGGCGGCGTTTCTCATGGTTACGGGCGTTGTCGTTTGGGACACATGGCGTTACGTCGATTTCATGGAGTCAAACGGGCTGCAGTTTCATGCCGACAGGGGTTCGTATGAGAAGCGCAGCTTGGTGCCCCTCCACGACTACCAGCGCAACCGCATCCTTTCGTTTGTGGACCCCGACAAATATGACCCGATGGGCATCGGCTGGAACCAGCGCCAATCCCTCATATCGGTGGGAAGCGGCGGCCTGTCAGGCAAGGGCTGGACAGAAGGAACGCAGGCACGGCTCGGCTACCTGCCGCGGGCGGTGGCGCACAACGATTTTATCTTCTCGGTAATCGCCGAGGAAAAAGGATTTCTGGGAAGCATTACGGTTCTCAGCCTGTTTGGTCTGATGCTGTTCAATGGCATTCGCATCGCCGGTCTCGCCAGAGACCGGTTCGGCACCCTGCTCGCCCTAGGCGTCACGGTGCTCTTTATGGTGCATGTGTTCGTTAACATCGGAATGACCATCGGGCTCGTGCCCATAACGGGCATACCGCTTCCCTTTATTAGTTACGGTGGCTCCTTCGTGCTTAGTTGCTGCTTGTTGCAAGGACTGGTCCAGAGCGTCTATCGCTTCCGGAAGGATTTCGCATGACCCTGCGTCCGACCCGCGATAACGACCGCTCTGCCGGAATTTCCTGCGCCGCAACCCGCGCCCGGAGGGGCTCCGAATCCAACCAAGACAGGTCCCCCAATGAGCGAAACATCCCAGCCCAACCCCGACGTCACGCAGGACGTCGCTCAGAAATATGATTCCGAACTCGCAAGTCCCCCCATCCAGCGCGAGGTCGCATCACTAAGCGCCGGAGAACTTAAGGCGGGCGCCTCCGAGCGCGCCCAGCAACGACCGCTTCTCCAGAAGATCGTCGCCGCCTTCAAGAAGGAGAAGGGCTCGTACCGCGAACTCATCATCAACTCGGAGCCGCTTGAGAAGCGCGTCGCGCTGCTCGTTGACGGAAGGCTCGAGAAATACGAGATTGAGCGGGAATCCGACGACCGGATGGTCGGCGGGATCTACAAGGGACGGATCAAGAACCTCGACGCCGGGCTGAAGGCCGCCTTCGTCGACATCGGTTACGCGAAGAACGCGTTCCTGCACTATTGGGACATGCTTCCGGCGGCGGCCGACTCCTCCGTCGAGGTCGTGCGGGTGAACAAGAAGCGCGACCAGGCTCCAAAGGGCGACGTCACGGTCAAGGACATACCCGGCCTCTATCCTCCCGGGTCGGACATCGTGATCCAGGTCACCAAGGGCCCGATCGGCACCAAGGGGCCGCGCACAACGACCAATCTCTCGATCCCCGGCAGATACCTGATCCTGACGCCCTACAGCGACGGCTGCGGCATCTCGCGTAAGATAGAGGACATCCAGGAGCGCAAGCGCCTGAAGCAGCTCATCAACGAGCTGACGATCCCCGAGGGAATGGGGGTCATCGTCCGTACGGCCGGCGAGGGCAAGAAACCCCGCTATTTCGTGAGGGACCTTCACCTGCTCCTCAAGAAATGGGAGGAGATTTCGCGCAAGATGCAGTCCGACCGGTCGCCCTCCTGCCTTTACATGGAGCCCGACCTTGTCGAGCGAACCGTGCGCGACTTCCTCACGGAGGACGTCGACCGGGTTCTCATCGACAACAAGGCGGACTATGACCGCACGCAGGACCTCGTGGGCCTCATTTCCAAGCGCTCGCGCTCGAAGATCGCCTTTTATCAGGACAGCATCCCGATCTTCGAACGGTTCAACATCGAGCGCCAGATCGAGCAAACCGGCCAGCGGAAGGTTCCCCTCCCGAGCGGCGGCGAGATCGTTATCGACGAGACCGAGGCCCTGATCGCGATCGACGTCAACACGGGTTCGCACAAGAACCGTTCCGGCGAGGAAAAGAACACCCTCTACGCGGTGAACCTCGAGGCGGCCCAGGAGTCGGCGCGCCAGATCAAGCTGCGAAACCTCGGCGGCCTCATCATCCTTGACTTCATCGACATGAAGGAAAGGCGCCACCGCAACGCCGTCTACGAGAAGATGGTGGAGCTCATGTCGGGCGACAAGGCAAAGAACCATATCCTGCCAATCTCGCAGCTGGGAATCATGCAGATGACGCGCCAGCGCCAGCAGGAATCGCTGTCATCCAACCTCTACACGGACTGCCCGTACTGCCGTGGCCGCGGCATCGTGAAGTCGGACACAACCATGTCGGTTGAGCTCCAGCGTCGCCTGTCCTCGGTCGTCCGCCGCCTGCAGGCCCGCAAGGACGGAAAGGTCTACTCCATCCGGGTGCTTGTGCACCCTTCGGTCCTTGAGCGCCTGCGCAGCGAGGACGCCGACCTGCTGGTGCGCATGGAGAAAAGCTTCGGCGTCCAGCTGGCGTTTCGCGCCGACCCGAACTACCACATCGAGAACTTCAAGATCATAAATGCCGCAACTGGCGAGGAATACCGGTAGCCTCTGTCAGCGGCCATTATAGTTGAGTTGAAGCCATTTAAGCGAAGGTACCGTCCATTAATGTCGAGGTCTCGCTGACATAATTGTCGGCATACGCGCATTGGGCCATTGAAGCCGCGACAACCGATTTTCGCTGCGGCGGTCTGCGTCCTGGCGACGGCTATGATGGCGTTATCGAATGGCATTGAAGCCATGAATGAAGGCGGCGATTCCAATGCGCCGGCGCCCAAAGCCGATTCGGCGAGCGGGGCGGCGGACGGCCCCGAAGCACCGAGAGCCGCCGATATTAATTCTGATGGAGGAACGATGAAACCCTATGTCGTATCGGTGCCCACCTACAAGGCGTACCTGACTCCAGGCGAGCTACGCTTGTTTTACCTCTATGAGAGGATGAGCTTCGATTTTGAATTTGGTCCGTTTGGGACGAATTTTTCGGGCGCAGTCGTGGCGACGCCTTTGCGAATGCCGCAGCACCCGAAGAACAGTGCCTTCACGGCGGATGTGGCCAATGGCGAAGCACTGCGTGGTTCCCCAGCTGAAACATTGGATGAGGCCCTGGCTTCGGAGCCAGAACTCGGCATCTTAGGAAGGAGCGACAGCTTCTTGGGCCGGCCGCGCGATCGTTTTGTCTCCCTGCGCGGCGTGGGCGCCAGCGGCTCGGGCGCGCTGGTGCTGCTCGACGGGCTGCCATTCAACGATCCCTTCAATGGCTCGGTTCCATGGAACGAGGCGACGAGCGAGGCACTCGCCCGGGTCGAATTTGTCCCTGGCGGAGGCTCGACGGTGTGGGGCAACGGTGCCTTGGGCGGGGTAGTGCAGCTCTTCACGGATCCGCCGGCCGGCGTGCTGTTGACAAAGCCCGGCATCTTATTCGGAGGCGGCCCCCCGGATCCGACACTCACCAAACAGGTGGTGGAAGGTATCGGGGAATTGGCGGCAACCTTCGGAGAATTTGACACGCGTAGTGTCGAATTCGTCGCAACACAGCCCACTAGCGAAGGCGTGCTGCAGGTTCTCGGCGGCACATTTTCGAGCGACGGCGTCCCCCTGGTATACGCTCCCCAACGAGGCCCAATTGATGTTGCCGCCTGGAGCCGCCATGAGTTGATTGAGACACGCTGGCGCCAGCTGCTCGGCAGGAATATCGTGGTAACGGCCACCATCCGCGGCGCGGAGGAATCCAATGGAGAGGGAACGCCGTACCAGCAGGGCAGCTCAATTAGCAGGTTCGCGTCGGTATCGGTCGCCGGGAAATCCTCAAGCGGCTTCGCATGGAATGCCATCGTCTACCTGCAGGGCGACGGTTCCACGAACACATTCAGCTCGGTCAATTCCGCTCGCACGATTGAGACTCCGGTCATCGAGCAGCTCGCGGAGCCTGTTACCGCCTATGGTGCCTCGTTGAGCGGCGAGTGGTGGCAGTCTGACGGCTCGGGCACGAGCGCGGGACTTGATTTTCATAGTGTCCAGGGCGAGACAAGGGATGACTACGCATTTTTCGGCGGCGAATACACGCGTGGTCTCGCTGCCGGTGGCGATCAGGACGATTTCGGCGCCTATCTTCTGCGCGACCAGCGCCTCAATTCTTCGTTGCGCCTTGTCCTGGGTGTGAGGGTCGACGAATGGGGCGAGGCAGGGGGCCACCAGGTTCAGCGTGATCTATCGACGGGCGGCGTATCGAGCGATGACCGCTTTACCGACGAAGGCGGCACGGAGTTCAGCCCAAGCCTGGGCATTGTGTGGCGGCCGACGCAGAATTGGAGGTTCCATCTCAACAGCCAGCAGGCCTTCAGCACGCCGACGCTCAGCGAGCTCTATCAGCCCTACGGCGAGGACGCCGTCCTCACTGAGGCCAATCCCGGGCTTAGAATCGAGCACAACTCGAGTTTCGAGGCCGCAGGCGAATACATCTTCCATTTGCCGCCAATCGGCCAAAACCCAAACCCAGGTTCAAATCCCACCGGGAGGCCCCCGGCCCGGGGAATGCTCACGCTTGGCGCTACTGCATTCTTGAACGACCTTCACAACGCGATTGGCAACGTCACGCTCTCTCGCGACCCAAGTGGGTACCCGATTTTCGGGGCCGTGCCGCATGGGTACATTGGACAGCAGTGGATCAATCTTGATCGTTCGCAGATCCAAGGGGTGGCGATATTCGCAAAGTGGGACCCAACAGCGTCAATTTCCCTGAATATTGCTGCCTTATTCAGCGATGCGACGATCCGTAGCGTCGCCGCCGTCCCCGACTTAGACGGCAAGCAGATTTCAGGAGTCTCGCGCACGACCGCCGTGATTAACGGGACTTGGCATGCGACCAGGAAAATTGCTCTGACGTCACGGATTCGCGTGCTCGGGCCCCAATTTGAGGACGACGAGAATACGTTGCGTCTAGCGGAAGCCGTCGTCGTTGATTTGAGAGTAAGCTACGCGTTATCAAAGCACACCGAACTGTTTGCCACAGCCGAGAACCTCACCGATGCGCGGGTCGAGGTGAGTCGAAGCGCCGACGGCCTGATTTATGTCGGCACACCATGTATAATCCTTGGAGGTATGCATTTCTCTTGGTAGGCGGATTCGACTTAATATGTGTTTTGCGGGCCGAATCGCTGCTACAATGCGGTGTATCATTACTCAGATTCTCAAATGGTACTCTACTTTGGGAATGTTTCAAAAACGGTCCTTATTCGGACACCGATGGCGCCTCGTTCCCAACCCATTCGGATGTCCGCTTCCCAATTACTCGCAACGATTGACGATCCGTTGTCTGTCCAATTTTCGGGGACGACCTCAACAGGGTCTGGAGGCCCAGTCTATTTATTAGAACGAAGTAAGGCCCGGGTCAGGATGACGTGGCCTGCCAAAGCGCCGCCGACGCAAATGGGTACGATGAGCGCATAAGGCAGATGATACGGCAGAAGCAGCTTCGGAGTTACATCCTGCCAGCCGAACGGCACCGGTGCGGAGAGCACAGCGACACGTCCTACATTCACGAGAAGGACGCCGCCGATGATATTTCCCGCCCAGCCCGCAACCTTGGAACGTCGACTCAGGGGCGCCAAGCCCACCGCAGCAATGCCTGACAGAATGTCCCAGTTGGAGCCATTCCACGTCATTGTTTTTGGAATTACCCCTTGATGAACCCATGAGTGTAAAACCAATTCCAGCGGCAGACGGAAACCTTGAAATGCAACCAGCCATGGGATGGGGCAGGCGATAGCCATCCACTTTCCCAACGGTGAGAGGCCCAAAAGAACGCTTACGCCGAATACAACCTCGCCTAGCATGATTAATCTTCCGGGAACGGCTTCGAGCCATCCGCTTCCGACCAATCTTGCGGTTGTGGCGAGCCAGAGAACGAGAATGAGACCGACCAATAGAGTCAGGCGGAATGGATTGCGCCCTTGGGATTGCGCGCCGATCCAGACGCCGCGGAGAAATGCTGTTACCACAACACCGCAAACAAGCAGGAAAACGAATACCGAGAAAGGAGATGCCTGATGAAACATGCTGGATTAATTCTGGTGGGTTTGACCTCGAAGGAAAGGATGCGGCAAGCTCAATCTCATGCCAGACTTGGCCTGACGATCTTCACCCACGAAATTCCGCGAAGAACCTAAGTTTTGCGTGGCCGCTTGAATTCGCTTGCCGGCCGACGAAACGGAGCGCCCTCTGAACGCGACCGCAACAAAGCAATGGCTGCCATGTCCAGGAAAATTCTGACCGTAGGCGCCAGCCTGATGACAGCCTGGTCCAAGATGCGTTTGCGCCGCGTCGCTGGAGCCGCCGGTCGGCAAGAAAAGACACGCGCCGGCCTGGTTCATAATCTGGCGAAAACCTCCTTCTGGCGGGGGTTGGGGATCGAATCACGGATGCCGGAAGCCGAATTTAGGAAATGTGTCCCGTTACGCACGTACGAGGACTTCGCGGACGCCATCGACCGGACAAAGCGGGGCGAAGCGAATGTGCTCTGGCCCGGCCGCTGCTCGCTGTATGCGATTTCGTCCGGCACGACTTTAGGTCGCACGAAGTACCTGCCGATCACGAAGCGGATGATCGGGCATTTCAAGGACGCAGGACTTCAGTCGCTGTTCGCCTACACTGCGCGCGTCGGTAACGTGGGAATATTCCGCGGCCGCCACCTTTTCCTCGGCGGGTCAACTGCGCTCGCCCCTATTGCTGAATCCATGCCGTTTGAAGCCCATGCCGCCGACCTGAGCGCCATTTGCGCCCTCAATCTGCCGAAGTGGGTGGAGAAACATCTCTACGAGCCGGGTGCGGCGATCGCCCAGATTGGAGACTGGCCTGCCAAGATTGAGGCGATCGTACGTAGGACGGCCACGCTCGACATCACTCTTCTGGGTGGAATCCCGAGCTGGGTGCTCATTCTGGCGGACGCCATGCGAACTGAAAGCTCGCGGGCCAACGTGCGAGTCTCGAACCTTCAGGCCGTTTGGCCGAACTTTGAATGCTTTGTGCATGGAGGAGTTCCAATCGCGCCGTTCCAAGACGAGTTGCGCGCAGTCCTTGGCCCGACTGTTCAATTCCACGAGGTGTATCCCGCATCGGAGGCCTTTGTCGCCGTCCAAGATGCGGATTCGAGCGCAGGGCTCCGCCTCCTGACAGACGTCGGCATTTTCTATGAGTTTCTGCCCATGACCGCGTTCGAAGAGTCGCAGCTTTCAACCCTTGGCGCCAAGGCCGTCGGGCTGGCCGAGGTGCAGGTCGGCGTCGACTACGCCCTAATTCTGACGACACCCGCCGGGCTCGCCAGATACGTGATCGGCGACGTCGTCCGATTCACGTCCATTGCGCCCGCGCGGATCTTGTACATAGGCCGCACCAAGCTGCAACTCAGCGCATTCGGGGAGCACGTGATCGAAAGGGAGATCACAGAATCCCTGTTCACCGTCTGCCGTCGTCAAGGTTTGACGCCCGTCAACTTCCACGTCGCCCCGATATTCGCCAATTCACTCGAGGGGCGCAGCCTGGGCTGTCACGAATGGTGGATCGAACTCAGGCAGGGCACGCTCACGACTCCGAAGACGCCCGATATCGAGGCGGAACTCGACGCCGAACTCAGGCGGATGAACGACGATTATGACGCTAAGCGCAAAGGCCGCGGCCTGGATGGGCCGGTGGTGCGACTGGTCAACCCCGGGATCTTCGAACACTGGATGAAGGACCGCGGCAAATGGGGTGGTCAAAACAAAATGCCCCGTTGTCGGAGCGACCGCAACATAGCCGATGAATTGGCGCGGTTGCACAACCGTGTTGTGGATTGACTTGCGCAGACCCCGGAATCCGTCCGGTGACGCACAGTCGAAAACTAGAAAACCGGCAGATCTACCACAACACGGAATCCGGCGGCGCCAGCGCAGTTTTCGGCACAAATCGTTCCGCCGTGCAAGGCGGCAATACTTCGGCAAATAGATAACCCCAGGCCCTCTCCGGCCCCCATACCCTGGTTCCCGGCGGTTGGGCCGTAGCGCTGAAAGCGTTCAAAGACCCGCTCGAGCTGTTCTGGCGGAAGACCCGGGCCCTGATCGCTGACGACTAGCCGCCATCGATCCCGGGTTATGACCGATTCCAACGTGACGCTGCTGTCGAACCGCGACACCCGTAACGCGTTGGTCGCGAGGTTGAGCAGCAGTTGTCTCACAAGCGTCGGCTCACACCGGACCTGACCGACGTCAGCGCGAACGACCGTGAACCGCGCCCCGCGATCCTCTGCCAACGCTAGGGCGTCCTCAGCGAAATCCCGAACAAAAGCGTCCGCCCGCACTTCGGTCTTGGCAAGCACAAGCGCGCCGCTCTCCGCTTTGGCCAGGAACAGCAAACTTTCAGTGATCCGCCTGAGGCGGTCGAGCTCCTCGAGAATGTCCTCGATCGCCGCCGTAGCCTCGGGGTCGTTGGCACACCTTAGCCGGAGTTTTTCCAAATTAAGCCGAACATACGTCAACGGCGTTTTAAACTCATGGGACGCGTCAGCGGTGAAACGCTTGACTTGAACAAAGGAGCTTTCGAGCCGGTCGAACATTCGGTTGAGCAATCCTACGAGCGCGGCCAGCTCGTCGCGGCCCCCCGGCATCGGAATGCGCTCGCCAAGGTTGTCAGCCCGAATGCGGTTCGCCGTTGCGTGGATTGCACGGACTGGCCGCAGCGTCAGCCTCGCAAAGGCCCAGCCTAGGCCGATGCTGGCAAGCGCGACGCCAATGAGCAAATAGAGACTGATGCGCGCGTAATCTTTCAACAACCATCGGACCGGCTGGAGCGGGCTGGCGACCTGAACAAAGAGCGATCCGTATTGAAATTCACATATCCGAACCTCTCCGACACCCAGAAGTTCGCCCGTCCAGCGCGACACACCATGTGGGAGAGGCGGCAGCACGGAAGGCCCCAGATTGGTGGAGCGGAAGATCACCGCGCCGGACGAATTGCGAACCTGAAAAAAGTACAGAGCCGAATCGACCTCGGTGTGGGCGCGAATGCGGCGGTCGACGTCAGTTGGGGTCATCGTCGCTTGCACGGATCCAAGACGGTCTTGAATCTCGGTAAATTCTGCCTGATTTAGCAAATCGAGGCCGTTCAATGCCTCCCGCGACAAAAACCAGCCGCCAGCCGCAAGCACTATGCCGATCGTCACCGTGATCAGTACCGCAAATTGCACTACGATTCTGCCAGTGAACGACTTCATCAACATTGATACCCCGAACCGCGCACCGTTTTTATCAGTGGCCGGTCGGATGACATTTCCAATTTCCTGCGAAGGCGGCGCACATATACGTCAATTAGGTTCGTCTCCAAGTCATAGCTCGCCTCCCACACCTTTTCCGCGATGAACGTGCGCGTGAGCAGGCGGTTGGGGTTTTGAAGAAACAACTCCAACAACGCGAACTCGCGGTTCGTAAGGTCTACCTTTTTCCCATCGCAGGCAACAGTGTGCGATACCAGGTCAAGCCGGATCGGACCATGCACGAACACGGTCGTCTTGCTCGTGGAGTGCCGTCGAAGGAGCGAGCGTATCCGCGCGATGAGCTCATCAATGCTAAAGGGCTTCGGAAGGTAATCGTCGGCCCCTAGGTTGAGGCCGCTTATCCGATCTTCCACTGCGTCGCGCGCGCTCAAAATGAGAATTGGCGTGTCAAAGCCGCTTTCCCGCCACTCTCTCAAGAGTTCTAAGCCGTCCCCGTCGGGCAATCCGAGGTCCAATACGACGACATCATAGGGCGACTCAGCAAGGGCATCCCGAGCCGCCGCGCACGAACCAGCTAGGTGTGCGGAGTAATTTTGTTCGGCGAGCGCCTTCTCGACAAAAATCCCCACCTTTCGTTGGTCCTCGACGATCAATATCTTCATGGCTCGCCAGTTGTACTCGTATGAATCATTGCCGCGTTAAGCGCGAGCCACATCACGTCCTCGCCATCAAGGAATCCGTCGGCCGTCAAGAGGGTGCCGGAATGTTGAATGCTACAAGGCCCGCTACGACTGGCTTTGAATGTAAGTGGCTAACGCGATTCGAATGTCTGCTGCGTGACTGATAATGAACAAAAATTCATTTCGTTTTCATGGGATGTTCATTTCGGACTGGTAGAGTTGAGGGTGGACCGCGCTCTAAGGTCGTTTTTCGGCCAGTACTTGCTGTCAGGGCGGATTGTGCGCGACCCCTTAGTGCGGCGGTTCACCGGCATGGTTAAAGCCCCACCGGAGAAACCCGGAACTTGGTGCTCTGCGATGCGGTCACGAGGCTGCCCAATGCCACGAGGAACTTCGTGGAGTTCAAATTGGGGCCGCTTTTCGGCATTCACCGCCAGGGTGAGGGCGTAAGATGGAGCATCTTGGGCCCCGAATTCGGGTTGAGATTGCCCAAACAGTGGCAGGCAAACGGCTGAATTGAAGAATCAACTTACCACAGTTCTCGAGGGTGTTGGAAGCGTGGTCCAGCTTCTGTTCCGCGCCGTTTCGTACGTGGGTTCCCTTCCGCGCCAATGGGCGCGCTTTATCGAGCAATGCTATTTGATCGGTTACTCGACGCTTCCCATCGTGGCGATCCTCAGCTTTTTCATCGGCACCGTGCTGGCGCTTGAGGCAGGATATTCAATGCAAGACTTCGGAGCAAAGGAGTTCGTCGGAAGCCTTGTCGGCCTTTCGATGGCGCGCGAGCTCGGGCCGATGATGACCGCAGTACTGCTCGCCGGACGAGTCGGATCGGCAATCACTGCCGAGCTTGCGTCCATGAAGGTGTACCAGGAGATCGATGCCCTCACGACGATGAACATTCCGGCAGCGAAGATCCTGGTCCTTCCCCGGCTAGCGGCGGTGCTTGTAATGATGCCGGTGCTTATTGTGATCTCCAATATTGTCGGATGGTTCGGCGGCGCGGTCGTCGCCCGGTACGTCAACTACCTCGGGATCAGCCCAGAAGCGTATTTCGCAGCCCTGCGGCATTACACAAAATTCAAGGATGTGATGAACGGCATGGCAAAGGCGGAGGTATTCGGCTTCGTGGTCGTGCTGGTTTGCTGCGACATTGGGCTCAACACGTCTGGTGGCCCGCGCGAAATTGGAGCGGCGGTCACTAGGGCCGTGGTCGTCTCGCTCGTCCTAATCCTCGTCCTCGATTACTTTGTCACAAAAATCCTCATTTAAGCCCTGCGTGGCCCCAATCGATGGAAACCGTCCTCTCCTGCAAACCCCCCCGCAATCCGAGCACCGGCGCCTTGACGCCAAGGACTTCGGACCTCTCGGAAGAATTTCAGGGCTTATGGATTGCGGCCCTCCTCAATTCCACGAATGGTATCAATCGCCCCAGCTTCAAGAGGCCAGCAGCAGAAGACATCGCATGAACAACATCCAGCAGAACGCCCGCGTCGGGCAGAACGTCCTTCGAACCAGAGGTTATCCACCAAAGCCGTCGCGGCCCCGTCCGTTCACGCCCGCCGTCACACGTGCCCGCGATGCCGCCCTGATGCGGGGGAATGCGGAGGCGCGGCAATTGGCGACGATCCTGTGTGAAGATCGGCCCGGCCACCATCCAACCATCGTCCTGGGCGGTTTTGTGCCCGATTCGACGGAACAGGTGTTTCTTCTGCGGCGCATGTTGTTCCAGAGCGGAAGCGTATATTATCTTAATTATTCGCGGCGCGGTTTTTCGCTCGAGCTGCTGTGCGCGCAGTTGGACGACCTCGTCGAGGAACTGACGGTCCTGCGCAATCAACGCCCCGTAATATTCACAGTAAGCTTCGGCGGCGGCCTTCTCGTCGAATGGCTCCGACGGACCCGAGCCGGGCAACGGCGGACCGAAATCTCCGGCGCCATCCTGGTAAGTCCCGTTGCCTGCGTAGGCGATGTCCTTGATCCAGCCGAATCAAAACCGGCGACGCTCACGGCCCGGGCGCTCAAGCCGTACTTCGATCCGCCCGAAAAGATGAGCCATTCCGTCGTGGAACGCTCACAGGCAATCTTCTCGAAAATGTTCAATGCCGGCGCCCAGAACCGGGATGCGCTCCTTGGGCTGATGGACGCCGAAGAAATCGAGCACTTTCTCGAAGGGGTCATGGTCTCAATCAAGGGCCTGGACTACGCCGGTGCGAGTGAGCGGGTCCGCGCGCTCGGCCAGTTCGTTGAACCCGACGAGTGGAGCGCTCCGGACCTCGCGGTGCTCGCGGAGGCGCCCACTCTGATTCTTTACGCGGAGAGCGAAGGCACGGTGCTCACCGGTAATTCCCCCACCCGCGCGGCACTCAACAGCGACCTCGTGCGGCTTTTTCCCCAGGGCGAATGCCGCGTCGTGACCGGTGGCGCGAGTCCTGTTCAGCACGCCTCCCTCATCTTCCACCATCATCAGTTCCTTCCCCATGTCGCCAACTTCTACAAGGAGCTGAGGACAGGCAAAGTCAGCGTTGCGGCCTGAGCGTCGCCTCAACTCGTGGACCCAAAGTTTTCAATCCCGCTTCTTACGTCCTTCCTTGCGGAGCATGGCACGGCTGTTCAGGTCGTTCTATATGCAGGATTGTTGACCATGCTATGGTTCGTCGAGCTGATCGTCTCCGCTGAGCCGTTTGGGGTAAAATGGAGCCATGCGCGGCTGAATGTGGCCATCATGCTCTTGGCGCTGCCCGTGCAGCTTGTCATGACCATCTTTGTGGTGTTGGCTGCGACCTGGGTGACGGTTCACCACTGGGGGCTCTTGTATGTGCTGCCCGGCAGCTCGAGCGCGTGGAGCAAATATGTCCTCGCCTTCGTGCTGCTGGATTTCGGCGACTACATCTACCACGTCACCATGCACAAGCTCCGCTGGCTTTGGAGGTTTCATTTGGTGCATCACAGCGCCCACGATGTCGACGTTTCCACGACGATTCGCGAGCATCCCGGAGATACGCTTGTGCGGGTGTCTTTCCTCGCCGTTTTTGTGTTGCTGATCGGTGCGGGCTGGGGAGTGCTGTTGCTGAGGCAGACTGTGGAAACCGTTTCCAACATCACCTCCCATTCAAAGTACAGGCTTCCGGCGCGCCTCGGTCGCATATTGGGCTGGATTTTCATTACGCCCAATCTCCACCACGTGCATCATCATTATCAGAAGCCCTACACAGACTGCAATTTCGGAGATGTGTTCAGCGTGTGGGACCGCCTATTTGGCACTTACGCAGAGCTCCCGACCAGCGCGACCGTCTTTGGCGTCGACACCCATCCCAACAGACTCGTCACCGAAAACATCAAGGAAGTTGTGATGATGCCTTTTCGCCGGCAGCCTCATCGAAAAAACTGAACTCAGCTGTCTCGTTGCGGGGCTGCATCAAATCGATTTCATATGGCATCCTCAATACGCCGAAAATCCTTCGCCGATTGCGAGTCCATTCCGTAAACCCTGCTTAATACCCGTGAGATCATTCGAATCTGATCCGAACCTGATCCGGCAAACGGGGCTGTGCCAAATAATGCCCATCGGTGCGTCTCGTCCAGGCATTCATTCTGTAATCGGGGCAGTCGTCGTTCGTTCCCGACCGAAATGCGTATGAATGCCGCGGCATCAGCCGATCAGCTGCGTTACCTGCCGCAATCCCAGAACCTTGGACTCTCGGCTTTCGCGATCCTGTTCCAACTGGCTGGCCTGGTTCTAACGCCGGTCATCTGGTCGTGGAGCGGCGTGGCCTTTGCTATCTACCTGGCACTTTACGGCTATGCAACAATCATGAGCTGGCTGCTGATCCATGAGGCGATTCACCACAAGCTGCTCCGCAATCGCGTAGCCAACGATTTTCTGGGCAGGATTCACGCGATCCTTTTCGGCTGCCCATTTTACATCCTTAAGATCGGGCACATGACCCATCACCGCTACAACCGGAGCGAACTGGACACGACCGAGCTTGTGCCTGCCGAGACTAAGCATTTTGTGCGGTGGTGGCTGGCTTATTATGGGCGAATCCTCGGCCTGCTTTACATTTCCGAGGTGATCTCTCCGCTGGCGTTTTACTTCTGGAAGCGTTTCAAACGGCTGGTCGTCGCCTGGACTCAAAGCAAGGCCCTCGCCGCAATCTTCGATCTGTTTACCCGTCGCATGGTGCAGGCGATCCAGATGGACGCGTTGCTTTGTGTCGGTTTCATCGCTGCCCAGGTCTTATTCAATTGGCACGCCTTAACGCCGTTCATCCTGCTCTTCTTCTGGCGCGGCCTTATCGTGTCCTATTACGACAACGCCTACCATTATGGGACCGATCCGCATGACAACCAAGCCGCCAATAATCTCGCGGTGCCGGGCGTGGTACGGCCCTTCATCCTCAACCATAACATGCACCGCGTTCACCACCGCCATCCTTCGGCCTCATGGGCCATGCTACCCGGACTCTTCGCTGCGGACAAAGACGGCTTTGACGGAGTGCTGATCACGACCGGGCTACAGCAGATCAAAGGCCCGCTGCGCCGGCCCATTCCGCCCAAACCGGTGGAGAGTCTGCGAGCCGCAGAATAGAAGGCGTTGCTTCGACCGCTTCTTCCGGCCTACGTGACCGGCGGGAAGAACAAGCGCAGTCTTGTTTTACCGGCTCTCAAAATTGCAGTCCCACCGCACGAGAATGCGTCATTTGCGCATTCAAAAAACAATTTTGGGTTCACATATAAGCGAACGAAGCAAGCAGGGGTGAGCCTAGGCATTTCACTACCCATATGGATGCGGCGGTGAACAGCCGTTTTCTCGGGATCCATAAGAATGCCGTTCAGCGGCACGATCCAGATAGTTGATAGGATGGTGCGGAAATGAGGGAAGGCATGGTCAAAAGCTCCTACGATCTAAGCCGAAATCGCCGAGACAAAAGCCTCTTTGCCGACGGGGAGCACCGGCGCGCTGCCATTGCATCCACTGCGTATCGGCCACTTCGATCCGAATCTCCGCGACATCGGCTTTCGATGAACAATAATTCATTTATTTTTCATTGGAGATTCATTTTGAGCTGTTAGAGTCGAGGATGATTTCCCGGCTGCGGAATAGAGCAGCCAATATCGGCCTAAGACTCCGACGGTTTGCTGACCATTGCTCGGCAACGACGGATTATTTTTTGAGCACATTGAAGCCTCGCTTCAATGTGCTCTTGTTCAAAGCAAACCTTGGAAAAATTTGGAACCCAGTCGGCGCCCTAAGGTCCCGAATCTCCGTCCACGTGCCCAAACGATCCGCCTCCCCCCCGCTTGCGCTATTCCTGCTGTTGGCATCCTCGCGGAATTTGGCCCGTGCGGATGATTCGCTCTCCTACAAATTTGAGAATTACACAGAGACCGGCGGCCGCGTGGGAGTGCAGACGCAGGGCTTCGTCGCAAATCAGAGCATTGGCACTGACATGCAATTTGGGCTGACCCTTGTAACTGACGCCATCGCCGGAGCCACGCCAACGGGGATTTCCGCGCTCGCGGGTTCCAGCCTCGTGCCGCTGTCCCACTTGAGCGACCATCGCAAGGCATGGGAAGCCGACTTGGCGCGCCAATTCTCCCGGATAAACATCGCCACCGGCTTTTCCGAGAGCCGGGAGCATGATTATGTCTCCAAGGGTTTATCCATCAACTCGCTGACTGACTTCAACGAGAAGAACACAACGCTGCTGGCAGGGATCGACGCCCACAACGACAACGTAGAGACTTTTTACGACCCCCAGCATTTCTACGTCAGGAAGCGCGCTTTCAGCGCAATCATGGGCGTGACTCAGCTTCTCGATCGACTGACAAAAGTGACTCTCAATGTTACGTGGGCTCGTGAAACAGGATACCTGAGCGACCAGTACAAACTCGTGGAGCAGAATGTGGAGCTCATCCCGGGGAGCTTCTTTCCGCTCGTGTTCGCGGAGAACCGACCCAGCGAGCATAATTCCGGCGTCGCGTTTTTGGCGATTAACAGGGCCTTTCCAGGGCTCAATGGCTCCCTGGAGGCGAGCTATCGCCTCTACGCGGACACGTACGGCGTTGTCGCGAACACTGCGGAGATTCGATGGCTGGAGAAGATTGGGCGCCATTTCACAGTCTCGCCGGAGCTCAGACTCTATGAACAGGGAGCCGCAAATTTTTATTACTACGATTTGCGCTCTACGGACATTCTCCCGACCGCCACGCCCGATCCCGGCGGTCCCGCCTATTCCTCGGATTATCGCCTGTCATCCCTATACACCACGACATGCGGTATTAGAACAGACTGGAATCCGAGCGATCGGCTTCAATTTGATGTCTCATATGACCGCTATACGATGCGGGGACGGGATGGCATCACGCCGCAAAGTGCCTACCCCAGGGCGAACATGGTCACCTTAGGGGCAAGGATTTCTTGGTAAATCATGCTAACGCCCATGTTCAATCTTGCTGCAGGACCGTCCGGGATCGGGAGCCATCCGAGTCTCCAATGAAACATTTCGTGCTGATTCCAACGATTGTGTGCCTGTTTCTTTTATTCGCGGAACCCGCCGGCGCAGCGGTTCACGTCGGTGATATCTTTCCCCCGCTCGCTCTCGCCAGGCTTGTTGGGGCAACGACTCCCCAGACATCCGGCAAAGTGGTGCTCGTCGATTTCTGGGCTTCGTGGTGCGCCCCCTGCAAGGCGTCCTTTCCCGCCTATTCTCGGTTGAATTCCGAGTTCGCCTCCAAGGGCCTCTTGATCGTGGCCGTGGGAGTGGACCAGGATGCGACGTCCTACGCATCATTCGTGAGGAAGCTCAATCCATCCTTCTTCGTGGCGCTGGACAGCGAGCAGAGTCTTGTTCGCGAGGCGCAGGTGCCGACGATGCCCACGAGTTACCTCATGGACCGGGCGGGCAGAGTCCGGTATATCCACCCGGGGTTCCACGGAGCCGAGACGGAACAGGAGTTGCGCAAGGAGATCGAATCGCTGCTTTCCGAAAAATCCCCGTGAAACTCCGCTGCCGGATGCTCTTTTTGTTCGCCGCAATCGCGGCGGCGTGCGCCTCGTCGGGATGCTCAACGACACAGGCGGTCCGGGTGAAGCCTTGGGAACGGGCTCACCTTGCGGATTCGATCATGGATCCGAACCGCGATCCCCTTGCGACGGCGATGGCGGAGCATGTATACTTCTCGCGCGAGGCCGCCCAGGGAGGTCGCGGCGTCGGGGGCGCCGGATGCGGGTGCAATTGACCAACAGAACGCGATGAGCCCCAAATCACCCCTTTTCCTCGCCAAACGAATGCTTGCGCCGTTTGCCCTGCTTGCCGCGATGTTCCAAAGGACGCCAGCGGCCCGGATCGCCGCCAACGTTTCCGACTACATGCTCGAGTCACCGGCCGCCTGGGTGCTAAAGGCGGGCGCGGCGGCGGTTGCCGCCTTGGGAGCGGTCGATTCGATGGCGGGAGCCTCCACTTCAACGGCCATTCTCGTGGCGGATATCCAGATTCCCGCGACCGTTGGCCAAGGCCAGCCTTTCAAAATGGACGTAACTGTGAGCGGCGCGGCCGTCACATTTGCCAATTCATGGGACGTTTCCAACACGCTGCCGCCCGGGATAAGCGTGCAGGGTGCTACCCTGATTGGAGGCCTTTGGGTCATCAATGATGCAACTGCGGTTAAGGGCATATTGACGATATCGGGAACTCCGACGAAGGCGGGCCTGTACACTATCACTGTCGATGCGTGGCAACATACGAATCGGTCCGGAAGCGTGACGCCAGGTACAACCACAATCGACGTTACGGCGCCCGCAGGCACCTATCCCACAATATCCGCCCAACCTCAAAGCAAGACGGTGAATGCGGGAGTCAGCGCGACGTTAAGTGTCGTGGCTTCTGCGACACAGGCACTCACATATCAATGGTACAAGAATGATTCGCCGATTGTCGGTGCAACCAGCGCTTCGCTTGCAATCTCCTCTGCACAGGTTGGAGATTCCGGCACATATTCGGTTATCGTGACGTCTCCCGGCGGATCCGTACAGAGCCAAGCGGCGACGCTTACTGTGAATAATGTGGTCTCTGCGCCCGTGTTTAGCTTAGAACCCGCTTCGCAGACAATAGCCGACGGATCCACGGTGGTTTTCAGCTCACTAGCGACAGGCGCACCCCTTCCGACCTATCAATGGGACTTCAATGGTGCGCCTATTTCCGGGGCCACCGGGGCCACGCTTCTGATAAGCGGCGCGAATTCAGCCAACGCCGGTAACTACACCTGCGTATCGAGCAATTCAGCCGGAGCCACGGCGAGCGCGGATGCGACGCTCACGGTGAGTCCTACGCCGGACATTGGCCGCCTGGTGAACATTTCCTGCCGCGCGCCGGTTGGAACCGGGGGCAATATCCTTATCGCCGGATTCGTCGTGGGCGGACAGGGCACGTCAGGCTCGGAGTCCGTGCTTGCCCGCGCCTCGGGACCCGCCCTTGTCCCCTTCGGCGTCACGGGCACGCTTCCGGACCCGCAGCTTCAGCTGTACTCAGGCACATCAGTACTTGGCACAAACGACGGTTGGGCGGGTAACCCAGCGATCGAGGCCGCCGCGACCGCCGTTGGAGCGTTTGCCTGGAGCAGCCCCACGAGCCACGACGATGCCCTACTGCAAATGCTGCCCGCTGGAGGTTACACGGCCAATGTCTCCGGCCAGGGCGGGGACACCGGCGTCTCGCTTGCCGAAATCTACGACAACACGCCTTCGGGAACCTATGCTCCGACCAGCCCGAGGATCATCAATATATCGGCCCGCGTCCAGGTGGGCACGGGCGGCAACGTTCTGATCGCCGGATTCGTCATCGGCGGCTCGACGTCCAGGACGGTCCTGATACGGGCATCCGGGCCGGCGCTCATCCCCTTCGGCGTCACAGGCACGCTGCCTGACCCAATGCTTCAGCTGAATTCGGGCACGAACATCATTGCAACCAACAGTGCATGGGGCGGCAGTCTGCTGATATCATCGACGGCAGCCGCTGTCGGCGCGTTCAACTGGGAATTCCCTTCGAGCAATGATTCCGCGATCCTCGTCACACTGCCGCCCGGCGCCTACACGGCGACGGTATCGGGAGCGAGCGGGGACATTGGAATAGCACTCGTCGAAATATATGAGGTACCTTGATCAAATATTGCAGGCCCCTGCGTCAGGCGGCGGCAAGGCATTTGGCATTGCCTGGCTGTTTCGTCTGGTGCGCCGTCCGTTCGGGACCGGCCTGGACGGTGGGGAACTGCCTGCATCATGAGCCAATGATGAATCAACTACTCATGTCACATTCACGAAACGTTCATTTCGTTTGGTTATTTTGATGAAACATTTCAACCATGAGTTCACTGATCATCCTCCAATGCCAGTGTCGTTCGTCTTACGTGGCCTCAGCCTTCCGAACCTACGAAGCGATACGGAGACCCCGAACCGCCCACGTCGCCCTTCAGGCCCGCCGCATCGGGGCCATTGGACAGTGGGAGAACCCCTGGATCGCAAGAGGTCGCGATCTAGTCACGAGTCTCGTCCTCGCGCGTTCGCCGGCCATGCAACTCAATGCAATTTATTCTTACGAAGTTTAGGCGAATTCTGTGGCTCCCTTTAGTGACGGCCGTCGTCGGCAATGCATCTCCGGTCGTTATGGATATAGCCCGGTCGCATGTTGAAATCGCTGTGAAGGCCACAATTGGATCGTTCGTAGCCCAACTCCAGATGTTTGACCCAATAGTCACGGCGACACCCCAGACGGGCCAGATTGAATCCGCCGTTTTCAAGTCGAATTTCGCCGCGATAAAGACCGGCAATGCCGATCGGGACCGCGACATGAACGACTGGCAGCAGACGGATAAGTTTCCTTATGTCGTGTTCACCCTAACCGCTCTCGAGCCGGCGCCTAGCGGGAAATCGATCGCACGTGGCCAACTGCGGTTTCACGGCGTCGAGCGATCAGTGAGTTTCCCAATTTCGATTGAGACCGCAGCTCAGATAATCGCCATCGATGGTGATGTGACGATCGACACCCGTGAATTTGGGCTTCCTGTGATCAGTAAATATTACTTCTTGAAGGTAGATCCCATTGTCCACTTGCATTTTCATTTGCAGGGAAAATTAGCCGACTCATAAGTCCGCGGCTGCTCCGCTTCAAGGCCCGTCACCTGGCGTAGCCGGGAATTCAAATTTTACCGCCGCCTTCTCGTCGATATCATTAATTCCTAGCAAGCGGCGCGACCTGGGTGCAGCTTCAGTCGTACAGGCGCAATTCCTTCAGGCTCGCCTGATCTAATCATCAAGTCCGACTGGGAGTTGCCGGCGCAGTTCGGATGCCGAAACCCATCCACAGGTCATGAATCAAAAATCCCTCCGCCTTCTCGCCTTGCTCGCACTTGGCTCCGCCGTCGCCGCCGGCGAGGCCGCCCCGTCGCCCCCACCGCCCTTCGTCAGTCCCGTGTTTGGCGACAATATGGTCTTGCAGCGCGACAAGCCGATCCGGATATGGGGATGGACCGAGCCCGGGAAGACCGTTCGAGTGGAGATCGCGGGCCGAGTCGCGACTGCCGCACCGGGAAGCGATGGCCGCTGGGAGGCAACGGTCGATCCGCCCGCAGCGGGCGGCCCGTATTCGGTGGCCATCTCCGGACCTCGGAATGTCGTGTTGCACGAGGTCATGGTCGGCGACGTGTGGCTCTGCGGCGGACAATCCAACATGAACCTAGGGCTCGGGCTTGTCCGCGGCGGCGCCGATGAGATAAGGGCTGCTGACCATCCCGAGCTGCGTCTCTTCGTGGTGGAGCAGCATCCCTCGTATTCGCCAACAGCGGTCCCCCAGGGATCTTGGAAGATCTGCTCGCCAAAGACGGTGGCCGAGGGGGGCTTCGGCGGCTTCTCGGCGGTCGCCTATTTCTTCGCCCGCAGGTTGCAGGAAAGAGTCCATGTTCCAATCGGCCTGATTCAGGACTCCGTCGGCGGAACTCCCGCCGAATCCTGGATGAGCGCCGAATCACTCGCCGGAATGAAGGAATTTTCCGCGCCCTTGAAGGAAATTGACCGGCTGAGGGAGCAGGGCGGACCCGAATACGGCAACTATATCATGCATTGGTATGATCGATACGACGCGGGTTCGAAGGACGGCGCCTGGGCGGCACCCGATTTCGACGACTCGACATGGAAGACCGTACCCGTTCCCGGCGGCTTCAAGGAACTTGGAGTGCCCGACACCCCGAGCGTCTGCTGGTTCAGGAAAGAGATCACGCTGCAGGATCCCGTCCCGGCCGGGAAGGCCACGATCTTCCTTGGGGTGATCGAAAAGATGGACACCGCCTACCTCAATGGGAAGTGGGTCGGGGCGAGCTCATGGGTCGAGAATCCGCGGGTCTACCGGATCGACGGGGGCGTTCTCAAACCCGGACGGAATCTCGTGGCTGTCCGAGTCTTCAAGGTGAAGCCCGATGGCGGCTTTATGTCCATGCCCGGTGACCTGCGCCTCGAACTGGGCGACAAGGCAGTCATCCCGCTTGCGGGTGCCTGGAAGGCGGCCGTGAGCGTCGACGCGCGGCCGCCGCACCCGATGCCGCTCGGTTTCGAAAACTACCCGACCATGCCGACGGTCCTTTACCTGGGCATGATCGAGCCCATCGCGCCCCTAGCGATCACGGGCGCGATCTGGTATCAGGGCGAGGCGAACTCGGACAGGGCCCACCAGTACCGCACACTGCTGCCGGCGATGATTGGAGACTGGCGACGGTTGTTCGGACAGGGGGATTTCCCTTTCTATATCGTAAGCCTTCCCGCGTTCACGCACCGGCGCGACCAACCCGGTGATGACGCGTGGGCCGAGCTGCGCGAGGCGCAGGCGATGACCGCCAGGAACGTCGCCCATTCCGGCATTGCCGTCACGATCGACACAGGCGAGCCGGACAACATCCATCCGAGGGACAAGAAGGTCGTCGGCGAGCGCCTCGCGCTGTGTGCGTTGGCAGGCACCTATGGCGAGAGGGTCACATTTGCCGGCCCCACTTTCACATCGGCCGAATACCTGCCGGGGGCGATGAAGCTGCATTTCAGCGACGCCGAGGGAATGGTCGCGAAAGGCGGCAAACCGGGGGAGTTTTCAATTGCCGGCGCAGATCGAAAGTGGTTCTGGGCCGATGCCAAGATTGAGGGCGATTCGGTCGTGGTGTCATCGCCGATGGTCCCGGAACCAAAGGCGGCACGCTATGCCTGGCAGTCCAATCCCGCGGCGACGCTTTTCAACGAAGCCGGCCTGCCCGCGGTGCCCTTCCGCACGGATGACTGGCCGGGCATGACCGAGAAGTAATCTTTAGATGCGCAGCTTGGCCGCGGGGGCGCTCGTCCGGGCCCTGTCGTCGCCCCGCACCGGGCAGGTCGCCCCGTCGAACCACGTGCCGTCGACAAACGTTGTCGTCGGAATCTCAGGCACCCCTAACTTGCTGTGCTGGAGCTGTCCGGCGAGGATCTCAACGGCCGCGGCGCCCACCTCCTCGTGGTTCTGGCGCACGCCGGCGGTCGCGCCGCGAAATTCCTCAAGGAACACGTCCACGAAGGCGACGTCCTGGGGCACCCGGACCCCCATTTTTTTCAGCAAAGGAAGGACGAACGAACCCTTGCTGATGATCACATCGGGGCGATGCCTTCCCAGCCATTCCCTGAATGGTTCGAAGTCGGCCTCAACCGGCGCGTTGCCCTCGTTGAACCAGCGCTCGATGGGTTCGGCCTCGGGGAATATGTGGGCCGGGAGCCTCTCGACCTCGGCGAGGTGCTGCTGCTCGCATAAGTAGCCCGCGGTCCAAAGGTGGTCCACGGCATGGTCCCAGCCGCGGTGCATCACAAACCCGATTCGCCTGTATCCGGCAGCCGCCACCTTTTGCATCGCAAGCCTGATCGTGTCACACTGGTTGTTCGTAACATTGTGAAGCAGCGGCTTGTGGGGAAAGTAGTCGATCTTGACGGCGCTGAAGCAGCGCCAGTCAAACTGGAGCGCATCGCCCATCTCGCGCCCGTGCGACGCGATGATCAGGCCGGCGATTCCCCGCGCGACGAATACGGCGCTGAGGCGACCATGGCTGAGTCCCGGCTCGCGCATCCAGAAGTGCTCAAGCTTGTAGCCGAGCTGGTTGGCCTTGCGTTCGGCTCCCGAGTAAAAATCGGGATGCGCCGTGACATCCTTCCAGCCCAGACGGGTGTTCCAGTTGGTCACGTAGGCGAGAGTAGGCTCGTTACGGCGCGCCATGGAGTGGCCTCGGTAGGCAATCAGTGCCCTGAGAAGAGGATCCGGCCGGTAGCCCATCTTCACGGCCAGTCTCTGGATCCGCAGACGCGTCGCCTCCGGCAGCCTTGGATGGTTGCGCATCGCAAGGGAGACCGTCGTGACGTGGACGCCAGCGGATTTTGCGACATCCGCCATGGTTACCCTGCGTCGGTTCATGGTCATCCTATCTCTCGCGTGCGCCGACGTCTCAAGTCTATAATTAGAGCTGGGCGGCCCTTGCAGACCGGTGTTAATTCACAATTGTCGCTCGTGGATGCTTTGCGGCGCCCCACCCCGCCGGACCCCGAAGACCTGATGCGCACGGGCACTTCACCCCCTTACCCCTAGAATCCATTCCATGGCGGCCAACTATCCGTTCCTAGATCCCGAACTTCAACTGGAACAGCGCGTCGACGACCTCATTGGGCGGCTCACGCTTGAGGAAAAAATCGGCCAGATGCTCCATGAAAGCAGGGCCGTCGACCGCCTTGGCGTGCCCGCCTACAATTGGTGGAACGAGGCCTGCCACGGGATCGCCCGCAACGGGCGGGCCACGGTATTCCCACAGGTCATCGGCCTCGGAGCCACGTGGAACCGAGAGCTCGTGCGGCGGGTCGCGGGAATAATCTCCGACGAGGCAAGGGCCAAGCATCATGCCGCCCTCGCCGCGGGGCACCGTGGCCAGTACCAGGGACTCACGTTCTGGACGCCCAATATCAACATATTCCGCGACCCACGGTGGGGCCGCGGCCAGGAGACGTTTGGGGAGGACCCGTACCTGATGGGTGAGCTCGGCCTCGCCGTCGTCAGTGGACTGCAGGGGGAACACAGCCACTACATGAAGACGGCCAGTTGCGCGAAGCACTACGCCGTCCACAGTGGGCCGGAGCGCGAGCGACACGGCTTCGACGCAAAGCCCTCGCAGAAGGACCTATTCGAGACATACCTCCCCGCCTTTGAGAAGCTCGTCCGAAGAGGCGTGGAGGCGGTCATGGGCGCCTACAACCGCACGCTCGGCGAACCCTGCTGCGCGAGCAGGTTCCTGCTCGTGGACGTCCTGCGAGGGCGCTGGGGATTCAAGGGCCATGTCGTCAGCGACTGCGGCGCGCTCGATGACATCCACATACACCACAAGGTAACGAGGAACGAGGTCGAGTCGGCCGCACTCGCGGTCCGCAACAGCTGCGACCTCAACTGCGGCGGTACCTACAACTATCTCCTCGCTGCCGTGAACGAGGGTCTCATTGCGGAGTCGGACATCGATGCCTCAGTCGGGAGGCTGCTGGCCACAAAGTTCAAGCTCGGCCTGCTGGATCCCCAGGAAAGGGTGCCGTGGTCCAACACGCCTGTCTCCGTAATAGATTGTGACGCTCACCGCGCCGTATCCCGCCAAGCCGCCGTCGAATCGATCGTTCTTTTGAAGAACAACGGGATCCTGCCGCTGCGCCGCGACCATGAGAGCGTCCTCGTCACGGGACCGACCGCCGCCAACACATGCGCCCTCCTCGGCGACTATTTCGGCATCTCATCGCGCCTCGTCACGCTCATGGAGGGGATTACGGAAGCCGTGGACGAAGGCTGCCGAATCGTCTTTCGCACCGGCTGCCCGCTGCTCAGCGCGCCCGCGCCAGGGGTCAACTACACCTTTGGCACGGCCGCGGAGAACGAGGTCACGATCGCTGTGCTTGGGCTTGATCCCTCCCTTGAGGGGGAAGAGGGCGACGCAGTCGCCTCTCCCACTGATGGCGACCGCGACTACATCGAGCTGCCCCCCGTGCAGCTCGAGTTTCTCCTCGAGCTCCGCAAGCACGCAAGAAAGCTCGTGGTCGTCCTCACCGGCGGGAGCGCGATCGCGGTGCCCGAGGCCCAGGAGCTCGCTGATGCCGTGCTCCAGGTTTGGTATCCGGGCTGCGAGGGCGGCCGGGCCCTGGCAGACGTTCTCTTCGGTGTGCATTCGCCTTCGGGAAAGATGCCCGTGACCGTCCCGTACCGGACCGCGGACCTTCCGCCTTTCAATGACTACGCGATGCGCGGCCGCACCTACCGATTTTCAGAGGTCGAGCCTCTCTATCCCTTTGGATTCGGGCTCGGTTACGGCAAGCCCGAATACGGCGAATTGAAGCTGGATGGGGAGAAGCTGGCGGCGGGCCGCAGCGTCACCGTGAGCACGACCCTCCTGAACAGCGGGTGCAGCGCCATACAGGAGTCGGTGCAGTGCTACATTCTGCCTCCGCGGACGTGGCCGGAGGCCCCCCGCGCCACGCTGGTAGATTTCAAGAAAATCGCCTTGGCGCCCGGAGCGACTGTCCGCGTTGAATTCCGACTGGCAGCAGACGCGTTCGCGCAGTTCAACAATGCCGGAGCGAAAATCCACCATCCGGGCCGCTTCGGGATCGTCGTGGGATCCGCCTCTCCAGGCCCCCGCGCCCAGAAACTTGGCGCTCCTGCCCCTGCGGTGGGCAGTGTCGAACTAGTGTAGATGGAGCCCGCTGCGCCGCGCGTTTAAAACCCCATACCCCATGAGCGAAACCACCACCCAGAAATTATCCTTTGGTGAGAAGCTCGGCTACAGCTGCGGCGACGCGGCCGCCAATTTCGTCTTCATGACAATGGTCCTTTTCCAGTCCAACTTCTACACGGACGTCTTCGGGCTGGCCGCCGCCACCGCCGGAACGATCATCCTCGTCGCCCGGCTCTGGGACGCGTTCTTTGATCCGTTGATGGGGGTATTGGCCGACCGCACGCATACCCGCTGGGGCCGATTTCGCCCGTGGGTCCTCTTCACGGCCGTGCCCTGGGCCGTCGTCATGTACCTCGCCTACCGGACACCCTCTGGCTGGAGCCCGTCGAGCATGGTCGCTTACGCCCTCGTGACGAACATCCTGCTGATGACACTCTATTCCATGAACAACATGCCGTACTCGGCACTGGGCGGCGTCATGACAGGGGACGTCCACGAGCGCGCGTCGCTCAATTCATTCCGATTTGTCGCCGCAACCGTCGCCCAGTTCATCGTTGGCGGCTTCACGCTCCCGCTGGTCGCCAAGTTCGCGGGCGTCGGACACGACAAGCAGCGGGGATGGGCCATGACCATGGGACTCTGGGCGGCGCTATGTCTCGTCCTTTTCCTCATCACCTTCCTGACGACCAGGGAGCGGATTCATCCTGAGCCCAAACAGAAATCCACGCCAAAGCAGGACTTTGGCGATCTGCTGTCGAACGGCCCGTGGATCGCCATGTTCCTCCTCACGTTCGTTCAATTTGGGATCATCTCGATGCGGGGCGGCGCAATGTACAATTACTTCCATTCCTACGTGGACAAGGGGGCGATGTATGACTGGCTGCAGGCGATCCATCTGACCTCGACTCCATTGGTCGCGGGAGCGCCCGCGCCCGGAGGCATCCTCGAGTGGCTGGGCTACATCGTGCATACCGACCGTTCGGACCTTGCGGCCTCGAACGTGGCCGATGTGTTCAACAGCATCGTCAACATAATCGGCACCGCGGTGATCATCATCGTGATCATCCTTTCCCCTTCCCTATCGAGGAAATTGGGCAAGAAGACCGTGGCTGTAGCTGGCTTCGCCCTGACCGCCGCCGCCTCGGCCGCCTTCTATCTTCCCGGCCCCACGAACCTCGGCGCCATGATCCTGCTCTCGGTGCTCTGGTCGATATGCTACGCCCCTACGATCCCCCTGTGCTGGGCGATGTTCGCCGACGTGGCGGACTATTCAGAATGGAAGAACCATCGGCGCGCCACAGGAGTCATCTTCGCCACGATCGGGTTCGCGCTCAAGGCGGGGCTGAGCATCGGCTCGGCCTCCTTCCTCTGGCTGATGAGCATGTACGGGTACGCCGCAAACCAGCCCCAGACGGCCCGGACGATCGAGGGAATACGCATGTGCTCAAGCGTCTACGTCGGAATCCTGTTCGTTTTCTGCATGGGATTTGTCATCGCGTACAAGATCAACAAGCGGATGACCTTTCAGATAGCGGACGAGCTCGCCGAGCGCAGGAGGACGTTCGCGGGCACCTGAGTCGCCCGGGAATCGGGTGCAATCCACCATGGTCGCCTTTCGCATCCTCACGCTCCTTGTCGGATTGGCCGCAGCGTGCGACGCGGCGCCGGCTCTGCCGGCCGAGGGCGGACGCTATCGGGACCTATTTCAGGAGTTACTCGGCAAAAATGATGCGGAGGTCGATGCGAAGATCGCGGCGGCATGGGCCCAGTTTTTTCACGGCAATGGCGACAGCCAGCGGCTCTTCTACCCGGTCGACGGCGGGATGGCCTATGTCCCCGACGTCGCCAACCACGACGTCCGGACCGAGGGCATGTCGTATGGCATGATGATATGCGTGCAGCTCAACCATCAGGACGAGTTCAACCAGATATGGAAGTGGGCCAAGATCCACCTTTATCAACGGGATGGCCCAATGAAGGGCTATTTCGCGTGGCATGCCGACTTTGACGGCAAACAGCTTGATCCAGGGCCCGCGTGCGACGGTGAAGAATGGTTCGTCACGTCTCTTTTTTTCGCCGCGCACCGATGGGGAAGCGGCGACGGAATCTTTGACTATGGTAAGGAGGCTCAGGGAATCCTGCGCACGATGCTGCACAAGCGGGAGGAACCCAGCCATGAGGCCTACACCGACATGTTTGATCCAGAAGCGAGGGAGGTAGTATTCGTGCCGCACGGGGATGGGGCTCGATTCTCGGACCCCTCCTATCACCTGCCTGCCTTTTACGAGCTGTGGGGGCTCTGGGCCGAGGCCCCTGCTGACCGGGCATTCATGGCCGCCGTCGCCGCAACGAGCCGGGCGCTGTTCAGGAAGGCCGCGGAACCCGCCACCGGGCTCATGCCTGATTACTGCGAGTTCGACGGGCGGCCGCACGCCCGAAGGGGGCACGAGGACTTCCGATACGACGCGTGGCGGACGTTGTCGAATCCGGCGCTGGACTACTCTTGGTTTGCGCGGGACCCGTTCGAGGTTGAGCAGAGCAACCGGGTGCTCAGGTTCCTCTCCGTCGAGGGGCGTCTGAATCACGACCTGTTCAAGCTCGATGGCACGCCCGTGGGGAATGACCCGGATTCGCCCGGACTCGTCGCCATGGCCGCAACGGCCGGGCTCGCGGCCGATGGCGATGTCTCGCGGCCCTTCGTCGAGAAGCTTTGGAAATTGCAGGTGCCCGCCGGTCAATTCCGCTATTATAATGGTCTTCTCTACATGCTCTCCCTTCTCGAAACCGGAGGGCGATTCAAGATCTACCCGCCGATGCAGGGCCATTGATTCCGATGCCGATCAGTCCGACGATTGCCCGTGCCCCGATCGCGCGCGTATGCGGCATATTCGCTCTGGGCCTCCTCGCGGCGTTCTCTGCGCGCCCCTCTAGAGCAGAGGATGGATACCGCCTTTGGCTGCGCTATGAGCGCATTGATGACGCCAGACTACGAGCGGAATATGTCGGCGCCACACGGAACATAGTCCTGGAAACGCAGACAGGCGCCGAGTCGCCCGTCATTGCCGCCGCCCGCCGCGAACTCACCGATGGATTGGGCGGTTTGCTCGGCGCCTCGGCGGCTGTCGGACTTCAGAAGTCACCGGCATCACCCAATCCGGCCTTGGGGAACGAAGGCTACACTCTCACGAGGCAGGGTGACGACACGGTTGTGATTTCGGCGACCCAGGATGCCGGCGTTCTCTACGGGACTTTTGCGCTCCTGCGTCTCATTCAGATTCATCGGCCGGTCGCCGCCTTCGAGTTCACCAGCACGCCGCGTGTGGGACGGCGCATACTGGATCACTGGGACAACCTTAACCGGACTATCGAGCGCGGCTATGCAGGTTCGTCGCTGTGGGAATGGTACGTTCTCCCTCAATACATTTCGCCGAGGTACCGCGACTATGCGAGGGCGTGCGCCTCTGTGGGCATAAACGGCGCCGTGGTGACAAACGTTAACGCAGACGCGCTCGCGATCACGGCCCCCTATCTGGAAAAGGTGGCGGCTCTTGCCGACGAATTCCGCCCGTACGGTATACGCGTATATCTCTCTGCCCGGTTCAGCGCCCCAATCGAGCTCGGCGGGCTGAAGACTGCCGACCCGCTCGACCCTGGCGTCGTCGCTTGGTGGCGCGAAAAGGCAGATGAGATCTACCGCCATATCCCCGACTTCGGGGGTTTCCTCGTGAAGGCAAATTCGGAGGGCCAGCCCGGCCCGCAGGAGTACGGTCGCACCCACGCCGACGGGGCAAATCTCATTGCAGACGCCGTCGCCCCTCACGGGGGCATAGTGATGTGGCGGGCGTTTGTCTATGGGGTGCAACCGACGGTCGATCGCGTGAAGCAGGCCTACAACGAATTCAAGCCGCTCGATGGGAAATTTCGCTCCAACGTCGTCGTCCAGATAAAGAACGGGCCCCTTGACTTCCAACCGCGGGAGCCGTTCCACCCACTCTTCGGCGCAATGCCCCACACCCAGCTGGCGATTGAGCTGCAGATCACGCAGGAGTACCTCGGCGCGTCGATCCAGCTCGCCTACCTGGGCCCGCTCTTCCAGGAGGCTCTTCGGGCCGACACCTATTCAGAAGGTGCCGGATCCACGGTCGCTCGGGTAGTCGATGGCAGCTTGAGAAACGGAGGGCTTTCCGTCATTGCCGGCGTTGCGAACACCGGCACCGACCGCGACTGGACAGGCCACCCACTCGCTGCGGCAAACTGGTACGCTTTCGGCCGGCTTGCCTGGGACCACACGCTGGACGCTGCCGACATCGCCGACGAATGGACGCGCATGACGTTTTCAAACGATCCGAGAATCGTCGAGCCCATCGATCGGATGCTGGCCTCATCGCGGGAGACCGTCGTCAACTACTCCATGCCATTTGGACTTCACCATATAATGGCCACGGACCATCACTACGGGCCCGGGCCGTGGGCGGACGCCGGTCGGCCCGACTGGACGCCCGCCTACTACCACCGAGCGGATAGCATCGGGTTGGGCGCCGACCGAACCGACAAGGGGACAAACGCACTCGCCCAGTACGCACCCGAGATCGAACGCGTCTGGAGCGACCCCGAGACCTGCCCTGAGAATCTCATCCTCTGGTTCCACCACCTCCCGTGGGATCACAAGATGAGGTCGGGACGAACCCTATGGGTTGACCTGTGCCTCAAATACCAGCTGGGCGTCGATGGTGTCAGGCACCTGGAACGCGACTGGGATTCGCTTGCAGGCCTGGTGGACGCGGAGCGGTTTGCACACGTGCGCGCGCTCCTGGGGCGGCAGGAGAAGGACGCCTGCGTCTGGCGCGACGCATGCATTCTTTATTTCCAGCAGTTCTCCAAGCAGGCGATTCCTGCTGGCGTCGAACATGCGGAGCACCCTCTGGAATACTACGAGGCGATCCAGCTCCATTATTTTCCCGGCACGCCAAGCGGCAAATAGGCCGAACCTCGCCTTTTGAAAATCACAGCCACCGTCATGATTGCCATCGCTGCCGCCTCGTCGGCGTTGTCCGGTTCGCAGGTCGGATTCAAGTCATTCGAATACACGGGGGCGGACGCCGTGTTCGCCGAGGCGTTGCCGCCAGGCCATTTCCGCAATCCGATACTGGCAGGATTTTACCCCGACCCCGACATCTGCCGGGTTGGGAATGACTATTATCTCGTCAACTCGTCGTTCGCCTATTTTCCAGGCATCCCGATTTTCCACAGCAATGACTTGGTGAACTGGACGCAGATCGGCAACGTCGTCGACCGTCCCCATCAGCTCAACTATGGCGGCCTAGGCGTTTCGCGGGGCGTCTTTGCTCCCGCCCTCAGCCATCATGGCGACCTGTTCTACCTGATCTGCACATTTGTCGACGCAGGGGGCAATTTCCTGATGACGGCCAAGAACCCAGGGGGACCCTGGTCAGATCCGACCTGGCTTGGGTTCGATGGCATCGATCCGTCGATATTCTTCGATGACAATGGCCGGGCATGGGTGGTCAACAATGGCACTCCGCCTGGCGACAAGCCGCTGTACAGCGGGCATCGCGCGATCTACCTCCAGGAGTTCAACGCCGCCGAAAAGAGGTTGCTCGGACCCCGTACGGTAATCGTAAACGGCGGTGTCCGGCTCGCGGATCACCCGGTGTGGATCGAGGCCCCTCACATGTTCAAGAGGGAAGGATGGTATTACCTCATCTGCGCCGAGGGGGGGACAGGGGACCAGCACTCGGAGGTGGTATTCCGCAGCCGGGAGGTCGGCGGACCGTACTTTCCCGGCCCTGGGAATCCGATTCTCACGCAGCGAAATCTTCCAGATGCCCGCGCGAGCCCCGTCACCTGCACGGGACATGCGGAGTTCGTCGCGACCGGGAACGGGGAATGGTGGTCCGTGTTTCTTGGATGCCGACCCTATGCCGGAGGACAATTTAACACCGGTAGGGAAACATTCATGCTGCCGGTGACGTGGTCGAACGGATGGCCGTCGATCCTCCCGGTTGGATCCCCGGTGCCCTATTCCGCGGCTTCCCCCGCTGGCGTCCGATTGGACAATTCCAATTCCGCGCCCCTCACCGGAAACTTCACGTGGCGCGACGATTTTCAAGGCCCCAAGCTCTCCAAGATATGGATCGGGCTAAGGGGATTGCCGGAGGCAAGACTGGGCGCCGGCGGCCTGTCGCTCGATACCTCCGCGGATGCGCTTTGGGGGAGCGGCAATCCCGCTTTTCTGGGCCGGCGTGTCCAACACGCCCGATTCACGGCGGCGACAACCCTTTGGGTTCCCGCTACAGAGGGCATTTCAGCGGGACTGGTTGCGTTTCAAAACGAGACGCATCATTATTTCTTCGGCGTTCGCCGCACAAAGGATGGGCCGGAGGCCTTCGTCGAGCGCCTGAACGGGGGACCGGCGGAGACGGTTGCGCATGCCGCCATCGGGGAGGCGTCTCCGATCGGCCTTCGCCTGATCGAAAACGACGAGAAATGCGACTTCGCGTTTTCCACGTCTCCCGGCAATTGGACGGCGGTTCTATCTGGGGCCGATGCCTCACTGTTGAGCACCCAGGCTGCCGGCGGTTTCGTGGGAGCCCTAGTCGGCCTGCACGCCCGAGTCGGACCGTAAGCCGGTCAGAAGCCGATGCTGAAGCCCCCGTCAACCGGCAGGATCACGCCGGTGACAAATTCAGCGGCGGATGACGCGAGATAGACCGCCGCCCAGCCGATGTCCGCCGGCTGGCCCAGCTTTCCCATCGGCGTGCGGCTCAGAATCTTGTCACGGCGGGTCGGATCACCGTCGAGCGCCTTGCGCGACATTTCAGTCTCGATCCAGCCCGGCGCGATCGCGTTAACGCGTACGCCGTGCGGCGAGAACTCCGTGGCATAGCCCTTAACCATCCCGACGTAGGCCGACTTCGCCGCCGTGTAGGCGATGACGAGCGGGATTCCGAAAAGCGACGCCATCGAAGCAGTGAATAGAATGCTGCCGCTCTTTCGGGCCATCATTGATGGGACCACGGCCCGCGTCAGTGCGTGCGCGCCGAAGACGTGGGTTCGAAGCACCCGCTCGAATTCCTCCGGTGTCGTATCGACGGCGGCCTTCTTGAGATGGATTCCTGCATTGTTCACGAGGCAGGTGATGGGGCCGGTCTCCTCGCTTATGCGCCGAACGAGGCTTGAAGCCTCTTCAACCTGCGTCACATCGTGTATGACATAGCTTGATCGCGTCCCGATCTCACCGGCGGCGGCCTTGAGCTCGGCCTCCCTCCGGCCCACGAGGACCACCCGCGCGCCGGCTGATGCCATCGCGCGCGCAATGGCTAGGCCGATACCGGTCCCCCCGCCGGTAATGACAGCGACTTCACGCTCAAGGGAAAACGCAGATGGGAATGTGGATGATTTCATGCAATGCCGGCGGACTTCATCGCAGATTTCATATATCCCATGGCAAAGGCCATCCCCGAATGCCAAGGTGCGGCGCACGCCATCTGAGGGGTGTGGTCCGGGATAAGAACGCCATCGAAATTGTTTTTCTTTAGGATTCCGAGCACGCGGTGCATGTCCACGTCGCCATCGTCTATGAAGGTCTCTTTGTACGTCGGCACCTTGCCGGTGATATTGCGAAAATGAACGTATCCCAGGCGCTGCTGTTTACTATAGATGTCGACCACGTCGTATATGTCCCCTTCGGTCATCTCGGCAAGGGAACCGATGCAGAACTCAAGCGTGTTGGAGGGGCTCGGGCTCAGGTCGATCAGCTTCTGGTAGAAACGAGGCTGATAAACCAGCCTCGGCTGACCGCGGATGAACGGGGCCGGTGGATCATCGGGATGCGCCGCAAGCTTCACCCCAGCCTCCTCGGCAACCGGAAGGACCTCTTTCAGGAACCTGTCCAACCGGCTCCAAAGCTCGTCATATGTGATGCCGGGCACCGTGCCCGCAGGAGCAGACGCATCGTATACCATGTTCCAAACCATGCCATTGAACATCGGTGTGTCGTACGGACCGTCCATGCCAACGGACGGCGCGTCTCCCCGAGCGTAGTTGCCCGACGTCCGGCCCGCCACGCCCGCTATGCTGAAATTATAGCCCATCACGGGTATTCCCGCTTTTCCCATCCTGCGGATGATGGTCTTGACGTTCTCGATATGCAGCGGCCGCTTTGGCCCATCGAGGAGCACATCGTACCAATGCGCGGGATCAAAGTTCTCGATAGCCTCAAGCTTCAGGCCGGCGGCCTCGACCTCGCGACGGATCGCCACCATCTCCCCGAGACTCCAGAGCTTGTCGGGGTCTCCCGCAAGCCCCCAACCGCGATCAGTGCCGGTCGGTTGGTCGTCGCGCGCCTCCTTGCCGCTCCCGCGGAAATAATCGACGAGGTGGGCGACGATGTGTGTGGCCCCGGCCTGGCGCGCGAACTGGAAGTTCTCGGGCGTCAGCATGTGGCGGTAGAGGCCAAGACCGAGTTTCATCGGGAGGTGAACGGGGTCGCGAAAGGGCGCTGTGCGGGCCTTCGGGTCATGGCTCAACGTTGAAATGAACCGCACCTGCACCAAGCGACGGCTTCAGTGATCGGTTAGGCATCGGCGGGTTTTTGAGCGATCCCTTCCTTCGTAGTCCTCCATAGTCCGATTATGCGCCAAAACAAAGCGAAGCCCAAAATGATGCCAGCTGCCTCCATACTAAAAAACACACTCAGGACGAGCACCGCGTTGCCAAAAGCACGAGGCAATCCTTCTCCGCGGACCTCTATGAGCGCGAGTCCCAACCCGCCCAATGCTGCGACTAACGCGAGGCAGAGCCATGTGTGCGCACGAAGCCAGTGCACCACGGCTCCCACCCGTGCCCTACCGAAGATCACGGAAGGGCCATTGCCTCTATTCTTTGTTCTGAGCTCCAAGAATATGTAGCTCAAATCGTCCAGCAAATCTTCGTATCGGCCGAGCTCTTGAGGCAATAAGGCCAAAGCCAGGCCGCATACCTCTACAAAGAGCAGAATCATTCCGGCGATCGCGGTTAGTATCGCACCAGCAACGGTTTGACGCCACATTTCGGGATAGAGCCATAATATACCAACCCCCGCACTGGTGACTGCAGCGGCAACCGTCCATCTGCGGGCCCGAAGTCTTGACACGACGCCGTGAGCAGTGATCACGACGAAACTAACATTGATGATAGCCACCAAAACAAGGAGGCATAGAAACAACGCAAGCCCCTTGCCCGTGGACGACAAAATCCAGGCGTCGCGATGGCGGACCATCGCGACGACATCCGCTACTGCAGTCACGAAAATGGCCAAGATTGAAACTGCCACACCTCGCAGGATTAGCTTGGCTTGTGCGTCCGGAATCCCGCCAACCTCATAGCCTCTGAAAGCGCGCAACGTCGATAGTACTGCAGCCACACCAGCCAACTGAAAAGCGAACGAGCCAACGGCATCGTAGGGATCCTCGCAAAACGGCGCAACAATCGTAAGCCGAGGATTGTGCTTAGCAGCGAAGAATAACATTGCGAAACCGACCGCCGCTACAAGGCAAGTGACAGCAATCACTCGTAGTCGCAATGAATTCATTGTCTCACAATCTCGATCCCCGCTTTGCCGAATCGTCGCTTGATTGAAGCCGTGCGCCTTTTTTCGAACTCAAGTGATCGATCGGGCTCTGCCACAAGCCTAACCGAGGCTGAGCCGTGCGGACTGTCAATTCTCGAAATTGCCGATTGGGGCGCCGAAAGAAGAATGCCTGGAAATCGACATTATTGAAAAAATTGGTTCATATGGGCGATGACATCCCGAAGCCAAATCACGTCGGGACTCGTTCTGGGATTGCTGGCGACTGCCGGAATCCTCGCGTCTGCATCGTCGGTCCAGGACAAGCCCGAGTCTCATCCACCCGCCGAGTCCACAGGATTTGACGGACCCGCAACCATGGCGCTCAAGGCAATGAAGGGCCGTGCGGACGCATTGCATGTGTCGGGAGTGGCCGTCGTCGCCTATGCTGAGGGCGCCAGCGTCTCCTCCTGGTCATCGAAGATGCTTGTGGTCGGAAGCATGACCAAGCCGCCGTCCCAAAACGACAAGGGAAGCAACCTCCTCGCCATTGCCTACGCGAAGGCCTGCGAAATGGCCGCGACCCTCAAGGACAGCGGAAAGGGTATTCGTCCCATTCTAACCGGAGAATTTGGATGGCAGGGCGGCGTCGTGGCCAAGGGAAAAGCGGGGATACTTATCGCCGCCTTCAGCGGTGGTCGTTCGGAGGACGATGTGCTGATATCGCGCGCCGGCCTTGAGGCTTTGGCGAATTCGCTCTGATCCCCGTTCAGGCCTCCGAATCTAGAACGAGACGTCGACGTGTTCCGTCGCAAGAAGGACGGACTTATCGTGCGTCGACGCCTTGAATGCCGTCCGGATGGCATCGATTGAGGCGCGATTTGCCAGTGTGTCCTCGCAAAGGATGACAAGCATCTTGGAGCGCAGACGGCTGGGCTCCTCATTCGGGTGGCCCCGCCATTGCCCATAGGCATCGAGCACGGTCAGCCCGTCGGGGAAGCGCGGAGTGACTTCCCGGTCGAGAAACGCAAGCCAACGCATTTCACCGATTCCGTCGTCGGCCGCGCCAAAGGTTCCAATGCCGAAGTAGAGTTCGCATCGCAGCCAATGCGCCGCCTCGGGCCGGGCAGCGTCGCCCTGCAGCGCGGCGGTGGCCTGCGCTGGAGGGTCGGCTATGGCATGGCGGGCTGCGAAGGAGAGAGCGACAAGCGCGGCGATCAGGAATGCGGATTTGTACTTCATAGTGGGCGTGCCACCCTTGCGTCCGAGTCCCACAAAGGGGAGTCAAAAAAGAGCCGGCACCAGCGATGCATACGCGCCAGCCAAAATTATCCCGCTAGAAACACTGCGGGACCGTCGTGACGGGAAATGAGCGACGGTCCCGCAAACTCAGCGAACTGCCGCAGCGGCCTCTAAAATGCGACGCATTGGCGGGCGCAGAAGGTAGGAAATGCCCATAATTAACAGCACAAAGATCGGCAACCCCGCCTCGCGTTGCTGGCCTGAAGCCAAATGGGAAAAGAAAGCCCCGATCATCGTGAACGTGAACCCGGCGTAGGCCCATTCCTTGGTCCGCGGAGCCCCCGGCACAAGTATGGCAATGACGCCGAGTATCTTGGCGATTCCGAGTATGATCGGGAAGTAGGGCGGATATCCCAAACTCGCCATTGCGGCCGTCATCTTAGGGTCCCGGGAGAGATAGGCGTAGGCATTGTAGGCCATGAACCCTGCAAAGAGGAGCGTTGCTATCCAGTAGGCTACGGCTTTCACGCTCATGGTTAACCGTGGACAGACCGCATCCAAGCGATGGCTACGCATCCGATGGTGAAGAAAATGACAACGCCTATTACCAGGCTGATATTCACTTTCGTCGTCTTCTTGGCCGTTTGAACGATTGGCCGGGGGTCGTTTTGGTCGAAACCCATTGGGTAAGGAATGTTCAGGGTTAGTATCCCGCATATTGAAGCGGTTCCCGCGAGACGACACCTCAGTGGCACTGATGCCTCCCGATCCCGCTTTGAGCACGTCGCGCCCAAACGGATAATTGCGCCATATCGCCGGACGCCGAGGCTGCCTCGCAGTCATCGGCGGCGACCCAACAGGACCCCCCTGACACGGGCGCTGCCAGGATGTCTCACGCGATCCGGGCCTTCCGCGCGGAAATTATCTCCGTGTTCATGCCGCCCCAGTGCAGGCGCCCAAAATAGCGGCCGTGCTCCATCTTCACACAGCGGTCGAGCACAACCGTCAGGCCGCTGCGCGCGGCGTATTCCGCGGCCTCGATGTTCACGAGCTTCAGCTGCAGCCACAAAGCCTTCGCCTTGATCGCCACGGCCTGCTTCGCGACCGCAAGACATTCGGCAGCAGGTCGAAACACCTCCACCAAGTCCACCGGCACGGGAATGCTCGCCAGGTCGGGATAGGCCTTTTCACCAAGAATGCGGTCCGCCTTGGGGTTCACCGGAATGACGGTGTATCCCTCCATCTTAAGGTAACTTGCGACGAACCAGCTCGCACGCTGGGGATCGGTCGATAGCCCCACGATCGCAATCGTGCGTGTGTCGCGCAGGAGCCGCTGGACAACCAGTGGATCCTGATAGAGCCGCTGCTGCGCCGGCGTGAGGATGGAGTTTAGAGTTATGGCGCAGGCAACGCCTGGTCCAGGTCCCATAGGAGGTCCTCCACGTTTTCCAACCCAATCGAGAGCCGGATGAGCTCCGGGCTCACTCCCCCTTTCGCCAGCTCCTCGTCCGAGAGTTGCTGGTGCGTCGTAGACGCCGGGTGGATTACGAGGCTTCTCACGTCGCCGATGTTGGCGAGATGCGAGAATAGCTTCAGCTCCTCGATGAACTTCCTCCCCCTCGAGCGTCCTTCATCGCCCGAACCGGCCTTGAGGCCAAACGAGAATACCGCACCGGCCCCGGCTGGAAGGTACTTCGCCGCAAGCGCGTGGTCTGGGTGGCTCGGCAGGCCTGCATATGCCACCCAGGCGACCGACTTGTGCTCCTCAAGGAACCGTGCGACGCGTAGTGCCGACGATGACTGGCGCTCCATGCGCAGCGAAAGTGTCTCAAGCCCCTGGATCAGCAGAAACGCGTTGAACGGTGAGATGCAGCCGCCGGTGTCACGCAGGGTCTCCGCGCGCGCCTTCATCAGGAACCCGTAGTGTCCAAACGTGTCGTAAAACCTGAGGTTGTGATAGGCCGGTGAGGGAGCCGCGATACTTGGGTACTTGCTGAAATCAAACGTGCCCGAATCGAGGAGGACGCCGCCGATTGCCGTTCCGTGTCCGCCGATGAATTTGGTCGCGGAATGAACGACGATCGTGGCCCCGTGTTCGATTGGCCTGCAGAGTGCCGGGGTCGCCATCGTGCTGTCCACGATGAGCGGCATCCCGTGGGAAGCCGCGAGAGCCGCTATCCGGGCGATGTCGAGGATCGCACCCCGCGGGTTGCCGATTGTCTCGCCGTAGAGAGCCCTGGTCTTCGGCGTGATCGCGGCCTCCCACTCCCCAATCTTTGATGGGTCCACGAAACGGACTCCGATTGAGAACTTCTTCAGCGTATGGACGAGCTGCGTGATGGATCCGCCGTACAGCTGCGACGACGCCACGATCTCGTCGCCCGGCTGAAGAAGAGTCAAAAACGTGACGAGCTGCGCGGCCATCCCGCTGGCCGTGGCCAAGCCGCCGGTCGCCCCCTCGAGCGAGGCCAGCCGCTCCTCAAGGACCGCGGTGGTCGGGTTGCTGATCCTTGTGTAGATATTCCCGTACTGCTTCAGCTCAAAGAGCTGGGCCGCCTGTTCGGTGTCTTCGAACACGAAGGACGTCGACTGGTAGATCGGAACCGCGCGGGCACCCGTCACCGCATCCGGAATGTGCCCGGCGTGCACCATGCGGGTCTCGAATCCGAAGCGGCGGGGGTCAACTTCCTTACTCACGCATCGACAGGGAATAACCTTCGCCCGACAAAGCAAAGTAAGAACGGGTCATATTGCCCCTTTTCGCTTCCGGGAAGGGCGCGGCCGTGTAGCGTGGGCGGGAATGACTGCAGAAGCAATCGGGGTCGTCTATCGGGTTCGCGTCGCCGAATCGGAACTCGATGAGAGGGTCGAGGCGCTGCTGCTCGAACAGACGGTCGAGTTGCCCCGGTCCGCTCTCCGCACGCAATACGTGCGCGAACACCTCGTGGGGAAAGTGGTGGGCCATGAAAAGGTGGGAGCGGGTGACTACAGGGTCACCTTGGCCCAGCCCGCAATCGCGGCGGCGAACGATCCCGCCCAGCTGCTCAACCTCGTGTTTGGCAATTGCTCGCTCCAACCCGACATAGAGCTTGAGGATATCCGCCTCCCCGAAGCGCTGGCAAAGATGCTTGGCGGCCCCCGCTTTGGGATTGCCGGCCTTCGGCAGGTGACGGGTGTGCACGGCCGGGCGCTGACCGCATCGGTCCTCAAACCCATCGGCTTGTCCGTCGAGGAGACCGGCTCGCTGTGCCAAACGCTCGCCCTGTCGGGGGTCGACATCATCAAGGACGATCACGGCCTTGCGGACCATTCATTCAATCCGTTTGCCGCACGAGTCGGGGCTTGCCTTGCCGCGACCCGGAGGGCCTCCCAGGAAACGGGGCGCAAGACGCTTTATGTGCCAAACCTTGTAGGCCAGCCCGGAACCGTGATGCACCAGGCATGGCAGGCGAAGCACCTGGGCGCTGAGGCAGTGATGGTGTCGCCAATGGTGCTCGGGCTGCCGTTCCTGAACGAACTCGCGGGCGAAATAGGCATGCCGATCCTGGCACATCCTGCATTCGGGGGGGCCCTTCGAATCGCGCCCGAAGCGCTCCTGGGGAAGCTTTTCCGTCTCTACGGCGCGGACGGCGTCATTTTTCCCAATTCCGGCGGCCGTTTCAGCTACAGCCGCGGGGTGTGCGAAGGCATTGCCCGGGCGCTTCGCGCGCCGGACATCGTAGCCCCTGCGTTTCCGGTTCCGGCGGGTGGAATGAAGGTGGAAGCATTGAATTCAATACTTCAGCTCTATGGCTCCGACACGGTACTTCTCATTGGCGGCAGCCTCCTTGACGCCCCAGACAAGGATGCCGTGCTATTGCGCGGCCGCGAATTTGTCGCCGCAGTTCACTCCTTCCCCTACGCCCCGTGAGCCACAAGACCCACATTGCCCAGACCGGGCCGTTCCGGTGGGAAGGCGTTCCCCTGCTGGCTTACAAGGAAGACGGCGGAACCCACTTTAAGGCCATCACCCGCCAGGTACTTCTGGGCGATGACGACGGGATTGGGGCCGAGCTGCGCTACTTTGAAATCGCGTCCGGCGGCCATTCGACGCTGGAGAGGCATGACCACGCGCATTCAGTGATGATCATAAGGGGCACAGGCAGCGTCCTCGTCGGCCGCGATGTCCACCTGCTTGCAACCAACGACCTTGTCCGTGTCCCCCCGCAGACGTGGCACCAGTTTCGCGCGACGGCCCACGAGGCGCTGGGATTCCTTTGCATGGTCCGGAGCGAGCGTGACAAGCCCCAGCGACCCACGGCCGCCGATTTGACCGCGCTGCGTTCCGACCCGGAGGCCGGCTCGTTCATTCGAGTCTAGGACGGACCATAATCCCGGTACCTCCGGTTGCCTTTCCCGCAGGCGACGGTTTGTATTGAAATCGTGAGCCAGACTCAACCTACCCGACCCGCGACGGCGGCCGCCCAGGCGCTGGGATTCATTGACGCGGAGACGGCCGCGATCGTCCCGCCCATCCATCCCGCGACGACCTATGGGCGGGGCGCAGACAACAAGCTGCTTTCCGGTCGCCTTTACTCGCGCGCCGATAACCCAAACTACGATCAGCCCGAGGCGGTGCTCACCTGCCTGGAAGGCGGCACGGCGTCCGCGGTTTTCAGTTCGGGCATGAGCGCGGCGACGGCGGTCTTCTTGGCGCTGAAGCCCGGCGACCACGTACTCGTCCCGAAGGTCATCTACTGGGCCTTCCGCGCATGGCTGATGGGATGGGCGACCGACTGGGGCCTGAAGGTCGAATCCGTGGACATGACGGATCCCGCCCTCGTCGCGGCCGCCATGCGCCCCGGCAAAACGAAGCTCGTTTGGATCGAAACGCCGGCCAACCCCACGCTTGTCGTCACCGACATCGCGGCGCTGGCCGAGGTCGCGCACCGAGGCGGGGCGATTCTCGCGGTCGACTCAACGTTTGCGACGCCCGTCCTCACGCAGCCCATAGCACTGGGAGCGGATATCGTGATGCATTCCGCGACCAAGTACCTGAACGGGCATTCCGACGTAATCGCGGGCTCCCTCACGGCAAGGGACCCGAACGAACATTGGCTGAGGATCAAGGGCGTGCGCGCCCAGCTGGGAACGGTGCTGGGGCCGTTCGAGGCGTGGCTCCTTCTTCGTGGCCTGCGCACCCTATTTGTGAGGGTCGCCGCCCAGTGTCGAAATGCGGAGCACTTGGCCGGGCATTTTGAGAATCATCCCAAGGTCGAGGCGGTGCTCTATCCCGGGCTTCTTTCATTCGCCGGCCACGACGTCGCCGTCAGGCAGATGCGCGGCGGCTTTGGTGGCATGCTCTCACTCCGCGTCAAGGGAGGCGCACCCGGAGCGCTTGCCTTCATCGGAAAGCTCCGAACGTGGAAGCGAGCGACCTCGCTCGGAGGCGTTGAGAGCCTGGTCGAGCACCGCGCAAGCGTCGAGGGAACCCAGAGCACGACCCCCCCTGACCTGCTGCGCATGTCCGTCGGGCTCGAGGACGTGCGGGACCTCGTCGAGGATATTGAGCAGGCGCTGCCCTAACGCCACGCCGGGCTCTAGTTGGCTGTAGGCTTGAAATCGAACGGGATCCTGGCCTTTACATCCACCTGCTGTCCATTGCGCAGCGGTGCCTTGAAGACCCATTGCGCCACGGCAGTGGCCGCCGCCCAACCGAAAGCCTCGTTCGTCGCAGAGACGATGCGCGGCAGGCGCGCCCTTCCTTCACGGTCGATGATGAAGTCGATCTCCGCCCTTCCGGCGGGGCCCCCGCTTTTTCGGAGAATGCTGGGATAGACGGGCGCAACGCGGTAGATCGGCATCAGCTTCTCGTCGAGGCCCTTGGGGTCACCGACCTGGTTGGCGCGAACCGCCGCCAGCAGCCGGGCAACGGGATCGGAATCACCCTGGGCGTCGGGCGGGACCGGAGTGAACTCCGCCCGCTGCATCAGCGGGACAGCTGCCGCATGGCCTCCATCATCCATCGCCCGAACAAAGAAGCATGCCTCAACGGCGGCCGCGAGCGCCTCACCGAACTCCGTCTTCGTCGCCGACTGCACCTGCACGTCGCGGGGCTGGCCCTCGTCGCTCACGGTGTAGGTGACCACCGCGGAACCCCCTTCGCCGCCCAACAGCAGGTCATAGGGCCACACGGGATCGGCGACGATGCGGGGCTCGGGCTGCGCCGAAGGAGGCGAGCCGTCGGGCGCGGTGATGTGGTTGGCCTCAAGCACCTCCGCTCGATTTGTGACGTTTGCATCAAACGTAATGTCGCCCTGAACCTCCGATGTGTCAGGAAGGTCTCCCTGCATTCCCGGAGTGAAGGTCCAGCGATCGAGCGACCGCAGGGCTGGGAATATAAAATCCGGATGGGTGGCGCCGGTCACGCGGACTCCCGAGGCGCGTCCGTCCGGGTTCACGGTGCACCTGAAGCGGACGAGGCCGGACAGTTTGCGGTCGAGGAGCGAATCGGGATAGTCGGCGGCGTAGGTCTCGCTTGGCTTGGCGGGCACCTTGGGCGAAGGCTGGGGCGTCTGGTCGGGCGGGGGCAGGAATCCCGGCTTCACTCTCCTCGCGGCGTCGTCAGGCGAGAACTCAACCGGGGCATCCATCGACATCGGGACGGCGTGCCCATTTTCAAGCGCCGGTGAAAAGATCCACTTCTTCGCCGCGGCCAGCGCGGCGTCCCCGAGGCGGGGATCGGATGCGTCAAGGACGCGCGCCGACGAGACGACGCCCGATTCGTTCACGACCATGCGTATCACAGCCACGCCGCCGACCCTTTCCTTCAGCGCAGCCGGCGGATATTCGGGGGGCGCCCATGTCCGCAGAAACGCGGCGCCGTAGATTGGCGCGTCCTTGGAGGACGGAGCCGGGTCCGCGGCAATCGCCGCCATGGCGAGCGCAAGTTGCACGACACAGATTGATGTGTGCCTGAGCCTCATGGGTTCATCTCGCGGCGCTCGGCGAGGCTCGTACAATCGTGCAGCAGGGCATATTCGACCGGATCGGGAACACTGGCGCAGTTGTGCATGGGAAAAAGGGCAATTCGGTTTCGAACCTGGCGATCCGGCTGTCGTTGGGGGTTACGGGTACGGGAGCCTGCCGCGATTCTCCAGCGTGAAGTACCCAACCCGCGAATAACGCCACGCCAAGTATACGGATCACGGGCACACGCTTGTAGGCGCAGCGTTTCCCTTCAATCCAGAAGCTCACTCAAACTGCTTCCTAAGGTTGGTCAGCTGCTGCCGGAGCTCCGCGACCTCGGCTCTCAGAGACTCAGCCTCGTGCTCCAGCTTGGCCAGCCGCCCCTCGTTGGGCAGGATGGCGGAACCTGGAGTCGCGGGCGCGGCTCCGGGCGCCGGAACCGGCACGTCTCCCGAGAGCAGATGCGCGTAGCGCTGCTCCTTCATTCCAGCCTGCCTCGAAAGCTTGATGACCAAGGGATCGGGGGACACCGCGATCAGAGCGTTGAGCGAGGCTTCCGCGTCCGCCAGGCTTGGGAATTCGTGCATCCTGCCGGTTCGGCCCCTGATCTCGCCGGGTGTCTGCGGGCCCCGCAGCAGGAGGACGCAGAGAACCGACGTCTCCGGCCTGGCCAGCTCAAACAACTCCGCAATCCGGTGGCCGAACTTCGCCACCCGGCTGTCGGCGCCCTGGAACATGTAGGCCAGCTTCTTGTCCCGCAGCTGGTCCAGACCGCGCATGACTTCGGCCTCGCCATACGAGACAACCGGGTCGCGGTTGGAGCTCTGGTTGCACGCGTTGGTCAGCGAGTTGAGCGTCAGGGGATAATAGTCCGGCGTCGTGATGTCCTTCTCGATCAGCGACCCCAGGACCCTCACCTCGATGGCGCTTAGCGAATCCATTGCTGCAGGCCCGGGATCACGGAACCGAGGGCCGCGAGGCGGCCGGCCGTGACGCCAGCTGGAACGAAACTGACTGGAGCCCTTCCGAATGCGCCGTGAGCGTGATCGTGCCCGGGGTCTTCGTGGACTGGACGATGACCTCGGCAAGGCCGTTGAATGCGCTGCGCCCCCAGTGCGCCGCGGGGGCCGCGTCCTGGAAGCGAATCTCGGCGCCCTTGCTCATCCCGGTGGCGTCGCGCCCGTAACTCGCGACAGCCACGGCGACCACGTTCTCGCCGGCATGCAGGAGCGCCTTCACGTCGAACACGGGGGCAGAGTGCCCGTCGACCGTGCCGGCCACCTTGTGGCCGTTCACGTAGACCGCGATGCCCCCCGCGATCTTCCCGAAGGCAAGCTCGACGGCGTCCGCGCCAAGGTCCTTACCATCCACCGTGAATCGGGTCCGGTAAATCGCCCTTTCGCGCAACCCGAGCGCCCCCGAATCACCGCTCACGTCGATCGCCTCCCAGGATGCGTCGTCGAAGGTGGCGCCCTCCTCCGCCATGTTTTCCGGGTACGGATCCGCGAGCTTCTTCCAGCGCCAGCCTCCCACCGCTATGCCCCGCGACGAAGAAGCCGTTATGAAGGTGTCAGGTTCGTGGCAGCTCGGATCCCCGTTGCCGACGCCGATGATCCGGCCAGGGCCGTCGAGGTCGAACGAAATGCTGTTCCCCGCGGTCGGAACGATGCGCCCCTGTGCATCCGCGACGGACACCTTGAAGACGGCGACGGCCTCTCCATCGGCTTCAATTCCAGACCCATAGGGATGGAGCTCAACCGCGGCCGGGGCGCCCGTGGTGTCGACCTTGGTCTCGGCGACGACCTTGCCGCTCTTGTAGCCGATCGCGGAAAGGGTTCCCGGAGCGTAGGCGACCTTCCACTTGATCTCGGAATAACGGTTCATGGTCTGGCGGCCGAGGCTTCGGCCGTTCAGGAAAAGCTCGACCTCGTCACAATTGCTGAGCGCGCGGACGTCGATCTCCTGGCCCTCGCGGCCGGCCCAGTTCCAATGGGGAAGCAAGTGGAGCACGGGCGCGTCTGTCCACCATGCCTGATAGTACCAGAAGTTGTCCTTCGGGAAGCCGCACGTGTCCATGATGCCGAAGTGCGAGTTGATGCAGGGCCAGTCGTAGGGCGTCGGCTCGCCCCTGTAGTCAAAGCCGGTCCAAACGAAGCCGCCCGAAAGCCAGGGGCGCGGGGCGAAGAACGTCACCCAGGTCTCGGCTGTCTGGGCCCATTCCGGCGCGTTGTCGTCGTAGGCGCTCACGTAGCCGCGCACCGGGTCATTTGCGTAGATGCCCCGGGTGGAAACGGTGCTTCCCTGCTCGCTGCCCACGTTGGGCTGGAGCGGATGCTTCGCGTGGTAGGCGTCCATGTCCTTGCCCACGTGGTAGCTCCAGCCCCGAACCTCGATCGCCTCGTTGATGCCCGGGTACTCATCGCCGACCGCCGCGTTGCACGTGATGGGCCGCGTCGTGTCGAGCCTTCTCACCACCTCCTGCATCGATGTCACTACCCTCTTGCCCGCCTGCGTGCCCTGCACGTCGAATTCCTCGTTGCCGAGGGACCAGATCCCTACGCTTGGGTGGTTGCGGTCCCGCATGATCTGCTCCTCTAGAAACGCCACGTGCCGGGCATCGCTTCCGAGCTGCCTGTTCTCGTCCATCACGATCATCCCGAGCCGGTCACAGGCATCGAGGAGCTCGACTGTCGGCGGATTGTGGGCCGTGCGGTAGGCGTTGCAGCCCATCTCCTTCAGCCGGGCGATCCTGTAATACTGGACGCCGTCCGGGAGGGCCGAACCGACGCCGGCGTGGTCCTGGTGGTTGGACGTACCCTTAAGCGTGTAGGGCTCGCCGTTCAGCAGAAAGCCCTTGTCGGCGTCGAAGCCGACCGTGCGTATGCCAAAGGTCGTCTCGACGCGGTCCACGGCTGCTCCCGCGCTCCAGATCGTCGTCACGAGCCGGTAGAGCGACGGGGATTCCGGAGACCAGAGCTTCGGGGAATCCACTATCGCCTTCTGCTCAAGGAGCGCAAATGCGGGTCCCGTCGGGCCGTGCACGTCTTGTGTGAGTTTTGCGAGCGTGGCGCCGTCAGGCCCCATGATCTCCCATGTGACCGTGGCGTCGGAGGGTGTCCCGGAGTTCAGGAGGCGCGTCTGCACATGCACCTCGGCTGGCCCTTTCGGAACATTGTCCTTGAACGCGCTGAAGACAAACGTCCCGTCGGGAGCGATCGAGAGCGGCGACGTCTTCACCAGCCATACATGCCGGTAGATTCCAGCTCCCTCATAGAACCAGCCCTCGGCCTGGGAGGCGTCCACCTTCACAGATACCACGTTCCTGCCGCCGCAGTTGGCGACGTCCGTGATGTCGCACCGGAAGCCGTTGTAGCCGCCCTCGTGATGGGCGACAAACCACCCGTTGACGATCACCGTCGCGTCGCGGTACACGCCGTCGAATTCAAGCCAGAGGCGCTTCCCGGCGTCGGCCGCCGGAAGGTCGAACGTGCGGCGGTACCAGCCCGTGCTGTTCTGGGGATACCCCTCGCCCACGGGCTTGAAGCCGTGGGAGGCGTCGGCCTTGGGGTCAAAGGGAAGCTCGATCACCCAGTCGTGGGGAAGGTCAACCTTGCGCCAGCTTGCGTCGCTGTATGAGGGTACGCCCGGGCCGAAGGCCGTTCCCGCCTTTGCCAGCCCGTAGCCGGCTCCCCAATCGTTGCCGAGGTGGAACCTCCAGCCGAAATCGAGGAGGAGCCGCTCCCGCGGAGCGGCGTCGAGCGCGAGCGCGGTGCGGGCGGTGAAACCCACGGCCAGCGCCACGAGAATCATGAGGGGACGACGGATGCCGGATTTCATAGTGGGGTATTGGGGCCCTATGTTTGGCACGCGCGGGCGCGCCTCGCAAGCCGCCCTTCCACTCCGACGTCAGATTTTGCCGGCTGCGATCTAGCCCTTCGGCCTCGCGGAGAACCTGTAGATCGTCGTCGAGCGGTAGGTCTGGCCGGCCTTGAGGACATCCGACTCGAAGTTCGGGTGGTTCATCGCGTCGGGGAAATGCTGCGTCTCGAGCGCAAGGCCCCAGTACTGGGCGTACACGACCCCCTTCTTTCCCGTGAGGGTGCCGTCCAGGAAATTGCCGCTGTAGAACTGGACGCCGGGCTCCGTGCTGGAGACCTCCATCGCGCGGCCGGACTGCGGGTCATAGACGCTGCCGACGAGATTGAGCCCGTGTCCCCCGCCGTTCAGCACATAGTTATGGTCGTAGCCCACAGGGTTGGCGCCGACCTCCTTGATATGGGCGCCAATGGCCGTCGGCAGGCGGAAATCCATAGGAGTACCAGCAACCGACTTCAGCTCCCCCGTCGGGATAAGCGTCGAGTCGACAACCGTGTACTTGTCCGCGTTCAGTGTCAGGACATGACCGAGGATGTTGCCCTTCTCGGGCCCACCGAGATTGAAGTAGCTGTGGTTCGTCACGTTCACGGGCGTGTCCTTGTCCGTCGTGACGGTGTACTCGATCCGGAGCTCGTCGGAGTTGGCGATCGTGTAGACCACGGTCACATGGCAGTTGCCCGGGTATCCCTCCTCGCCGTCCTTGCTCAGGTACGTGAACTTCACCGAGGGCGCGTCGCCGGGGACGACCTCCGCGTTCCAAACGACCTTGTCGAAGCCCTTGGTTCCCCCGTGCAGGTGGTTCGGCCCGTCGTTTGTCGCGAGCTGGAAGGTGTGCCCGTCCAGCGTGAACCGTCCCTTGGCGATCCGGTTGCCGACGCGGCCGACGATCGCCCCGAAATAAGGCTCCTTGCCGAGATAACCCGCGAGGCTGCCAAAGCCGAGCACGATGTCGTCCATGGTCCCGTCGCGGTCGGGGGTGTCGAGCTCAGTGACGATGGCGCCGTAGGTCATGATCTTGGCGACCATTCCCCCGGAGTCGGTCAGCACATAGAGGTCAACAGCCTTCCCATCGGCCGTTCCAAACGGCACCTTTTCAACCTTGGAGACCCCCGCGGTCCGGCCAATGGCGGCTGACAAAGCAAACAGGGCGACGAGGGCAAACGCATTCCAGGAGATTCGTGAGTTCATAGGGGAATAAGATTAGGGGGGACGGTGCAGGCCATCGCCGACATCAGCCTGAGAAATAAATGTAGGCGCCGAGAATGCAGGCCAGGATGAAGGCCGAGAAGAAGACGTCCTTCTTCTCCCAGCTCGCGCGAGTGCGCGCACGGTCCTCATCCGACGCAGTCGCGAACGTCAGGCTCTTTATCCGGCCATAGTCCGGAGCGGCCGTCGCGTAGCTCATGCCGACCATCACGATCGCCGAAACGACCGTGATCAGCACGCTGAAGTACTGGAAGTTGATGTTGTTCACGATCCAGAGGAATGAACCCTGCGTGTAGCCGTTCTCAAAGCCCGCGAGCTTCATGGTCACAGGCGTGTCGACGATCATGCGGAACCCTCCGATGATGAACCCGACGACCATCGCCCAGAGGCACCCCTCCGCGTTCAGGCGCTTCCAGAACACGCCAAAGAAGAACACCACGAATATCGGGGGCGCCAAGTAGCCCTGGACGGACTGCAGGTAGCCGTAAAGGCCATGCGCTCCCTGGATGACAGGGATCCATGCGAGCGATATAAGGATCATCACAGCGGTCGCGATCCGGCCCATTCGCACAAGCTCGGACTGGGAAGCAAGCGGCCGAAACTTCTGGTAGAGGTCGACGGTGAAGAGCGTTGAGCAGGCATTGAAGACACCGGCAAGTGAACCCATGAGCGCCGAAAGGAGGCCGGCGACGACGATTCCCCGGAGCCCGGGTGGAAGGAGATATTTTACCATCAGCGGGAATGCGGCCTGCGCCTCGGCGGCGACGGGCTTCCCGTCCGCTCCGACCATCGACGCGAGCTCGGGAAGCTTGCCGCTCTTTGCCAGAGCGAAGCAGATGAGGCCGGGGATGATGAACAGGTAGACCGGGAACAGCTTGAGGAAGGCGGCGAAAATGCTTCCCCGGCGGGCGATCGTCTCATTCGGGGCGCCCAGGGCGCGCTGGACGATGTACTGGTCCGTGCACCAGTACCACAGCCCGATGATCGGCGCGCAGATCAGCATGCCCGGCCACGGGTAGCTGCCGTTGAAATACCATGCCTGTTTCGTAATCCCCCCGGCCGCGTTCGTCTCGAGCACGGGGGACCAGGTCGACTGCACGCCAACCGGCGTGATCGGCTTCCAAAGGTTCAGCATTTCCGAGCCGCAGTAGTGCCTGAGCTCGCCCCAGCCCCCGAGCCTATGCAGGCCATAGAAGGTCAGGCACGCCGACCCGGTGATCAGGACGATCACCTGGACGGCGTCATTGTAGACCACCGCCCGCATGCCTCCGAGCATCGTGTAGAGGCCGGTCAGGACGATCACCGTGACCGAGCCGATCCAGAAGCTGTTGATCGAGCCGAGGTGCACCTCAGGGAGGAGCGTGGCAAAGACCACGCCGCCGGCAAAGATGCCGACCGCGATCTTCGAGACGATGAACGTGACCAGGGACATGATCGAAAGGACGTAGCGCGACGGCGCGCTGAACCGCCGCTCGAGGAATTCTGGCATCGTGAAGACAAGGGCCCGCGAATAGAAAGGGACAAACACCCACGCGAGGACGAGAAGGCACCACGCATGGAGCTCATAGTGCGCGAGGGCCACGCCATCCGTGGCCCCGGACCCGGCCAGGCCGACGATGTGCTCGGAGCCGATGTTCGAGGCGAAGATCGAGGCGCCGATCACCCACCAGCCGAGGTTGCGACCCGCCAGGAAATAATCCGCGGCGGTGTCCTTGTTCTTGCGGACGACCCAGCTTGCGACGCCGAGCAGCAGCCCAAAGTAGAGCGCAATCGCGAGCCAGTCGATTGGGGTTAGCGTGGAGGCAGACGACGTAGCCATGGTGAGTTGGGGTATCAGACTCAGGGTGCTGGGGCGGGCAACGGGGCTAGGCTTGGAAAGGCCGCCTTCTGGTGCGACGTTCAGTTTACTTTACCGTCCAGTCAACACAGGATCGTATCCAGATTCGCGTCCCGCAGAATGACCGCCGCCCTGCCAGAACATGGAGTACACCCTCGGAATAGACTTTGGAACAAACTCCGCGCGCGCCCTTGTCGTGCGCTGCCGGGACGGCGCGGAGATCAGCACCTGCGTCGCAGCCTACCGGAGCGGCCGCCAGGGGGTTCTACTCGACCCGAGGGACGCCCATCTGGCGCGCCAAAATCCGGACGACTACCTCGTCGCAATGGAGGAGAGCGTCACCGGCGCGCTGAAGGCCGCCAGGAAGACTCCGGGCTTCACTGCAGCCGACGTCGTCGGCGTGGGCGTCGACACGACGGGCTCGAGCCCCATCCCCGTCGACAAAGATAATCGTCCTCTCGCGCTGCAGCGGAAATGGCGCCGCAACCTGGATGCCCAGTGCTGGCTGTGGAAGGACCATACGAGCTGGCGCGAGGCCGCCCGTATCACCGAGGTCGCCGCCAAGATGAGGCCCGAGTATATAGCGAAATGCGGGAACCGCTATTCGTCGGAGTGGTTCTGGTCGAAGATATGGCACTGCCTGAAGGTGGCCCCAGCCGTTTTCCGGGCAGCCTATTCCTGGGTCGAGCTTGCAGACTGGATCCCGTCCGTTCTCGCCGGCGTCGAGGATCCGAACCTGGTCATCCGCGGAATCTGCGCCGCGGGGCATAAGGCGCTTTTCAGCGACGAGTGGGGCGGCCTGCCCGATAGGAAATTCCTTTCGGCTCTCGATCCGCGGCTCGCAAGTCTGCGGGACCGCCTCTACAAGAACGCCCACGACGCCACGACGGCCGCCGGCCATCTGGACGCGTCGTGGGCCGCGCGCCTCGGGCTGCCCCCCGGCATCCCGATCGCGATCGGCGAATTTGACGTCCACTACGGCGCGATCGCGTGCGGCATCCGCGAAGGAACCCTGGTCAAGGTCATCGGCACGTCCACCTGCGACTGCGCGGTCGTCTCGTCCAGGAAAAGGGTGCCGGACATACCGGGAATCTGCGGGATCGTTCCCGGTGCGATCCTGCCGGGATACTATGGGATCGAGGCGGGGCAATCGGCCGTCGGCGACATCTTCAGCTGGTGGATCGAGACCGTCTGCGGGGGAGACCACGCGTTTCATGCGAGCCTGACAGCGGACGCCGCCAGGCAGGCGCCGGGCGAAAGCGGGCTCATCGCCCTCGACTGGCACAACGGCAACCGGACGGTCCTTGTCGACCCGCGGCTTTCGGGGCTTCTCGTCGGATGCACGCTCCACACGACGCGCGCCGAGATCTACCGCGCGCTTATCGAAGGCACGGCCTTCGGCGCGCGCATGATCATCGAGCGAATTCGGGAATACGGCGTGCCCATCCGACGGATCGTGTGCGCGGGAGGAATCGCCGAGAAAAACCCGCTTCTCATGCAGATCTACGCCGACGTGACGGGCTGCACGCTTTTCGTGGCAGGCTCGAGCCAGGCCTGCGCACTCGGGTCAGCCATCAGCGCCGCCGTCCTTGCCGGCGTGCACCGCGATTTTCCGTCGGCGCAGCGCGCCATGGTCCGGATTCGGAAAACCACGTACAGGCCCATCCCCAGCCACCGAAAGGTCTACAACAGCCTTTATGCCCAATACGGGCTGCTTCACGACGGCTTCGGCGGCATCCGCAAAAACACCGACCTTTCGCAGGTGATGAAGGAGCTCCTTTCAATCAGGGCCGAGGGCCGGGGCGAATAGACCCAGTACTTTCATGATACTTCTCCCAAAATCCGAAATCTGGATGGTGACCGGTTCCCAGGAACTCTACGGGCCCGGCCCCCTGCGGAAGGTGGCGGAAAACTCGAGGACGATCGGCAAGGCCCTCAACGCGGCCCCTGGCATGCCGTTCCCGCTGGTCTTCAAGGCCGTGCTCACGACGTCCGAATCGATCCGGGCCGTCTGCCTCGAGGCGAACGAGGACCCTCAATGCGCGGGCCTTGTCCTCTGGATGCACACGTTCTCGCCGTCGCGCATGTGGATCAGCGGCCTTTCCCTCCTGCGCAAGCCGTTCGCCCACCTCCACACCCAGTTCAACCGGGACCTCCCTTGGTCGGAGATCGACATGGATTTCATGAACCTGAACCAGGCCGCCCACGGGGACCGCGAGGCGGGGTTCCTCCACGCGCGCATGCGCCTTCCGAGAAAGATCATCGTTGGCCACTGGCAGGACACCGAGGTGACCGAGCGCCTTGGCGCCTGGATGCGGGTTGCGCGGGGCTGGCAGGACATGCAGGGCGCAAAGTTCGCCCGACTTGGAGACAATATGCGCCGGGTCGGGGTAACGGAGGGCGACAAGGTCGCCGCTGAGACGCGCTTCGGCTATTCGGTCGACGGCTACGGTGTCGGCGAGCTCGTAAAGGAAGTGGACGCCGTCACCGAGGCGAAGGTGAAGGCGCTTTGCGCCGAATATTCCGACCGCTACACAGTCGCGCCGGCGTTGCGTCCTGGGGGGGCGCGGCATAAGTCGCTTCGCGACGCCGCGAGGATAGAGCTTGGACTTCGCTCGTTCCTGAAGGGCGGCGGCTTCAAGGGATTCACGACGACGTTTGAGGACCTTCATGGCCTTCGCCAGCTGCCGGGGCTCGCCGTCCAGAGGCTCATGGCGGACGGCTACGGCTTCGGGGCCGAGGGCGATTGGAAGACCTGCGCGCTCCTGCGCATGATGAAGGCCATCGGAGACGGCCTGGAAGGAGGCACGTCCTTCATGGAGGACTACACGTACCATCTCAACCCGTCCGGAAGCCTCGTCCTCGGCTCGCACATGCTGGAAATCTGCGCGACGATCGCGGAGGGAAAGCCGTCCCTCGAGGTCCATCCCCTCGGAATCGGCGGCAAGGACGATCCCGCGCGGCTCGTCTTCACGGCGCCGGCAGGCGCGGCGCTGAACGCCTCGGTCATCGACCTCGGCAACCGGTTCAGGCTGATCGTGAACGAGGTCGACGTGATCAAGCCGCCCGAGGCGCTGCCGCTGCTTCCGGTGGCCAGGGCCGTGTGGAAATGCCGCCCCGACTTCAAAACCGCGTGCGGCGCGTGGATCAGGGCGGGCGGCGCCCATCACACGGCGTTCAGCTACTCGGTTAAGTCCGAGCATCTCCGCGCCTTCGCGGAGATCGCCGGGGTGGAGCTCGTGATGATCGACAATGACACGCGCCTCACCGACCTCGAGAAGGAGCTTCGCTGGAACGAGGTCTACTATCAACTTGCGCCCGGGAGCCGCGCCTGACTCTGACATAAGGGATTCCAACATGCTGACCGAACTCAAGCGCGAGGCCTTCGAGGCCAACCTTGCCCTTCCCGAACACGGGCTCGTGCATCTCAATTTCGGCAATGCGAGCGCGATCGACCGGCGCCGCGGGATTGTGGCGATAAAACCAAGCGGTGTGGGCTATGACAGGCTGCGACCCGCGGACATGGTTCTCATCGACCTGGACGGAAAGCGGGTCGAGGGAAAGCTGCGGCCCTCCTCCGACACGCCGACACACCTTGTTCTCTACAGGAAGTTCAAGGGCGCCGGCGGCGTGGTGCACACCCATTCGATCCATGCGACTGCGTTCGCCCAAGCGGGCCTGCCGATCCCGGTGCTCGGGACGACGCACTCCGATTTCTTCAACGGACCGGTCCCGGTGACAAGGGAGCTCTCGACGCGGGAGATAGCAGGCAGCTACGAGGTCGAGACGGGCCGCGTGATCGTCGAGAGGTTTATGAGGATTGATCCCGAAGAGGTGCCGGGCGTGCTGGTCAACCGGCACGGCCCCTTCACATGGGGCCATACCGCCGCCAACGCAGTCGAAAACGCCGTGGCCCTGGAGCTCTGCGCCAGGCTTGCGGCCCACACGCTGAGGTTGCGGGCCTCGGGCCTCAAATTTCCAGCGGCACTCCTCGACAGGCACTTCCGCCGGAAGCATGGCGCGGATGCCTACTACGGCCAGACGTAGGAAGGACGGCTAGCGGCGTCCCCAGTGCGCCCCGGGCTTGCCGCGCGGATGGTGGGCCGGCGCCCCATGGGCAGTTCTGCCACCTCCTCCTCCGCTTCCACCGCCGCCGCGCCCTCCCCCGCCGCCCCGGCGACCCTGCGGCTCCTGGCGCGGCGGAAAGGACGAGGCCGACTTGTAGTTGAAACCCTCGAGCTTAAGGCGCGGGATCTCCTGGCCGATGAACCGCTCAATGGCGCGCACGTCGGAATTGTTCTCAGGCGTGGCGAGCGTGAACGCGTCGCCGACGGCCTGCGCCCTCCCTGTCCGGCCAATCCTGTGGACATAATCCTCGGGGTTCTCGGGGACGTCATAGTTGATGACGTGCGACACTCCTGCCACGTCGATGCCGCGCGCCGCGATGTCGGTGGCCACCATGACCTCGTAGCGCCCGCTCCTGAAGCCCTCCAGGGCCTCCATGCGCTGGTTTTGCGAGCGGTTTGCGTGCAGGACCGCGACGCTGTGGTTCGCCACCCGGAGGCGGCGGGCGATCCGGTCGGCACCGTGCTTGGTCCGCGAAAAGACGAGGACGCTGTTGAAATCGATCGCGGCAAGGAGCGCCTCGAGGAGCTCGAATTTCTGCTCCTGATGGACCTGGTAGATCGCGTGTGTTATGAGCGTCGTGACCGAGCGCGCCCCACCGATCTCGACGCGGACCGGGTCCTTTAGCGCGAACGAGGCGACGGCCGCGATCTCCGGCGGAACCGTCGCCGAGAAGAACAACGTCTGCCTCTTCGCGGGACACTTCTGTATGATCCGTTTCACGTCGTGGATGAACCCCATGTCGAGCATCCGGTCGACCTCGTCCAGGATGAGGATCTGGATGTTGTTCAGCTTCAGCTCGCCCTCCTGCATGAAGTCCATGAGGCGCCCTGGGGTCGCGACAACGATGTCGGAGCCCGCTCGCAGCTCGCTGCGCTGCCTGCCGTAACCCACGCCGCCGTGAAGCACGGTCGCACGGATGTCCGAGAAGCGGCCGAAGTCACGGAACGCCGTCTCGACCTGGGCGGCGAGCTCGCGGGTGGGCTCCAGTACAAGAACGCGCGGACCCTCCTTCTTGTGGATCCCGAGCATCGTGAGGACGGGCAGCGCGAAGGCTGCCGTCTTCCCCGTTCCGGTCTGCGCCGAGGCCACGAGGTCGCGGCCCGACAGCACGGCCGGGATTGCACGGAGCTGGATGGGAGTAGGTTCCGTGTAACCCATGGCCTGTACCCCCTTCAGGAAGTTGGGAGCCAGGTTGAGTTTTGTAAAAGGCATCCAACACCACCGTCCGGAACCCTGTCCAACGCGAGGCAATTCACCCCGGGCCCGGGCGACCGCGATGTTGCTGAATCCCGATTCTGGCGCATCGTGTTGCCGGTGACACTGACCCGCCTCGCGCACTCGATATGCGCCATCGCCTTTGCCGTGGCCGTGACCTCGGGCGCTCGGGCGTCCCTCTGGGTGTCCCCGACTGGCGACGACCGCAACCCAGGGACGGAGGAGGCGCCCATCCGCACGATCGAGCACGCCCGCGACGTCGTACGCACATTGAACCATGACATGGCCGACGACATCACGGTTTTCATCGCGGGCGAGTACCACGTGGACAAGGCGATCGAGTTCGGACCCGAGGATTCCGGGAGCAACGGGTTCAACATCGTCTACACCGCGGCACCCGGGGAGCATCCGGTCCTGAACGGTGCGATCCGCGTCGCCGGCTGGAGCCTCACGGACAAGGCCCGTAATCTGTGGTCGGCTCCTTCCCCGGCCGGCCTGGTGGCCACCCACGACCTGTTCGTGAATGGCATTTCGGCCAGCCGGACGAAGAACCGCCTGCTCGCGGTGTTTTCAAAGGAGGCCGCCGAGGCCCCGTTGACGGCGCCGGATCCGAAGGCGCAGTGGAAAAATCCGGACGACGTCGTGTTTGAGCAGGTCCCGACGCCTGCGATCTGGTCCGAGCGCGCAGCGGCAATGCCCGCCTTCGTGGAAAATGCGTTCGAGCTGTTGGGCACTCCCGGAGAATGGTACTTCGACAGGCCGGCGCACCGCTTATACTACACCCCGCGCCCGGGCGAGGACATGCCAGGCGCGGATGTAGAGGCAGCCGTCGCGCAAGGGTTCGTGGCGGGCAACGGTTCAAGCGACAGGCCGATCACCGGGCTTGTATTCAAAGGTATCCGGTTCGAGTACACCACATGGCTCAAACTGCCCGGTGACGAGCCAGCGAGCCGGCCGCCAGGGGCCGTGCGCTTCTCGAATGCGGCGGCCATCCAGTTCCTGGAGGACGATTTCCTTCACCTGAGCGCCCCGGCGCTCGATCTCGGCCCGGGAATCGACGGCGCAACGGTTGAAGGTTGCCTGTTTGGCGACATCTCCTGGTCCGCCGTCAGGGTCTCGAACGCATCGGCGATCCGCGTGGCTGAAAGCCGGTTCTCGTGCACCGCGACGGATCACATCAGGGAGGGCGCGATCGACGTGGACAACCCGAGGGATGTCGTGATCGAGCACGACCAGTTTGATCATTTTCCCACAGCAGCGGTTGTCGTGGTCAATGCGGCTCCCGGCTCGGTGCGCAGGTCGTCAAACTGGCTCTCGCCGCCGATGATCAGCCTTACCGGCTCCGTTCCGAACGGCGCCGCCCCGGTCCCAGCCCAGGAGATCGGGATTTCACAGGACTACCGGGCGCTCGAGGACGAACAGTTTCATTCCACGACGGTTCCCATGCCGCCGACAAGCGTCTCGGCGGAGGCCGAGGACGAGTTTGCCTATGTGACGTGGATTCCCAACTGCCGGGACGGCGGCTCGCCAGTGGGAAGCTACACGGTGCAGTCGTCGAGCGGCGCCAAGACGACCGTCTCCGCATCGGCGTTCCAGCAAACAGGCTACGTGTTGATGAATGGCCTCGGAAACGGCCGCCCCATCAGCTTCACCGTTTCCGCGGTGAACGCGATCGGATCAAGTCGCCCCTCCCTTTCGACGGCGAACGTAACGCCCAAGCAAAAGAGAAAGCTGCGGGCGCCACCCGCCCCCGCGTCGATCGCGGTGACAACCAGCCCATCGGGTTCCGCGGTCCAGATAACCCCGCCCACCAGCGACGGCGGGAGCCCGGTTGTCTCCTATCTCGTCGCCTCGGGCCCGACGGCCGCCCCCATCGTGATCGAAGGGCTGGACGTCATCCGTTCCGACCTCGCGCATCCCGTGATGAGGACCCTGCCAGGGTTTCTGCCGGCAAAAGGCTCCATGGTAACGGTGGTCGCGGTGAACACCGCTGGCGAGGGAAAGCCGGCCGTCACGATCCCCGTCAACATGCTAAAGTAGGCCAAGGGCGCCCGGGTCAGACTCCAAAGCCCGGGCGGTAGCTGACGGTCAGGAAGCGATTCGCGTCCGGATAGTTCGTCACCTTCATCGCTGCGGAATCCCACTCGACCGGCCGACGGGCGCGAATGGCCAGGTTGCTGAGGAGCGCGACCTCCGCGAGCCCCGAGGCATAGTCAAAATTGGAGCCGGCGGGAACGCCGCCCTTGCAGGCGCGCACCCATTCCATGAAATGGGTCATCCCAACACGGGGAATCGTCTTCGGAGGAAGCGACGAGGCCATAGCCGCCATCTTCGTGTCCGGGATGATCCGGACGTTATCGTAGTAGGTGTCCGCCAGGAGGGTCGCCTTGGATCCCAAGATGAGAGTGCCGTTCTGGGGAAGGATGCGCCCGGCTTCCAGGTCGGCGGGCAGGCTCGGCTGCAGGCCCCCGTCGTACCAGGTCAGCTTCAGGGGCACCATTGAGCCGCGCGCGGGATACTTGTAGGTCACCATGGACGCCTTCGGCGCGCTGATCTCAGTCTGCCTCGCGCTGACTGCTTCGACATGCGTCGGCGACCTGAGGTCGAGCGCGTAAAACGCCCCGTCGAGGATGTGACAGCCCATGTCGCCGAGGGCGCCGGTGCCGAAATCCCAGTATCCACGCCACGTAAAGGGAAGGTAGGCCGGATCGTACTCGCGCTGGGCCGCGACCCCGAGCCATAGGTCCCAGTCGAGCGTGCCAGGGACAACGGGCATCATCTTGCCGTGGTCCGGCGCATTTACGCCCTGCGGCCAAATGGGGCGGTCGGTCCAGCTGTGGACTTCCGTCACGTCTCCGAGGACTCCGGCCTCAACCCATTCCTTGAGGACACGGCACCCTTCGCCGGCGTGGCCTTGGTTTCCCATCTGGGTCGCTACCTTCTTCTCGCGGGCCGTCCGTGCCAGGATCCGCGCCTCCGAGATCGTGTGAGTGAGCGGCTTCTCGACAAACACGTGCTTGCCGAGAGAGAGAGCCGCCATGGCGATCGGGAAATGCATGTGGTCGGGGGTCGACACGGTGACGGCGTCGATCTGGCTGCCCAGCTTGTCCAACATCACCCGGTAGTCCCTGAAACGGCGATCGGATCCGATCTCCGGGTGCAGCTTGAAAGTTTCCGCGGCCTTTGCGTCGTCCACGTCGCAGAAGGCGACAATGTTTTCGCCCATGAGGCCGGATACCGCATTGGCGCCCCGACCACCCACCCCGCAGAATGCAATGTTGAGCTTGTCGTTGGGCGACAGGCCCTGCTGGCCCCGCATTATGTAGGGAAACGCCAGCGTGGCGGCCGAAATGACGGAGGCTGACTTGATGAACTCGCGGCGCGATACGGTTTTGTTTTCCATGGGGGTTTGGGTTCTTTCATCGAATCCAATTTAATGCCGAAGGCAATCCCCGCGCCTCAGCGAAGATGTTCTGGCCGTTTTCATCGTCTGCCGTTTTGATCCTAACACCCGATGAGAACGCGCGTCGCCTGCCTGATCCTGTCCGTGACCGTGGTCGGGGCGCTCCGCGCCGATGTCGTGGCGACCCCGGTCGCGCCCTTAGCCCGCCCGTTTCCCCTCGGCGACGTTCGCCTGCTCGACAGCCCGTTCAGGGATGCGATGGAGCGCAATGCGCAGTACCTCCTCTCGATCGAGCCCGACCGCCTGCTGCACAACACCCGGGAATACGCAGGCTTGGCTCCCAAGGGAAAGCTCTACGGGGGCTGGGAGCGCCTTGGCATAGCCGGGCACACGCTCGGGCACTACCTGACCGCGATCTCCCAGCAATACGCCGCCACAGGGGACGAGCGCTTTCGCAAGCGCATCGACTATATTGTGTCAGAGATGGCCGAATGCCAGGCGGCGTACGGCGACGGCTACATCGGGGCGCTCCCGCCCATCGAGCTCCAGACGATGCGCAATTTCAAGAACGGCATCGTCGAACCCGCCGGCCAGAGCAACTTCAAGGGGGGTGCATGGGTGCCATGGTACACCGAGCACAAGGTGCTGAACGGCCTGAAGGACGCGTGGATCCTCGGCGGAAACAAGCAGGCGCGCGTCGTCACACTGAGGATGGCCGACTGGGTGGACTCGATCACCTCTGGCCTCACGCCGGACCAGCTGCAGAGCATGCTGAAGGTCGAGCAAGGCGGCATGATGGACGTGCTTGTCGAAATCTACTCCCTCACGGGAAATCCGCGCTACCTTGAGGCGTCCAAGCGTTTCTATCACAGCGCCGTGCTCGACCCGCTGCTCGCCCACCGCAACGAGCTGGCCGGCAAGCACGCCAATACGCAGATCCCGAAGATCATCGGGGAGGCGCGCACCTACGAGGTCACCGGCAACCCCCAGGGCCGCTCTATAGCGGCGTATTTCTGGGATTTGGTCGCGCACCACTACTCGTACGTCATCGGTGGCGACAGCGAGAGCGAGCACTTCGTGGCCGAGCACACGATGTCGAAGCACCTGGGCGCCGACACTGCAGAGACGTGCAACACCTACAACATGCTCAAGCTCACCGAGCACGTCTTTGGATGGGACCCGAGGGCCGAGTACACCGACTTCTATGAGCGCGCGCTCTACAACGACATCCTTGCCTCGCAGGAGCCGAAGATGGGGATGTTCACATACTTCATGTCGCTCGAGCCGGGGCTCTTCAAGACGTACAGCACCCCCTACGACTCTTTCTGGTGCTGCGTCGGCACCGGCATGGAGAACCACACGAAATACGGTGAGGCCATCTACTTCCACGGCGCGGACACCCTCTTCGTCAACCTGTTCATCCCGTCAACCCTCGATTGGCGCGAGAAGGGGTTCAAGCTGGAGCAACGGACCGACTACCCGAGGAACGGCCGCACCGCCCTCACCGTGATGTCCAATCCCTTGGGAAGGGTCGCGCTCAGCGTTCGTTGCCCGGGCTGGGCAGCCGGCCCCGTGGTGTTTGAGCTCAATGGAAAGCGCCTCGACACGGCCGGCACTCCGGGCACCTATGCCGTCGTCAGCAGGGCGTGGAAGAAGGGCGACCGCCTCGAGGTGACGGTGCCGATGGCGGTTCGCACGGAGGCAATGCCCGACAACCCCGACAAGGTCGCGTTCCTCTACGGACCGGTGGTCCTCGCGGCAGACCTGGGCCCGGTGGCTGCGACGGCCAACATCCCGTACGCGAAGGAGCAGTACGCCAACCTCAAGGAGCGTCCCGTCGCGGTGCCGATCATCATTCGCAATGACGAGCCGGTTGAGTCCTCGATAGTCAGGTCGCCGGACGGTTCGCTCAGGTTCCACACGGACGGGGTCGGACGGCCAAACGATGTGACACTCGTCCCGTTCTGGGAGATCAGCTATTCCCGGTACAACGTCTACTGGGACGTGGTCTCGGACAAGCAGTGGATGTACCAGCCCCCTGTCGCAATCCCCGGAAGGTGAGCCCGGCGTGCGACGCCGGCCAACCTAGGGCCGCACGGACTCGACGAACTCGAGCCTGCCACTGCGCACCGTCATGATGGCCGCGTCCTTGTCGGCGTCGCGGCGGGCGTTGATCGTGGTCAGTCCCGTCGCCCCGGCAAAGCCCTTGGTCTCGGACAGCGCGCGCCGAAGGGCCGCACGCTCGGTCGTCCCCGCCCGGGTGATGGCATCGGCGACCAGGCGCACCGCGTCATAGGTCAGCGCAGCGAGGCCATTTGGCAGCGCGCCGTAGCGGAGCCGGTAGGCCTCCACGAAGCTGCGCGAGACCGCCCCGGTGTTCCCGACGGCGAAATGCGTGGAATAATAGGCGCCCTCGAGAGCGTCGCCGCCGATATCAAGCAGCTGCGGGGCCTCGAAGCCGTCGCCCCCGAGGAGCGTCGCATGCATCCCGAGATCCCGCGCCTGCCGCGCCACGAGACCGGCGGCGACGTAATATCCCGGCAGGAACAGCGCGTCGGGCTGCGCAGACCGTATGGCGGTCAGCTGCGCCCGGAAATCCGTGTCGGCGCCGGAGTATTTCTGGCTGGCGACAACCTCGCCACCAAGGGCCTCGAACCTCCTTGAAAAATAATCCGCCAACCCCACCGAGTACGGCGCGGTCGAGTCAACGAGGAGCGCCGCCCGTCTGAGGCCGAGGCGGCGGCGCGCAAACGTCGCGATCACGTCCCCCTGAAAGGAGTCGATGAAGCAAACCCGGAAAATGGCATCGCCGACCTGCGTCACCCTTGGGCTGGTCGACGCCGGCGAGACGAGCGGGATTCCGCTCGCCTGGGCAACCGCGGCGGCCTCGAGAGTCCGCGCGGAGGAGCATTCGCCGATGAGCGCAACCACGTGGTCGCGCGAGATCAGCTTCTTCGCCGCGGTGGCGGATTCGCCCGCAAGCGAGCGGTCGTCCTCGATAACCAGCTCGACCGGGCGGCCGAGCGTGCCGCCCCCCGCGTTCAAACCATCGACCGCAAGACGCGCGCCGTTCAACGAGGCCTCCCCAAACGACGCGTCTCGCCCCGTGATCGACATGAAGAAACCGATCCTGACCGGCTCGGCCACAAGCGCCCCGGCGATCCCGCAAAACCCCACCCCGGCAAGAAGGCGGGCGGCGCGCGAAAAGCGGGATGCGGTCATGCGCCCCCACACTACGGGCCTTGGCTCGCCTCCCTAAAGCAGAAAGGGGGAACGCTCGCGCACTCTGACTTTGCTTTGTCTTCGGAAACGGGTTTCGTCGGGGCCTGTGAGCAGCGCCCCCGCCCAACGCCGCTGGTCCCTAGCCGGCGACCTCAACGGATTCTTCGGACTGGTCGTGGACAATCTCGCGGTGATGGCGTTCCTCGCCACGGTGCTCGTCGGGCTGTTCAGGTTCCCGGCGGACATTGTCTTCTACCGCATGTTTCCCGGCACGGCGCTGGGTGTGTTCGTGGGAGACCTCGCCTATACCTGGATGGCCGTGCGGCTCTCCCGCCGGACGGGTCGCCACGACGTGACCGCGATGCCGCTCGGGATAGACACGCCGACGACCATCGGGCTCGCGCTTCTCGTGCTGGGGCCGGCATTCGCCAAGTTCAAGCAGGGGGGACTCGACGAGCACGCCGCCGCCATCGCGACCTGGCACCTCGGGATGGCCGCAATGATCGTGATGGGCGTGCTAAAGTTGATGCTCTCGTTCGCCGGCGCCTGGGTCGGCCGAGTCGTCCCGCGCGCCGGCCTGCTCGGGTCGATCGCTGCGATCGCGCTCATGCTGATCGGGTTCTTTCCGATCGTCGAGGTGATGCAGGTTCCGGTCGTGGGATTCGTGTCCCTGGGCATCGTTCTCTATGCGATCGTCGCAAAAGGGAGGCTTCCAGGAAGGATTCCGGGGGTTCTCGCGGCGGTGCTGGTCGGGCTGCTTCTCTACTATTCGCTCGGACCCCTGGGTCTCGCCGGCCCGGGCTACCACGGGCCGGGAACGCTGACCCTGCGCTTTGCGCTTCCCGTGCCGTCGCTCGGCTTCATAGACGGGCTGCGTTCAACGGTTTCCTTCCTCCCCCTGATACTGCCCTTTGGACTCCTGATGGTGATCGGCGGCATAAACGTGACCGAGAGCGCCCGGGCCGCGGGCGACGACTTCAGCACCCGCGACGTGCTGCTCGTGGAGGCGTTCGCAACGCTTGTCGCGGGCATTTGCGGTGGCGTGGCGCAGACGACGCCTTATATCGGGCAGCCGGCCTACAAGAAGATGGGGGCCCGCGCGGGCTACACCCTCCTCACGGGAGTCTTCGTCGGCTTCGGCGGAATATTTGGGTACCTTTCAAACCTCGTGGAGCTTGTCCCGCTTGCCGTCCTTGCGCCCATTCTCGTCTATGTGTCGATCGACATCACCGCCCAGGCGTTCGAGGCGACGCCGGGCCGGCACGCGGCCGCCGTCGTCTTCAGTTTTTTCCCGGCGATCGCGCGCCTGGTGGCGATCGAGCTCGGGAACACGGACTTCGTCGCCCCGGAGCGCTTCAACGAGCTGATCGTCTCCACAGCGCATGGGATGCCTGAACTCGGAGTGATCGTGGCGCTCGGCAACGGGTTCATCATCACGTCGATGATCTGGGCGGGTTTCCTGGCGGCACTGGTGGACAAGCGAACCGGCGTCGCGATCGCCACGCTGCTGGCCGGCGCCGCTATGACGCTCTTCGGCGTGATACATTCCGTCGACCCCGCAGGGGCGATGTACCTGCCATGGAACCTGGCTGGCATTGGACGCTCGCTCGCATTTCAGTTCACAGCCGCCTACGTCGTCCTTGCGATTGTGATCGCCCTCCTTTCGCTTCAGCCGGAACGATCGCCCGAAACAACCTAAAGTCCAATGCCCGAACTCGCCCATATTGCCGCCCTCTGGTCACTCGACGGGTATCCCCAAGAAAAGAGACAATGGACGCTTGAGAAAAAATTCCGGGCGATCGCGGCCGCCGGCTTTGACGGCGCGGCGGCCCTTCTCACCCCGGAACACCGCCGCCTCGCCGACAAATCGGGTCTGGAGCACCTGCTGGGATACATCTCCTCGGACGATCCTCGCGAATTCGCCCCCAAGGTCCGTTCCCAGAAGGCGGGGGGGGCCGTGCACATCAACGTGCAGATGGACAACCACGACACTCCGCCTGAGGTCGCGGCGAAGCACTGGATCCGGATGCTCCGCGAGGCGGAGCGGATCGGCGGCGTGACAGTCGCGCTGGAGGTTCACAGGGACACCTGCACCGAAACGCCGGAAAAGACCTATGAAATCGCCGAGCGGTTTCACCGCGCGACCGGAGAGATGATAGAGCTCAACTTCGACTTCTCCCATTTTGCGGTCGTGAAGCACCTGAGGACGACGGACTACGTCTCCAGGCTGCTCGATCATCCGGCACTCGTGCGCAACAGCCAGCAGTGCCACTTCCGGCCATTCAACGGACATCATTGCCAGGTACCGGTGACCCAGGGAGGTATCCTGACGGACGAAGTCCGGTCCTACCTCGTCTTTGTGGAGGCGGTGTTGAGGCTCTGGGCGGGTTCAGCGAAGAACCGAAAAAGGACGCTCTTCGCCTGCCCTGAAATGGGCCCCTATGTCGGATTTGGCGAAGGAGGCGGCTACAACATTGCCGGGCTGCCCCCCGCGTGGCCGGAGGCGGTCGTGCTGCGCAGGGAGATCGCCAGGATCTGGGCCCGCGTACGTCGAACTTAGCCGGGGCCCCACAAGAGCCCCAAACTTCGGCAGGCACACCTCGGCAAACGAGCGGTCTAAGCCGCAACTGCCATGAGCTACGTTGGACGACATCTTATGACCGGAGAGGAGGTCGTGCGGGAGGCGCGCCTCAGCCGGATTATCTACCTCCCCTCAATCATCCTGCTCCTGATCGCTATCGTTCTTTTCGTCGAGGTCTACCGGGGCGGCACTGAGACCTCGATAGCAATGCCCGTGCCGGAGGTTTTCCTGGGGATTGCCGTCCTGGCCGCGGTCCCGGCATTCATAAGGCGAAGCGCTTCGGAATTCGCGGTGACCAACAAGAGGGTCGTAGTCAAGGTCGGCCTTGCGCGCAGGCATTCCACCGAGATTCTGCTGCGGCAAGTCGAGGGCATTACCGTGGACCAGGGAATATTCGGGCGAATCTTCAATTACGGCACAATCGTCATCGAGGGGACCGGGAGCGACCGCACGCCTTACTCCGGCATATCCGCGCCCATGAAGTTCCGGCTCGCCGTCCAGGAGCAGATTGACAGGAGCCTCTCCCAGCGGGACGGCCCGGCGCCCCAAACGGTCGTCGCGGCGAAGGGGGACTCCTATACCGAGCTTCTCAAGCTGAATGAGCTCAGGGAGAAGGGTATCCTCACGGACGAGGAATTCGCCACGGAGAAGCGCCGTGTGCTCGGCTCGGCCTAGTCGGCCGGCTTCGGGAGCGACGGCGCAGGCGGACGGTGCATCGCCTCCTTGAAGAACTCGCCGTCGCCGGCGAGTTTGAATCCGTCGAAGCTTGTGAGCATCCTAGGGCCCCACTTCGGGTCGAACACCCAGGCCATCCAGCTGATCCCGCGCTGCTCGAGGAACCGCGTGATCCGGTTCCCATAGTGGTTGTCGTCGACCACTTCTCCCGGCTTCAGCTCAAATCCGATCTCCGTCGCGATCATCGGGTAACGGTCCGCGGCAAACGCAAAGTCCTCCTCCCAACGCGGCTCCCACGGCTGCGGCCTCTTGAACGGATAGGGATGGGTGACGTAGCCGATTCCCTCAGCGCGAACCGGCTCATACCGCAACGGGGTCAGGTCATAAGCCCAGTCGAAGCCGGCCACCAGCGGGATCGCCTGCTTGTCCCAGTAGCGGATGACAGCGATCATTTCCTCGTTCAGCTCCCTCCATTCCGGCCAGCTCATGGCGCCGAGCATCCCGTTGTAGTGGGTCGGCTCGTTGAAGAGCTCATAGAACGCAACGGTGTGGTTGCCGTGAAAGTACATCGCGATCGTCCGCCAGAAATCAAAGGTCTCCTGCTGGGTGGTGTTGTATATCGGGCTCTGGAACATCCCGCTCTTCAGGTTGCCGATCGAGTGCCAGTCGATGATCACGTGCATGCCTAGGTCGGTGCACCAGTCCACGGCCTGGTCCAGAAGCTTGAGATAGCCCTCCTTCGTCCGGCTTCTCCACGCCGCCGGATGGACCGGGATCCTGACAAGGTTGGCACCCGTGTCCTTGACGGCGGAAAAGAGGGCGCGGCTCCACTTCCCCCCTTCCGCAAGATTGTCGGGGTCCGCTATCGAAAGCCCACGAAAGAGGACGGTCGCACCGGTGGGATCCACAAAGTGATTCCCCCTTACGGAAATGAGGGGAAGCAGCGTCGCCTTGGGATTGGGCTCCGGCCGGTGGAAGGATTCCTCCTGCCAAACGGACTTCTTGGCGGGAACCGGCGCCGGCCCCTGGTCGGCTGCGATCACGCTGCCTGCGGACACTGCAAGGGAAAGGACTCCAAGGAGGGATATTTTCATGAAGGGGTTCGTTTCGTGGAACGGCGCCCGGACAGTTGGCGGCGGGAACAGGCGGCGCAATCTCAACCGAGAGGCGCGCTGGCGACTCCGCCCAGCTTGCGCGCCGCGCCGTCCGCCGGCGGGATGAGGAGCGCAAGCGCCATCAGCGTGTTGCTGAGCGGTGTCATCCAATACTCGGTTGTGTTCCACTGCGCATCGCCGTCCAGGTCGAGCTGGGGCCTGTCGTCGGCCGAACCGTTGAAACTGGTGCAGAATCCGCCGGGAAAGGTCCCAAGGAACCGACTGTGAGGCATGGGGTTGTTGTACCCCACCCCGCTGATCATGCACGAACTGAAAGGGTTGCAGCCCAAGAGCCAGTGCAGCTGTCGCCAGGCGAGGTCCGTGCAGCGGGCCTCCTCCATAAACACGCCTGCGAGTGCGAGGGCGTGGGACCAGCTCGTCCAGTGGCCCGCCAGGCCGTGGTTGATGTGCTGGGGATGGTTCTCGGGCATCAGAAAACGGTAGAAGTAGCCGTCCTTCCAGGGCCGGTAAAGGTCACCCTCGCTGGCCTTCACCCGGTAGAGCCCGAAGGGAATCACGCCGAAGGGCGTGAGCTCGGCCAAAGGATAGACGTATGTGTCCAGGCACAGCCGCAGAACGTCCCGGATGCGCTCGCTGAGCGTTGGATCAGCCACCGCCCGGCCGATCTCTACAAGGGCGATGAGGGGCTGCGCGGAGTGCAGGATTCCCCGGTAGGGCTCGGAGGCCGCCGTGCTGTTCCTCCAGAAGCCGAGCTTGGGGTCAAAATTGGCGAGGAGATCACCGGCCGCCGCGGCGACCTCCGCCAGGGGCAGGCGACCGCAGCGGTGAAGTCCGAGAGCGGCCAGCGCGCGCCAGGATTTCACGGAGGTCCATGAGCCGTAGTCCAGGCCCTCGGACTCCAGGCATTTCGGATCTGGCGAAAGGCCGAGCTTCCAGCCGCGCTCCGCCGCGACGCCGCACCGCCGCGAACGCGCGGTGTCCAATTCCGAATATTTCAGCGCCGCGCGCGCGAGGATCGTCACCGAAGTAAACTGCGCCACAGGATTGTACTGCACCCGGACAGGCCGCTCGTCGCCGCTTGCGGGCATGTTGTCCGTGAAGCGGTTGTCGGCGTTATCGGCATAGCACCCCGAGTGGTTCTCGTACCACCAGGACATCCCCGGCCTCTTCCTCGAATTCCTTCCGCCGCCCACGTCCTCGTAGAACATGCCCGACCCGGGGTCCTGCATCTTCAGGATGAAATCCAGCCCCCAGCGGGCCTCGAGGAGCCATGGCGACCATCCCTTTTCAACCCTTTCCCATTCCGCGAACTGCCAGGGAATTCGCTCGTGCGCATCCATCATGGCCAGCGCGGGAAGGTTCGAATGCACCATCCACTTCCGAAGATCCCCGGCGTCATACCAGCCGCCCACGGCGTCAGCCTGGGCGTCCGTGTCCGTGCGCACCGCGTCGTCCATGTTCGAGTGGCCGCGCCACGCGTTCTCGAATGGTCCCGATCGCCAGTTGCGGACGAAGTTGAGCAGTGTTGCGGGCAGCCACCCGCAGACCCCGTCGGTGATCGCAAACTGGTACGAGTGCTCGAGCGTCGCCGAAAGCGCCACCCGGTAGATTCCGGGTTCCGTCCACCCCGAGAAGTCTCCGACGCTGTAGGCCCCGAGCGGTGAATCCACCCTGCGGAGCCTTCCCTTTAACACGGCCCGGTACTCCTCCGGCGCGCCCATCGCGGGCGCGCCAATCAGGGCCATGTTCTGGAGCTCGAAGTCGCCCTCGTCGCCCCCGATGACGATGACCTGCTTCCTCGCCGCGCACGTGAACCCCAGGTGGTTGACGAGGACGCGGCCCAGGCGTCGGCCCTCATGCTTCGATTGGATGGTCATTCTTAACGGGCGGCCGCGCGGCCGCCGGATTCGATGTTGGGAAGGAGCTCCCCGTTCAGTTGATGTCTTGGCCCCGCTGAAGCTTCTCAATGTTGACCTTGATGGCCGCCGCGTTGGCGGCGTCGCCCGGCGGGACCTGCGCCTGCGCCTTGAGCAGCGCCCCAAGTGCCGACTTATAGTCGCCCACCGCGGAAAACCCCCGAGCCAGTCCGTAATTCACGGGCCATGCATCGGGATGGAGCTGGGCGTTGAGCTTGAAGACGTCCAGCGCTCGCTGGGGGTTGTGCGCGGCCAGCTGTCGCCTCCCGTATTGGTGGATCTCCCCCGCCGTACCGAGCTTGAGCGCATCGTCCATGACGGCGCTCGCCTCGGCGGCCCGGCCCATCTTGCCCAGGATGTCCGCCTTCAGGGAGAGGGACTTGAAGTTTCGCTCGCCGACGAAGCCGTCGCTGACCGCGCGGTCGGCCCAGGCCAGCGCGAGCGGAAGCTCGACGTTGTTGTCCAGAAGGTACCCAGAGGCCTCGACCCACGCATCGTTGCGGAACTGCTTGGAGCCGCGAAGCTCTTCCTTGAGGCTGGCCACGACGATCGCAACCGTGTCGAACTTCAGGAGTATCGGGATCCGCTTCTTTTCCCAGGAAAGCGCCAGCACGGCAGAGTCCGTCGTCACATCGCTGAATTCATAGGTCAGCTGCTCACGGAACGGTGCATCCTCCCATTTCACGGGAACCCGCAGGACATCATGACTTGCGTCGTAGAAAAAGCTGCCCCATGACGCGGTGTCCCGGGAGAAGATGAGCGTCACCGTGCCGTCTTGAGCCAGAACCATGAACAGGCCGTAGGTGCCCGCCTTGAGCGGCATGCCCGCCACCGAGACGTCATTCTGGAAGGAAATCAGCGTGTTCTCGTCCGCCCCCGCCCGCCACGGCGCTGCGATCGAGGTTCCGAACCCGAGGTTGTTGAACCCGAAGGGCACCAGGTTGCCCCAGATCTCGCGCTTCAAGACGCTGGGCCTGTGGTAGACAACCTTCACCTCGGAGATGCCGACAGCCTGGGATACGGAGGACGCTGGGCTTAGCTCGGGAAGCGTGACTGCGGTCTCCATGCAGTGCGCGAATGGGCACGCAAGAAGCGGTAAAACTGCAAGAAGGGGTCGCGTTTTCACGGCGCCAAATTGCCCTCAATGGCCCGTGAATGCACGCCAATAGGCAGGCAGGTCCCGTGAGAGGCGCGGCGCCGCGATTGGAATTGTATTGGACAAGCCCGCCCAGTCTTGGAGCATTCCCCCCCTCCATGCGACAGCTTGAACACCTATTCGCGCAGAACAAGGCGTGGGCAGAGGCCATCAGGGCAAAGGATCCCGAGTTTTTCCAAAAGCTCTCGCGGCAGCAGTCGCCCGAGTACCTGTGGATCGGATGCTCCGACAGCCGCGTCCCCGCGAACGAGATCGTGAATCTCATGCCCGGTGAGCTTTTCGTGCATCGTAACATAGCCAATGTGGTCGTGCACACCGACCTCAACTGTCTCTCGGTGATGCAATTCGCGGTGGATGTCCTCAAGGTGAAGCACATCATCGTCTGCGGACACTACGGCTGCAGCGGTGTCCGCGCCGCGCTGCGCTGCGACAGGATCGGCCTGGCCGACAACTGGATTCGCCACGTGCAGGACGTCTCGGAGAAGCACAAGGACTGCGTGCACGGGGTCGAGGGGGATGTGAGCCGGACAAACGTCCTCTGCGAGCTGAACGTGATCGAGCAGGTCTGCAACGTGTGCCAGACGACGATCGCGCGCGATGCCTGGGACCGGGGCCAGCCCCTCACCGTCCACAGCTGGATCTACGGCATCAAGGACGGCCTGATGCGAAGCCTCGGCATGAGCATTTCATCGGCGAAGGAGATTGAGGGGCAATATAAGGCGGCGCTGGCATCGGTCGGTTCCGGCACTCCGCCATCGGCCTAGTTTGGTGGATTCCTATTCGGGGGGATTTCGAATTGCCTTCGGCGGGGGGCCGGGTCCCATTGATGGGCGGCATCGGAACATTCGCCGCGCGTGAATCAGGCGCCGTCACCGTGTTTGCCACCCCAATATCCCGCCGCCCCCTCCTCTTCTGGCTCGCCTTGGCCGTTCCCGCGTGCCCGCTCGCCCGCGCAGCCGGGCAGACGGACCCCGTCGCGGCGTTCAAGCAGGACATCTCCCCGGTCCTCGAGGATTATTGCTATGAATGCCACGGCGACGGCATGGCCCGCGGCAAGGTGGCGTTCGACGAGCTGAGCGACGCCGACATCACGGCGCGAACCGACCTGTGGTTCACGGCGCTCAAGAACCTTCGCGCGGACATCATGCCGCCGGCCGGCAAGCCGCATCCGACACCCGCGGAAGAAAAGCGGATCGCCGACTGGATTAAGTACTCGGCCTTCGGGATCGACCCGGCCGATCCCGATCCGGGCCGGGTGACGATCCGGCGCCTGAACCGGGTTGAATATGGCCGCACCGTCCGGTCCCTGCTGGGGGTGGATTTCCCGAGCGAGGCGGAGTTTCCCCCCGACGACACCGGGAACGGCTTCGACAACATGGGCGACGTTCTGTCGATTTCGCCGCTCCTGCTCGAAAAGTATCTGCAGGCGGCCGACACGATCATCGCGGGCGTGGTGCCGCAGAGCTCCCGGGTGACGCCGGTCGTCACGGCCAACGGCAGGGATTTCCGGGATTTCGACCCGGCCAAGGGCTTTCAGGCGCCCGACGGCGAGGATGGGGGCCGCCCTCTCCGGCCCGACGAGGGCCGCCCGCTGGAATACTCAGAAAACCTCTCGGTGGGGCATGTCTTCATGGCTCCGCGAGACGCCAAGTACGAGGTGGCCTTCAACCTCACGATCAAGGGACCGTTCAATTTTGACACGGCCCGCTGCCGGCTCGCGGTGACGATCGATGGGGCAACGTCCTACGACGAACCCCTCGGCTGGTTCGACCAAAAGGCGCTGGTGTTCAGTCGCGACGTGACGTGGAAGGCGGGCCCCCATGAGGTTGTCATCGAAGTCTCACCCCTTCCGCCCGCGCAGCTGCCCGTGGGCGCGGAGGGCCTCGACCCCGAGGACAAGCAGCGGAACGAACTGCGCATCCAGTCCGTTCAGATGAAGGGACCGTTCGACGCCGCATCGCGCGTCCTGCCCGCCGACTACCTCAGGTTTTTCCCGAAGGGCGAGCCTCCGGCATCGCGGTCGAAGCGCGACAAATACGCGCGGGACATCCTCGGCGATTTCGCGAGCCGGGCGTTTCGGCGCCCCGTCGACGACGCGACGCTCGGCCGCCTCGTGAACCTGGCGCGTGAAACCGACGCCGCGCCCGGCGGGAGCTTCGAGGTGGGCATTTCCCGCGCGATGATGGCCGTCATGGCGTCGCCCCGCTTCGTCTTCCGGATCGAGCGTCCCGACCCCGCGGACGCCGGAGCCCGGTTCCCGCGGGTGGATGAGTATTCCCTGGCGACCCGCCTGTCCTATTTTCTCTGGTCTACAATGCCCGATGCGCAGCTGCTCACTTTGGCCGCGAAGGGCCAGCTGCGCGCCAATCTAAGGGCCCAGGTCGACCGGATGCTGCTGGACAAGAAGTCAGAGGGGCTCGTGCGCAACTTCACTGGCCAGTGGCTTCAGGCCAGGGACGTCGAGTTCATACCCATCAACGCGCGGGTCGTCCTCGGGCTTGGCCCCCCGGTGCACGGCGAGCCCAAGGTCGACTTCGACGGCGACACGCGGCGTGCCATGCGGAGCGAGACCGAGATGGTGTTCGACTACATCATCCGCGGGGACCGCAGCATCCTGGAACTGGTCGACAGCGACTACACCTTCCTCAATGAGAAGCTGGCAAACGTCTACGGCATCACGGGCGTGACTGGAAAATCCATGCGGCTTGTGACCCTCCCGGCCGACAGCCTTCGCGGAGGCGTCCTCACCGAGGGCACCATACTGACGGTGACCTCCAACCCCACGAGAACGTCGCCGGTCAAGAGGGGCCAGTTCGTCCTCGAGAACATCCTCGGGACGCCCGTGCCGCCACCGCCGCCGAATATCCCCGCCCTGGAGGCCGCGAAGAGCGCGTTCACCGACCACGAGCCGACGCTGCGCGAGATGCTCGCGGTGCACCGGTCGAACAAACTTTGCCAGTCGTGCCATGCGCGGATGGACTCGGTGGGGCTCGCGTTCGAGAATTTCAACGCTCTCGGCAACTACCGGACCAAGGACGCGGGGCAGCCCATAGACACGGCGGGCAAGCTGATATCCGGCGAGCAGTTCGCCGACGTGCGGGATCTGAAGCGCGTCATCACCCACGCCCGCAGGGCGGATTTCTACCGCTGCGTGACCGAGAAGCTCCTGACCTACGCCCTGGGCCGCGGCCTCGAGTACTACGACGTGGAGTCGGCTGACAGGATCGTGGCGGGCCTCGAGCGCGACGACGGCAGGTTCTCGACGCTTCTCCTGGGCGTCATTGACTCGGCGCCGTTTCAGAGGCAACGTATTCCGAGCCGGACGGGGCTGATGGCCCATGTTTCGGCGCCTTCCCCCTCCACAGCCGAAAGGTAGGCCCCAAATGACAACTCTCCCCGATTCATCCGACGCGGCCCGCATGCGCGACGGTAGGCTGGTGGTCGATCGCCGCCTTTTCCTCAAGGGCGTCGGCGTGTGCCTCGGGCTCCCTGTCCTGGATTCGGTGCTGCCCGCGCCGCTTCGCGCGGCCACCGCGCTTCCCAAGGGCCTCGCGACGACGGCCACAGGGGCGCCGATGCGTATGGCATTCGTGTATTTCCCCAATGGCGCCAACCAGGAGAACTGGTGGCCGTCCGGAACGGGCGCAAATTTCACGCTTGGCCCCACGATGCAGCCCCTGGCGGCGCTTCGGAACAAGTTCCAGGTTGTCGGCGGCCTCGACCTCCACGAGGCGGATCCCGGCAACGACGGTGGCGGAGACCATGCGCGGGCGAACGCGACCTTCCTCACGGGCACCCGCGCGCGCAAGACGGACGGAAGCGACATCCACGTGGGCGTTTCGGTCGACCAGGTGACCGCGAAGCATGTGGGCCACGTGACACGGTTTCCCTCGCTCGAGCTCTCGTGCGACTCCGTGCACAAGGCCGGGCACTGCGACACCGGCTACTCGTGCGCGTACCAGTACAACATCTCATGGCAGTCGCCCGCCACCCCTATGACGCCCGAGCCCAACCCCCGGCTCGTGTTCGAACGCCTCTTCGGCTCGGGGCCGCCGGCCGAGCGCCAGCGCAACTTCGAGAGGCGACTGCGCACCCAGAAGTCGCTGCTGGATTTCGTGCTCGACGACGCGCATGACCTGGAGGGCCGGATCAGCACGAGGGATAAGGAGAAGCTCGACGAGTACCTCACGAGCGTCCGCGACATCGAGACACGCCTGCAGCATTCGGCGAGCTTCGGTCCCCTCCCCCGGCCCGACATGGCCCCGCCCGCGGGAATCCCCCCGGCCTACGACCAGCACATGGACCTGATGTACGACCTGCTGGCGATGGCCTTCCAGACCGACTCGACGCGGATAGCGACGCTGCTCCTCGCGGGCGACGGGACGAACCGCGCGTTCCCTGAGATCGGAATCCCCGAGGGACATCACTACTGTTCACATCACCACGGCAACGAGGAGCTGAAGGGGAAGGTCGCCCGGATTGACCAGTTCTACATGCAACATTTCGCGCGCTTCCTGGGAAAGCTCGACTCAATGAAGGACGCCGACGGCAAATCGGTCCTGCACAACTCGATGATCGTGTATGGCTGCGGCAATTCCGACGGGAACAAGCACACCCACGCGAACCTGCCCGTGGTGCTGGCCGGCTCGGGCGGCGGGACCCTCTCGCCTGGACGCAGCGTCCAGGTCGGCTCGGCCCCGATCACGAACCTCTACCTCGGAATGGCCGGGCGCATGGGCGTCACCGGCGTGCCGCGCATAGGCGATTCAACAGGTGTGTTGTCGGGTGTCTAGCCCAGGCGCTCAGGGCTTGGCGGCAGGTGCGTCTGCGCGGGGCGCCGGCTCTTCGACGGTGTACAGAACGCGGTTTGCGTTGTCGTGCGGATCATCGGGACGCGGGTAATCGCGCCAAAGCCAGCGCAGCATTTCGGGCAGCATGGCTCCCGCCATGTTCTGGGAATGCGGGCCGATGCCCCAGCAATAATTCACATCGTAGCCCTTTTCCTTGAGGGACGACAGCATCTTGATGTTGAGCGCGTGCCAGTCCCAGCGGGGGTCGTAGGGCGCTCCAGTCGCCTTACCCCTGATGCCACGATTGTCGTTCACCCCGTCGAGAAGGTAGACCCGGATCGGCTTCGCATCGGCTCCGCGGATCAGATCGGGATAGGCGTCCCCTCCGCGAATATTGACGAAGCTGCCGACCGTGCTCAGCACCTTGTGAAACTGGTCCGGCATGTGCCATGCCACGGTGAACGCCGCGATGCCCCCCGAACTCGCGCCCCCGATCGCGTGATCGTCGGGATTCTTCGAAATGTTGTAGCGCTGGTTGATCACCGGCATGAGCTCGTCGACGACCACCTTAGCGTACTTGTCGTCGAGGGCATTGTACTCCTGGGGTCGGTTTGACGAGTGGTCCCCCCACTCGGATCCCGTCGCAACGGGCTGGTCGGACTGGCGCCCCGGATTTATGAAAACGACAATGGTGACCGGGATCTCGCGCCGATAGATCAGGTTGTCGAAAACAAATGGCGCGCGGATGTCGCCCGTCGGCCGCATCCACGCCTGCCCGTCCTGGAAGATCATGAGCGAGGCGGCCGCCGCCGGGTCATACTGGGCCGGAACATACACGCAGAAATCATGCAGCGTCCCGGGATAGGCCTCGCTGGGCAGCTTTTCCCAATCGGACACCTTGCCCTGGGGGACGCCGGGATGTGCCTCGGAATCGGGCCCGAGAAGGTAGACGTCGTTGATGGACGCGGCCGGCGCGCGGCCGATGCAAAACGCCGCCAATGCGGCGAGAGAGACGTGAAGAATCAGGCGTGATTTCATGGGGTACGGACCTGGGAGCGAGTGGGGAACTCGCCTGGCGAGGATCCGGAATATGCAGGAACGCGCCGTAAAACAAGAAATGATTCCCCCTTATCCCGCGACCCTGGGCGGCGTTGCGCCACCAGGCGGAAATCGGGCGACCCCAAAATGCGAGATGTCCGGAAAAGAAAAAGGACGGGAGTATCAGCCCCCGCCCTTGAAGATGTCGCTTCGGTTCGTCCGGCCTAGCCCAGGAGCTGACGCCTTGTTCCGCGAGCCGCCAGGGCGCATGCGCCCAAAAGAGGATTGGCCGCATTCGGGACACCTCCGAGAAGTGGGGTTCGAGATTTCATACCGCAATTGACCCAAGCGGCCCGGGTTTGTGCCCGGCCAGGGATCCAAACCGGCCCCTTGACCAGCACCGACCACTATGACAGCGGGCCGCTGTCGGCGCCCGCCGCGACGGCCCTCGCAACCACCTTTATACAGAGAGCCTCCGCCCGCTTGAAATCACGACAGGCCTTCGGGCGGCGATCATAGATCGTGCATAACCGTGTTACCGGGTCCAGGGCGACGCAGGCGCCGTTGCCGCGCTGTTCCATGCAGCGGACCCCGTCATGCTCGACGACGAACTCGTCCGGAACGATATCGATTCCCGGCATGAGCTCGACGACAAGGTGGCAACAAATGCCGCAGCCGGCGCAAGCAGGCAGGCCGTCTGGTGTGATAAGCATCGAGTTTCTTGGCAAATTCTGGATCCGCCTCGTTATAGCCGGTGGATATCCGTAAGCAATTTCCTTAAGGGACCCCGTAAATCTCAGCCAAGGCAACGCCCGCCGTACTCTTCTCCCCGGTAATCTGTGCCGTGTGGATCCCGGCGGCCGGGAGGAAAATATGAGCGGAATCTCCGCTGTTCGATGCAAACATGAATGCGCCGACCTGAGCCGCAGCGACCGCAACCCTCGCCGCGTCCATTTCAGTGCTCCACCCGGTGTTGACGGGAATGACGGGCACTCTCGCCCCGAGGCATTCTCAAGCCAAACCAGACGGCACCCGCGACCCGGCCCCGCTTGTCCTCATCGACCAGAGTTTGAATGACCGTGCTGCTGGCAGTATACGACTGCATCATGCCGAAGGCCGCCACCGCGATGAGCGCCAGCGACATCCACAGCGTCCGTGAGAACGAAAATGCGATCAGACCGCCGCCCATCAGAGCCGTGGCAATTGCGATTACCCGGCGGAGCCCACGGTTGGATTTGCGCGTGGCCAAGCTGAAAGCAGATATGGCGGCCCCGGCGCCGCATAGATTGCCGTCGCCGAGCCGATTCCGAGAGCGAGGGTTAGCACCGAGACAGCGGTCAAGCCCCTTCGCCTGAACAGGGATCGGATAACGTACCGAAATTCCGAGATCATGCGAATTCAGAGGAGCCCAGCGCAGCATCCGAGATCACACGGAGAAGCATTCACGTGAATCGAAGCGAAGGCAAAAGCACCGATTCTGGCAACCTCAAGGCAATCCGCTCGGCTACGGATGCGAGGCAATGGCGATGATGGTCACGATGGGAATACGTTTCCTTCCGGCGCCCTCGTCTGGCCCAAAGTGAAAAAAGAACCTGTAAGCGCCAGGCGTCTTATTCTGAGCATAGGCCTCCCACACACGCACTCCGTTCACCCCTTCCAACGACTGGTACTCGTGGGTGTGCAGGCTCGGATGGCGAGTGTTGAGTTCGAGCAAGCCAAGCGTCTTCAGGACCTGCTTGTGCAAACCCCTTTTCGCTGGGTCGACCGCGAGCGCCTTGAGTTGCCCGGAGGATTCGTCTGTGAATCGCAGATGCCGCTGCACAGCTCAGTCTTTGGCATGAGCGGCGAAAGAGCCGAGATTCTTGGTTCGGCCCGCGACGGAGTCCTCCAAACCACGTTTGACCGAGGCCAAAGCCGGCTTGTTACCGAATAGCCACGTCTCGTAGGCGGGCACCGCTTTCACGGGATCCAGCATGATCTGGCCGAGTCGGTTGCGGTAGATGTTGTAGGCTGAACCGGCCTCTTCCACAGCCAATCCAAGCGATAGACGCTTCTTTGCGTCGGTCTTCTGGATTTCCGTCAGCAATTCGAAATGGGTCTCCTTGATAACGTATTCCATGGAGCGGAATAGTACACCTGACCCACAAAAGATCAAGTGGGAATAGCCCACCTATGAAATGATCCACCACCCTCCCAGGTCAGAAGGCAGTTTCGATGTTCGGGGCCGGGCCGGTCGAATGGCTGTGCCCGGTTCTCCGTGATAGCCAAAATCGGCTCGCGCCCTCGCTCTGGCCAAAAAACTTGAAGTCGCAGTTTGTGACTCCAAGTTTGCTACCGCATCACCCTTAAGCTGAAAGTGAATTGGCGGGATGAACGGGACTCGAACCCCTCCGCATCATGGAGCCGTCCCCTCGGCGTTTTTGTTAAGCACCCGTTTAGTGGCTCCTTAGTGGCTAGTTTCTAGGCGTAACTGTTGGCTCAAGAAATCCTATTGAACCCATTGCAGTATGGAACTCGGGCGAGCTGGGCTGGCGATTGCGCATCCAACGAGGTTGGAGGAAATCCTATGAAATTCTCATGTTAATTACTGCTTTGACGGTAATAATGATATATTTGTTCGCGTGATCTGTGTTTTTACAACGAAATTATCAATATTTACCGCCTCAGCGGTATAATACCTTGAAATCTATAATTTTCGCATTGATAAACTCATTTAATTGGATTTATTACCGCTAAAGCAGCAATGATTTCCCTCGCTCAACTAATCAAAAGCCATCGCAAAAAGGCTGCGTTGGCTCAGACCCAGCTGGCAAAACTCGCCGGCGTAGGCAAAACCGTGGTCTGGGACATCGAGAACGGCAAGGAGTCCGTCCAGTGGGACACCCTCCAGAAGATTTTCCGCGTATTGAACATCACGGTCGAATGGCGCAGCCCATTGCTCCGTCGCATGGCATCCCTCGATTCGGTTCCCACCCTCTCCCCCGATGCTTCCTCTTCTCTATCGAAACCTCCGGCAAATGAAACCTCCGCTATAAACTCCCGCACGCCGGAATGAAGTCCGCCCACATCTTTCAGAAGAACCATCTGGCCGGCCTGCTTGAGGCCCGCGACGACGGCAGCTACCGTTTCATCTACAACGTCGGCTACCGTGGCGAGCCTGTGTCGCTCACAATGCCGACCAGCCAGCACGTGTGGGAATTCCCACGCTTTCCGGCGCCCTTCGAGGGACTACTGCCAGAGGGAATGCAGCTCGATGCACTGCTTCGGATCCGCAAGCTGGATAACCACGACCTATTCGGACAGCTGCTCGCGGTCGGTCAGGACGTCGTTGGGTCACTTCGGATTGAGACAGCCAAATGAGATGCCTGATCACCAATGAGCCGTGGGAGGGACCGGGACCGTATTCACCGGCGGGTCTGCGCCTGCTCGACCGGCGGCTCACCTCCCTGGCTCCGCTACCCTACACTCGCGAGCAACTGATCGAGGAGGCGGCAGCGCGCGCTGTGAAGATGTCGGTTCAAGGCATTCAGCCGAAGGTCAGCACCGTGCTGCACGCGAACGAGGGCCGGATGGAAATTGTGGACAACGGCGGACGGTATGTCGTGAAACCGCCGCACTTCATTTACGCCGAGCTGCCAGAGAACGAGGCGCTCACTATGTCGCTCGCGGCAAATCTGAATATCGAAGTGCCGGTGTCCGGGCTCCTTCTCAACGCGGACCAGACTCGTTCCTACTTTGTTCGACGGTTTGACCGCGTAGGCTGGGGCAAACAGCCGGTGGAGGATTTTGCGCAGCTGAGCGGCGCCACTCGGGATACAAAGTATGATTCCAGCACGGAGCGA
>CAAGKR010035530.1_pt1 | contig 102287 bp, 97 predicted proteins | sample 2556971 | NCBI WGS metagenome assembly CAAGKR01 (sample SAMEA5207829, study PRJEB30636) | soil metagenome | biome: forest; feature: boreal; material: soil | place: USA | collected 2011-09 | depth 1 m | reverse complement strand
GCGCGCCTGTGCAGACAGCGTACGCGGGTCTGTATCCCAGCGAAGCGCTCTCGCCGTTGGCCACTTCTGGTTCACGATGTTGTCCTCGGCGAGCAGGATGCGCACGTTGATTCCATTCTGACATACTGGAATGCCACCTCCCGGGTGAGCTCCACGCGGGCGGCCGCTATGTGCTAACATCCTTGAGCCCAGGATGTAGCGTCTTAGATCCAATTGCGCGCCACTCGCTGTATCGAACCAAATGGTTGCGCACACTATATTGATCAATCGTCGTCGCCTACATATGGGCGTCACCAACCACCTGCGCGGGTGGCACTCAATTTTCAGCCTCATAACGTCGCCCACAGGGGAGAAAGCGCTGACGGCCCAGCGAAGATCGCCCCAAGAAAATCGATTCGGGCAGTCCCCTCCACGGCAACCCTTTCCGTAGGAAGCTGTCCGTCAATGGCCAGCACCACCACAAACCACCTAAAATCTTGAACCGTTCACTTATCTTAAAGCTCTCCGCTTTGTTGCTCAGCGCTTCCGTGAGTCTCCGCGCTCAGGAACTTTCAGTCCTCGGAGGTTCAACAACCTCCGGAGTTTTTCAAAAATCGACAAACGGCTGGGAGATCGACTACAGGCAGGACCTGTACAAGTACTTTGACGCATCCGTCTCCTATATCAACGAAGGCCATTTTCCCGACCATCGCCGAGACGGCACCAGCTGGGAGGGATGGGTGAATATTCCATTTTGGAATGATCATGTGGCGCTCTCAGCTGGCGCCGGCATTTACTACTACTACGACTCCCAACTGCTGGGCGGCACAGATTCCGTGGACGTTCACGGCACCGCGCCCATCATCAGCTTCGCCGCAACCGGCTATCTCTCGGACAAGTGGTTCTACAGGGTCATGGTGAACCGGATCACACCTTCGAATGACACCAAGGACACCACCGTGCTCGTTGGCGTGGGCTACTGGTTTGGGCCGAATCGCCGGCCCGAGGGTAGCAATCCGAATAAAGGCGCGCCCGATCCTGAATATGTGACGGAACCCCAGTTCACCGTATTCGGCGGGCAGACCATCGTTAACACCTTTTACAGCACAAAGGCATGGGCCGGTGCCGCGGAATACCGTCAGGGTCTGCTTCCGCACCTCGACGGCACCGCTTCCTACATCTACGAGGGCGATCCCAAGTCCGAGCGTCGCAGCGGTGGCGCCCTTCAGCTGTGGCCCGTGAATACGTTTCTGGACAAGGACACGTCGGTCGGAGTCGGCATCGGTCCGTACTTTTTCGTGGACCGGCGGCATCCGGTGACCAACACACGCGAGAGCCCGGCTGCGATCGCGCCCCTTCTTTCCCTGACAATCGCAAGGCGCGTGTCGCAAAATTTCATCGCGCGCGTCGTCTGGGACAGAGTTACGAGCTCATATAACCGCGACGCCGACATCTTCCTTTTTGGCCTGGGCTACACGTGGCGCTAGCGAATCGAACTAAGCCTCATAGGCGTAAATGGCGTTAAGCTGCATATCCGGCGAGCGCGACAGAACGAGACGGGTGATGAGGTCGCGCCCCTTGACGATCCAGGGATTTTCCCACTGCCCTATGGCCCCGATGTAGCGGGCTTGGCGGGCGATGTAGGCGGTCCTCGGCCTGCGCATCGCTTCATACGCACGAAAGGCCGAAGCGACGTCGGATTCCCCCTCCAGGCACTTGGCAACGCAAGCCGCATCCTCGATGGCCATGCAGGCGCCTTGGCCCACATTGGGCGTTATCGGGTGCGCCGCGTCGCCTAACAGAGTAACGCTTCCTTCCCCCCATTTCTTGAGAGGTTTCCGATCCTGCGCGTCGTGCCTCATGATGTCGGCTGAATCGGTGGCCTCGATGAGCGCGGGAATGGGGCCGTGCCAATCCCTGAACAACTCAAATACCTCAGATTTGCGGCCTTCCGGAGCGCCTAATTTCGTGGGAGCACTGTTGCGTGTGGCGTACCAACAGACACGGCCCTGCCCCATGGGCAGTATGCCGAATCGACGTCCCGATCCCCATGTTTCGCTGATATGGCCGCTGGGGAGACCCTGGATCCCGGGTGCGATGCCTCGCCAAATACAGTATCCCCGAAAGACAGGTTCGGCGGGTCCGTGAATCTGCGACCTGACGATTGAGTTGATGCCGTCACCCGCTATCAGTCCGTCGGCTCTCGCTTCGGTGCCGTCAGAGAACTTCACCCTCACTCCGTCAGCTTCCTGCACAAACGCCTCCAAACATTGCCCTGATTTCAGGCACTCGTCCGGCAACCGGATTCGAAGCGATCGATGCAGATCGGCGCGATGAATGCACATTGCGGGCGTGGAAAAGCCCGTCATTGGAATGCCGGAGATCAATTTCCCGTTACGACGATAGAGATTGAACTGCGTGACGGGTTCACCCCGAGCCAGAACCTCCTCAAGAACGCCCAACGATCGAAGAACTCGCGTCGCATTGGGCCAGAGACTCATGCCGGCGCCAATCTCTGCGAATGTCGGCGTTCGCTCGTAAACCGTGACATCAATACCTGCGCGGCGCAGGGCAAGCGCCGCAGCCAATCCGCCGATTCCGCCTCCAGCGATAATCAGCTTCATGCAAATGGACGGCGGGCGAAAGAGAATTTTGTCAAAGCGGGGTGCAAACTGGGACACGAAGCTGGCAAAGCTTGTTCCAACAGTGTCGGGCGCCGGTCTACGGCGTCAATCTTATGAGCTCACCGGCATGTGAACATCGCGTACTCCATGCACCCAATCTGATAGGCCACGAGGATTCGACAGGACGTGATGGCAAAAATGCGGTCGCTAGCGCTTGAATTGAGCAGAAGCTGCCAATATCGACGACGCGTAAGCATCCGTAGGAGCATCCGACGGATCACGACGCTCCAAGTTTTCTTGACCTTTATGGTCAAGTCCTCGACCAGGACGTCAGCGAAGCCGCAGCTCTTGAGTAGACTGTCAGCTCCCCAGCAGTCACCAAAGGTGCTTGGCGCCCGTCCGTTGCGATCGGCTGTTGTAGATGTCGCTCAGACCATGCCGCCATGCGTTCCGCGGCAAGCCACGTGCAGACGACCAGTCGCCCGCCGGGTCGCAATACCCGGCGAGCCTGCCTGAGAAATTCGATTCTGTCGGGCATGTGCTCTATGCTCTCCAGCGAGAGTACTGCGTCGGCAGATTTCTCCGGGAGCTCGGTCTCCGCCCAATCCTGCAGCCGTATTTCCACGGTTCCCCGGGAAACTCCGCGCAGCTCGGCGAATTTCTTCTGCGCAGCTGAAACGGTGAAACCGATGACGTTTGCCCCAAATGCTTGAGCGGCGAGCCTAACCGTGCCCCCGTAACCGCACCCGACATCCAGCAGTCGATCGCCCGGTTGAATTTCAAGGCGTTCGAGGGCGCGAAGGCTCAATTGCTTTGCCGCCTCGGCTGGCGATTCATCCCCGTTGAGCCAGAATCCGTGATGGATGTGTTCACCCCAGATATCGCGATAATAGTAATCGAGCGAATCGTAATGCCGCGCAATATCCTCAACGGGTGGAACCGAAGGCTTAGCGTCGGGCGTATCCAAGGGCATTGAAGTCTAAGTGGTTCTGCTTGAAGGAATGCCCAGATGCTGCCGCTCGAAAGGTCCGACACGAATTGGCGTGTCGGCGCGCCTGTTGCATGGAAATTGCCGTTCGCCTAATCTAATCGCCGGATTGCCATCCGGGCTCGCGGAACCGAAACTTCATTGGAATTTGGGGACCCAATCCAGATCCATAATCGCCGCCGATATATTTGCGCCATTTTGTGCGTCCTCCAACCCTAGCCCACCCATCGGACGGCAATTCAACAAATCTATGAAATGCTCTATCAGAATAATTCTCCTTTCGAGTTTTGCCTTCTGCGCAGTCGCCCTTTCCGCGAAAGCCCAGGTTAACGGCGCTGCCGAACCGTACAAAGTTATAAAATCGTCTAAGGTCGGCGGACTGGGCGGTTGGGACTATGTCTATGCGGACGCGGACACTCGGCATCTTTACATTCCTCGCGGCGACCGCATTACCGTTTACGACCTCGATACACTTGAATCCGTTGCCACGATTCCCGGCGCCAACTCCGTGCACGGGGTTGCGGTGGATCCTGTCTCCCATCACGCCTTCAGCAGCAGCCGGCCCCTCCTGATGTGGGACTCACGGACCCTTGCGCCAATCAAGACCATCGAGGCCCAGGGGGGTCCCGACGGCATTCTCTTTGAGCCAGCGACCGAGAGAATCTATGTCCTAAGCCACCGCGCCCCCAACGTCACTGTCATCGACGCCCAGAATGGCGAGGTCGTTGGCACGATCGACGTCGGAGGAGCTCCGGAACAGGCGGCAAGCGATGGCGCAGGGAATGTGTACGTTGACGTGGAGGACAAGGACAACGTGGCCGTCATTGATGCCCATTCGCTCAAGGTCACGGCCCACTACGATCTCGGTGGCAAGGGCGGCGGCCCCGCCGGCCTGGCGCTCGACGCCAAGAATCATGTGCTCTTTGCGTTTTGCCGCCGTCCCAACACGGCAGTCGTGATGGATGCGACGAATGGCCATATCATGACAACGCTTCCGATCGGGAACGGTGTGGACGGCGCCGAGTTCAACGCCGCCACTGGCGAGGCTATAAGCTCCCAGGGGGACGGTTCGCTCACGATCATCAAAGAGGAAGGGCCCACCCAGTTCGTGGTTTCGCAGACGGTCAGCACGAAGGCCGGCGCACGGACATCCACCCTGGATGCCAAGACCAACCACATACTGCTCGTCACGGCCGACCGGATAAGCCCACCGCCCCAACCAACGACCGTTCCTCAAGCGGTTGCGGGTGGGCCCGCGCCCTGGCGACAGAGGGCGCAGATGGTGCCCGACACCTTCACAATCATCGTGGTGGGCCGGTGAATCGACCGTCCGCGGTGCGGTCTTCTTGGACCGGCAAAGTCAGACTTGCCTGGTCAATTCATCTCCCCATCCGGGAAAACCACTAAAGCCGGCGGAATGCCGGCCTGCGATCATTTGCGGTCGGGCTCCTTAGCGCCGCTGTGCGCGGGAGCGCTCTCGGTGTGGCTATCCCCACGGCTCGGCGCACTGTGGCCGCCGTCCTTGGGTGCCTCAACGCGACTCGGAGCCGCGTCACGACGTCCCGCACTTGGATGGACGTAGGCGTTGTCGCCCCGATGGTCGTCCCGATCTCCCCCATACCACCCGCGACCGCCGCCCGTGACTATGACGTCGCTATGGATCCATGTGTCGCCGCCGTAGTAGACGTCATCGCCTCCCCCACCCCCGCCGCCGGTAGCGACGCAACCCGTGAAAGCGAATTGAAAGGCGGCTAGAACAAGGGAACCGAGGAAAATTTTGGAGGCATGCTTCATGGGATATCGGCGGGCTAGGCGCCTGCCAAATTGATGATGCCAGATAGACACCGGTTCCGGAATAGGGTGTTTACCCGCCGCTGTTTTTTCTGCCCTTCGCGCGATTCTCTTCAGCGTTTAGGGATCTCCCTGACCCCCTTTGGCTGCGACGCCGGCACGCGGCCCTCCCGCGCGCTCGCGTACAACCGCGTGAATTCGGCGCCGAGTAGGAAAATCTGCGCTGAATAGTACACCCAAAGAAGGAAGACGGCCAGGGACCCGACAGCTCCAAACGCGGTGACTGTCACGCTGCGCCCGAGGTATATCCCGATGAGCTCCTTCCCCACCGAAAAGAGCATAGAAGTGACGGCTGCCCCTATCCAGACATCGCGCCACAAGATCTTTTTCTGGGGAATTACCTTATAAAGGAGCGCGAACATGATGGTGATGAGGACAAAGCTCACGAAAACGTTGGCAGCCTGCGCAAGAGCGGCCTTGTTTCCGAACATGGGCCCCCACCATTTGCCCAGGGTCGAAAGCGCGGCGGAGAGAATGAGCGACACAAGCATCAGGAACAGGAAGGCGATGAGCATCCCAAACGAGAGAATCCGCACGCGTACCCGCGAGAAGTACCCGAGGGTCTTCTGATTCTTCGGGGCTCGCCAGATCCGATTCAAGGAGTCCTGGAGCTCGTTGAACACCGACGTGGCGCCCACCATGAACGCGACGATTCCCAGACCTGTCGCGACCGAGCGGCGCTCAGGCACGTTGGCGCTGGCGATAAGCCCGTCGATGGCCTGCGCCCCGGTGCTGCCCATAAGGTCCGCAAGCTGCGTTATGATGGCCCCCCGCGCCGCGTTGGGTCCAAAGAAACGGCCGGCCACAACGAGCGCGATGAGGATCAGTGGGACGATCGAAAACAGCGTGTAGAAGGCCAGTGCGGCCCCCATGCTGGCGGCATAGTCTCCGCTCCATGCGCGGATGCTCTGGGTCACGAGCCGCCATGCAAGCCGGTGGTCCTTTTTCATGGCGGGTCAGCCCTCGTTGACTCTTCGTGCATTCCTCATGGTGCTGCATAAGGGACAGAGGTTTATTTACTTCGGTTCCCTAGGCCCAGGAGAGCCACTTTGCCGCCTCAAGTCGTGGCGTCTATGGGAACCAACGCTCGCCAGGACACACTGTGGGATGCGATGGACACGCTCGTCAAAAACGCAACCCCGACTCCTCGAATCACAGTCAGGCGATGGCCACGAAGGGCGCTGATCGCCGTCCTTGTCCTGATTGGGGTCATTCTGATTCTGCGCCTCATCGCGCCGCACTACGTCAAGAATGCGATCGATCGGCGACTGAGCCAAATTCCCGGCTATGCCGGGCACGTTGAGGTCGTCCGTCTCCACATTTGGCGGGGCGCCTACGGGATCGACGGCATGACGATCGTGAAGCGCGGCGACCATGTGAGTGAGCCGTTCTTTTCAGCCGAAAGGATTGATTTCTCGATCGCCTGGAAGGAGCTCTTTCGTGGCAAGCTCGTCAGCCAGGTTTACGTCAAAAACGGCCATTTGACCTTCCTGAGGGGTCCCGATGAGGAAAGCAGCCAGCTGACAGCGGACAAGCGCTGGCAGGACGTGATCAATGATCTGTTTCCGATAAATATCACGTTTCTCGACATCAAGGGCGGCGTGCTGAGGTTTGTGGACACGACGCATACCCCGAAGGTCGATGTCGCAATCCACGATCTGAAGGTGACCGCGACTGGACTTCAGAACCGCCCAGCGAAGGAGGGCGATGAATTCCCAGCCAAGATCGACATTTCCGGGGAGGCAATCGGCGGCGGCCAGTTCCACCTTTTCACAAAGGCGGAGCCCCTTGCCGAAAAGGTCCATTTCCAGTTGGCCATGGAGCTCAAAAAGGTCTCGCTCCCCTCGCTGAACGACTTCCTGAAGGCCTACGCCAACGTCGAGGTCTCGAAGGGCCAGTTCGAGCTGTTTGCCCAGATGGCCATGGCAAACGACCATTACGAGGGCTATGTGAAACCTTTCCTTTCCGATCTGAGCTTCGACGACCTAAAGGACGAAAACAAATCGCTCGGGCACACGATATGGAAGGCCATTGTGGCGGGGATAGCTGACCTCGCAAAAAACAAGGACAGCAAGCAGGTGGCCACGCGAATACCGTTCTCGGGCGAGGCAAGCGGCCTAGACATCCACATGTGGAAAAGCATCGAGAATGGCCTTCACCACGGGTTCGTGAAGGCGCTCTCGCACGGATTTGAAGGGACCACGAACCCCGATCATGTCACGTCGCCGGCCTCGCCCGAGCCTTCGGCGCACTGACTATCCTACCGTCATTTCGAGTAATCCAGGATCTTCTGCTCGCCAATGTCGACGTGCCCAACGGGAAGGGCCTTTCGGACAAGTCCCCCTGAATCCTGGCCGAAATACTTTGAGGCTTCTCCTGACATCGCGGCCAGCTGATTCTCGAAATCGTTGCCGCGATTGCGGATGCTGTAGCGCGTCTCCCAGAGCAACTTGGCCTTTTTCTCCTTCCACATCATCTGGAAGTCATACGCCATAAGGACGACAAAGTACCGGCTTTCCTCGAGTTCGTCCGCCAGCTCCTTCCGGCGAAAGTCGAGCGGTGTACCCTTGTAGCGCACCGCCTCGTCCCAGGCGGAATCATAGCCGAGCATCGAGGCGTTCCGTGCGTCAGCCTGCTCGCGGGCGTGATTCTCAGCCGAGACCGCCGCCATTGCGCCGGTCATCGCATTGTCCATGTCGATTTGTTCCGGTGACCTGATGGCATAGCCGGTGGCGGCCGATTGCGCCATCGTCGGGGGCGCCATGCTGTCGGCCGGATTGAAATGCACGACCTGTTGCGTATTTGCCGCAAGCGCCGCCGCATTGGCTATCTGCAGGTTTTGGCTTGCGATGGAATTGGTGGAATGCTCGGGCGCGTGTGTCGTGCCCCAGTAGACCATGATCAGCAGCTTTGTGGCCCTCGGGTCCCTGTTTGAAACGTAGCTCTGGGCCGCCAGCGGCACGGCAATCGTCCTTGCGACCTCCATGAAATCCACCTTGTCGATCGTCGCGTCCTTTGCGGCGCCCTCCCAGACGCCCCCTTTTCCAAAGGCAAATGTCTCCGTCTGGAAGGTCCCATTCGGCAGCTGGACGCGAACGTATCCCGGGCTGGAGCGCGATGATATGGCAACGGCCGCGACATCGCCGTCCCCGAGTGCGGCCAGCGGGGCGGCGATTAGGGCGCCGATCGCAAATTTGATAATGGGTCTCATGGCTATCTATCGTTACTCACGCAAAACCCCGTACAAGTCGCGCGCCCTTCAATTAATCGGGATTTTGCGGCGCCTCACTTGAGGCGTCGGCCCATCCAGGCGACCATTTTCTCCCATTCGGTCGGCAGGTACACGTGGGCGGTGTCGGGAAAGATGATGCTCTCGAATGCGTCCCCTGCGCCCAGAAGCTTGTAGACTGGCGCAATCCGGGCCCCGAGGGCCGTTATGCCCTCCACCGGCGAGCCAGGGTCCCTGTCGCCCGTCATGAACAGCATCGGCCGCGGCGCGGCGCATGCGATCACCGCCTCGGTGTCGAAGTGCTTGAGCATACCGGGAACGAAATAGTATATTCCGTGCTCCTTCATCCCCCCCGCGAGGATCAGCTCCCGATAGCGGGTCATGCAGCCGACGCATACGGCCGTCTTCGGGCGGTCATCGAGGGCCATGATCCACCAGCTGCGGGTGCTCCCCATGCTGATTCCCGTGACGCCGATCCGCGACGCGTCCACTTCGGGGCGCGAACAGAGGTAGTCGAGGGCCATCAGATCGTCGCGGACGATCGTGCCCCACAGCGTCCGCCCCGCCCACAGGCTGAATTTTGAGGAGGAAAGCTCAGCGTCGCCTCCCCGTTCTGCCAGCCCCCCCGGACCCTGGCCGTTCCGCTCACCAAAGCCGCAGGCGTCGACCCCCAGAACGGCGTATCCGAGACGGGCCAGCGTGGGGCCGGGCGCGACCGGAGTCGCGTTATGCCCGAGCATTTCCTCCTTGCCGACGTCCCACTCGCCGGCGTGCCAGTGGCAGTAGAGGATGGCGGGCACCTTTCCCGATGGGTTCTTCGGCAGGAACAAGTAGCCGGGCACGTCAAGGTCGAGCCCGTCGGCAAAGGTGAACTTCTCCAGAACATACCCTTCGTAGTCAGTCCTGGAAAGGATCGTCACTACCGGGACCTTCGGCCTTGCCGGAAAATCACCCAGCAGCGTCCACAACGTGGCCCGAATCTCGGCCCGCTGGCTCATCCACGAACCCGCATCCGCAGGGACCGCCAATTCCGGCGCGTGCACGGAACTGAGCCAATGCTGGGGGCCGGGGTCCGAAATGGGCGAGCTCACGGCCGATGAGGCCGACAATGCGCAGGCAGCGATGGACGAAAAAAAGGCATGCTTCATCTGGGGGCGCCGGGCGCATAGAGTCGCCCCCCCCGACTTGCATTGTCAACGGCAGCCTATCCGGCAGCGGCAGCCATCGTCGGCAAGTGCTCCGAAAGGCGCTCGAGCGTCTGCCTGCCGCCCTCGATCGCACCGTACTCGCGGACCACCATGTCGCGCGCTTCGGCCGTCGGGAACACCGAGCGCATGGTCAACCGGGTTTTTCCCTCGCCCACCTCCTCAAAGGTCCACGTCGACTCAAACTGCGCGCCCGGTCCGCCTTTCCGGCCGCCGCCATGGGCAAAGACGAGGCGCTCGGGCTCCACGACCTCCTTGAAAACGCTCCTGTTCGGGTATTCTGTCCCATCCGGGCCGCGCATGAGGTGCTTCCAAACCCCGCCGGGAGTCACCTTCATCTCCTCGACTGTGGTCGTGAAACCCCGGGGTCCCCACCAATGCACGACGTGCGCTGGATCCGTCATTGCCTTCCATACGAGCTCTCTTGGCGCATCGAGGACGCGCGAGACCACGATTTCGCGGTCCGAACCGGATGACTGCTGTTCATCTTATTGCGACATGGCTTTTCCCCTTCTCTTTGAGTTGGAGCAGATATTCCTCGAGCCGATCAAAACTCTCCTCCCAGAATCGGCGGTAGCCCCCTACCCACTCGGACACTTCCTTCAATGGGCGGGCCTGCAGGCGGCAGGGCCGCCATTGGGCGCGCCTGCCCCGGGCCACGAGTCCGCTCCGCTCCAGGACCTTCAAGTGTTTCGAGACGGCGGGCAGGCTCATCCGGAACGGCCGAGCCAGATCGTTGACTGACCTCTCGCCTGAGACCAGCCGCGCAAGGATGGCCCGGCGGGTGGGATCGGCGAGGGCCGCGAACGTGGTGCTGAGGCGATCGGAGTGAATTCCAGCTTCTGTATTTAACTCACTGGTTAAATACCTTCCCGGAACTGTCAAGCACCTTTGGGGTCGATTCGGGTCACCGTCCGATAAGCTCGCTCACGTAGGCCGCCTTCGGCAGACGGTCGCAGACGGCCTTCACCAGGACGAGGATGGGCACCGAAATCAAGGCACCCGGAACGCCCCACAGCCACAGCCAGAACATCAGCGAGATGAAGATGGCGACCGGGTTGAGCGTGAAGCGCCTGCCAAGAAGAATGGGCGTAACGAGGTTTGCTTCCAGCATGTGAAGCGCCAGGTACCACGCGGCCGGCATGAGCCCCTGCCAGAGCGTGTCAAAGGTGAGCACGCCCACGACGCCCAGGAGGCCGACTCCCATCACGGGACCGAAATACGGCACATAGTTGAGGAGCGCCACCAGCACCCCCCACATGAACGGCTTCGGCACACCCATCAGGACGAGTCCGGCTGCGACGACGGTTCCCAGGCAGATATTGATGACCGTAACCGTGAAGAGGTAGTTTGAAATGTTATGCTGGATCTCGTGGCTGATCTCGATCGCCTGCTTCTTGTCTTTGAGGGTCGGCATCACCCGGACGAGCTTGTGCATGAAGAGGTCGCCGGAGGCCAGGATCAGGTAGATGAGCACGAGGACCTCGCCGAGGCCCGCGAGCACCGTGCCCGTCCAGTTCAAGATCGAGGTTGTGCCGCGCTGATCCTTTATCTCCACGGTGGCGGGAACATTCTTCGTGTTCACCTTCTTCGGATCCGTACCGGCCGCGGCGCTCATGTCCGTGACCGCGGCGACGGCGCGGCTCATGCGAATGGCGCTGGGGAAAAGCTTCTGGACCCTCGCCTTGAATTCGGCCACGTGCTGGGGAGCCTCGTTCATCCAATTCGCAGCAGGTCGCCCGATCTGGAAAAATCCGACGGTGAAAGTCGCCACAAGGAGAAAGAGAACGATGACCGCCGACAGGTGCGTCGGAATCCGCAGGTAGCCCAGCCAGCGCATGAGGGGCTTCAGTGCCATCGCGCAAAGGATGGCCAGGAACACTGGAAGCACCACTGGGCGGCCAAAGTAGAGGAACGCTATTGTCCCGAGTCCAATCAGAATCCACTGCGTGGGCACTGTCTTGACGGTCACCGGCGCGTCCAAAGCCGGCGCCTGTGCCTCGGCCAGAGGGGCATCGTCGACGGGAGTCAGGTCCGGTTCCACGGGAGGCTCGGGATTTGGGGCGTCAATTATGGGCATGCCGTTGGTGAGACAACTGGTTGAGCTACTGTATGTGCGCCGCGATTATGGTTCCACGAGACCCATCAGAATTAAGCTTTTGGAATGGGGGGTAGCGCGATCCGGGGCCGCCGGGCCCGGCTTTCTCATGCCCCCAGCATAATCCGCGCTGCGGGGTTGCAGGGAGAGGCACGACTGCCCACTTTGAACCGCTCATGTCGCTCTTCAGCCTTCTCGACGTCAACCTGTCCTTCGGTGGCCCGGCGATCCTGGACAAGGTCAATTTCCAGGTCGACCCCGGCGAGCGCGTCTGCCTGCTCGGGCGAAACGGCGCGGGCAAGTCGACGCTCATGAGCGTGATTGTCGGCGACATGAAGCCGGACACCGGCGACGTCTTCCGCCAGCCGGGCTCGCTCTTCGCCAGGCTCACACAGGAGGTGCCGACCGACATGGACGGCACCGTGCTCGACGTCGTGACGTCGGGCCTCAGGCCCCAGGCGGGGCACGAGGAGGACTGGGAGCGCGACGTCCTCGTGCACGACTTGATCGACCATCTCCAGCTCGCGCCGGAGGCGCCGTTCGCCCAGCTCTCCGGCGGCCTGAAGCGGCGCGCCCTGCTCGGCCGCGCCCTTGCCGCAAAGCCAGACCTGCTCCTCCTCGACGAGCCGACCAACCACCTCGACCTCGACTCGATCCTGTGGCTTGAGGAGTTCCTGATCAGCGAGAAGATCACCCTCTTCTTCGTGACCCATGACCGGGCGTTCCTGCGCCGGCTGGCCACGCGCATCGTCGAGCTCGACAGGGGCCGCCTCTCCGGCTGGGCCTGCGACTATGACACCTACCTGATCCGCAAGGAGGAGGTGGTTGCGGCCGAAGAGAAGCAGCAGGCCGCATTCGACAAGAAGCTCGCGCAGGAGGAGGTCTGGATCCGCAAGGGCGTCCGCGCCCAGCGCTCCCGGGCGCAGGGCCGGATCCACGCGCTCTTGAAGATGAGAGCCGAGCGTTCCGCTCGGCGGGCGCGAACCGGCAGCGTCAACATGCGCCTCACCGAGGCGGAGCGATCCGGGGTCAAGGTCATCGACGTCGAGGACATGTCCTTCGCCTACCCGGACGGGAGGCTCCTCGTCAGGGATTTCACAACGACGCTGACGCGGGGCGACAAGATCGGCATCATCGGGCCCAACGGCTCGGGGAAATCGACGCTCATCAAGCTCCTGCTGGGCCAGCTCCAGCCCACCCAGGGCAAGATCACCCACGGAACCCAGCTCGAGTTCATCTACTTTGACCAGATGCGGGACCAGCTCGACGACAACAAGACGGTGGCCGACAACATCGCGGGCGGGAACGAGACGGTCACGATCGGCGGAAGGACCCGGCACGTCATCAGCTACCTTCAGGACTTCCTGTTCACCCCGGATCGCGCGCGCACCCCCGCGCGCGTCCTATCCGGTGGCGAACGCAACAGACTCCTCCTCGCGCGCCTCTTCACGAGGCCGGCCAACGTCCTCATCATGGACGAGCCGACAAACGACCTCGATGCGGAGACACTCGACCTTCTTGAGGACCTCCTCGTCGAGTACGAGGGCACGCTCCTCATCGTGAGCCATGACCGCGACTTCCTGGACAACGTGGTCACGAGCACGCTTGTGTTCGAGGGCGACGGGCGCATCGGCGACTACGTCGGGGGCTACGCGGACTGCGTGCGCGAGAGGGCGAAGATCGCCGCCGCCAGGGAGGCGCGCGCCGTGGCTGCGGCGCCCGCGGTCCCCCCAAAGGGAAAGGCTGCCCAGAAGCTCACCGCCAAGGAGCGACGCGAGCTCGAGGAGCTGCCGGCGCAGATCGAGGCCTTCGAGGCCGAGCAGGCCAAGCTGGGCGCAAGGATGGCCGACCCGGTCTTCTACCAGCGGGAACGAGGCGCCGCAGCCGAGGTCAAAGCCCGTCTCGATGAACTGGAACGCCTACATGCGACGGCCTTTGCGCGATGGGAAGAGCTCGAGCGCGTGCGCGCAAAGGGATGATTTTGGGCCCGCTGGCGGGCATGCTCGTAACACCCCATACAGGACATCGGGGCCAGCCGGTATCATGGGGGGAGTCCTCCTCCAATTATGGCCCAAAATGCGCACCTGACCTGCCACTTGTGCGGAAAGGACCACCGGATGGTCCGTCTCGCCCCCGGCGAGACCGCGCGGTGCGCGCGCTGCGACGAGGTTCTGGCGAAGGGTACGCGCGCAGGCGGGATCCCGCTCGTAGTGTGCGTGACGGGCCTGATCCTCGCAATGCCCGCATGCTTCCTCCCGTTCATCGGCGCCGGCAAACTCGGCGCGGAGAGGGTCAGCACGCTCTTCACCGGCGTGGGGGCCCTCTGGAACAACGGAATGCGCGCGCTGGCGATCCTAGTGCTCCTGTGCGGCGCCCTCCTTCCGATTTTTTTGCTCTGCACGCTGGCCGTCCTGCAGGCACCCCCCCGTTTCGCCCGATGGGTTGCGAGTCCCGACCTCCTTGCGCGCGCGGCGCGGGCGCTGGAGCTCGGAGCCATTCCCGAGGTCCAGGTGCTCGCGGTCCTTGTGGCGCTCATGAAGCTCGGAAGCCTGGTCAACGTCACGATCGGCCCCGGGTTCTGGTTTTACTGCGCGATGGCGTTCTGCCTCCTCATCGCGCAACGCAGCTTTGATCATGGGGCGTTTTCCGTGCGGCCGCCCGGGCCGGGCGCGGCCAAGCCCGCATGAGCCGGGCATCCTTCAGTTTCGGGCTCAAGGGGACCCCTGCCGCGACCGCCCTGGCCCTCGCGGCCGCGATCATGCTGGTGCCGGCGAACCTGCTTCCCGTCCTCACGACGGACACGTCGGGCCAGGAGCGCAATGACACCATCCTTTCAGGCGCCCTCGAGCTCTGGCGGCAGGGCCTCGGCGCAATCGCCGTGATCGTCATCACTGCGAGCATTATTATCCCGATCATGAAGCTCGTCGGCCTTGGATGGATCATCTTCAGCGTTCGCCGAGGGCCGCCTAAAAATGCCCGCCGGCTGACGCGTGTCTACGTCGCCCTGGACTTCATCGGCCGGTGGTCGATGCTAGACGTTTTCCTCGCCGCCTTCCTGACCGGGCTCGTCCAGTTCGGCGGCCTCACGATGGTCGAGGCGCGCAGCGGCATCGTGGCCTTCGCGGCCGCGGTGATCCTCACGGTGCTTGCCACCCAGGCCTTTGACCCGCGCGCCATCTGGGCCGGCAACCCCGACACTTTCCCCTCGCCCTCCACATGAATTCCGCCCCCTCTCCGAAAGTCTCCCGGGAACACAAGTTCCCCCTCATATGGATCGTCCCGTTGGTCGCCTTGGCCATCGGGGCCTGGATGGCCTACAGCGAGCTGCGCAACCGCGGTCCCCTGATCGCGATTGATTTTGCGGACGGATCGGGCGTCGAGGCCGGCAAGACCACGCTCGAATACAAGGGCGTCGCGGCCGGGACAGTGCAGAAGGTCGAGCTCAAGAAGGACCTCGAGGGGGTCACCGTTCACCTGAGGCTGAGGCGGAGCGCGAAAGCGCTGGCCGCCGCCGACTCAAAGTTCTGGATCGTTCGCCCCGAGATTGGATTCGGCGGCGTGCACGGTCTAGAGACGCTCGTCACGGGCGTGCACCTGAACGTACTACCCGGAAAGGGCCCCCCGGCGACGCGGTTCACGGGCCTCGACAAGACGCCCGCCCCGGATGTCACCGACGAAGGGCGTTCCTTCATACTGCAGAGCGACCGGCTCGGCTCGCTGACGACCGGTGCGCCGGTGTTTTACCGCGAGCTAAAGGTCGGAGCAGTCGAGGCCAGCCGCCTGTCCGAAGACTCGACAAGCGTGCTGATACGAATCCACATCGAGGCACCCTATGTTAACCTTGTACGGACAAACACCAAGTTCTGGAACACCGGGGGATTCTCCTTCAAGGTGAGCCTGTTCGGCGCGCAGCTCAAGGACACCTCGCTCGAGTCGCTCGTGACCGGAGGCGTGGCCTTCGCAACGTCGGACACCGAACCCCTCGGGCCCGCGGCCGACGCCGATAGCCGCTTCAACGTGGTGGAAGAGGCCCAGAAGGAGTGGATGAAGTGGGCGCCAAAGATTCCGATCAAATCGCCGGACAACGCCGTCGAGAAATCCGCGAGCCCCGGCCTCCTGCCCTCCCTGATCAAATAGCCATCGCCCCGGAGGGCGCGCGCGTCAGGTGAAGGGCCTCCGAGGCCGCGCGCTTGGCCGCCTCCTGAGTCGGCTCGAAGCCCTCCTCAAGCAGGTAGCCGACAGGACCGATGACGGCCCATCTCCAGATTTCCGGCTGCTTGCGCTCCGTCAGCGCGAAGCCGGCGGAATCCGGCAGGGACGCGACCTCGAGCGTGGAGAGGGAGAACGAGCACGATGCGGCCACGGACGCGGCCTCGTGGCCCGGTGAAATATTCTCAAAGCATCGCCATGTCGGCAGGGTGGATTGGGTGTTCATTTTTTTTAAAGGGGGATGTGAAGATAGTAGAAACCAAAAATGCGATTAAGTGCCATGGGCCCATGGAATCCTAACGCATCAGGGCCCATTGCATTATGCGACTGAACCGGGAGCGGGCCATGCAATCTGCCTGACCCCCTGAAAACTCCCTATCTGGGGGAAGGAATCGACTGGTTAAATTCAGAGCGAACCGTGCGTTTTCGCGATACCTGAGGCAGCCGGAGGCTACTAATCATCTGTATCACACATAACGCACGACCGCCGCATTGCAGCGATGCGGGGGCCTGCAAAAAAAATAGTTCACTATGTCAAAAATCCCATCAATCGCCTTCCTCATCATCGGGATCATCCTGCTAGTCTATGGTCTGGATGCATCGAATTCGGTGTCATCGTCCGTCTCGAATGCGGTGACGGGCTCGCCGACCAACAAGAGCATCTGGCTTATCGTCCTTGGAGTGCTCGGCATCTTATCGGGCGGCTTCGGCCTGTTCTTCCGCAGGTCGCGGTAGTGGACCGGTTCGGTTCCCGCCGATTAACAACCCAACGACATTCATATCACATATTCCCATGACTGATTCCACAGACACAGCCACGGTCGGCGAATCGACCGGCACGTCCGTCGAGGACCTCAAGGCCCTCCTACGCGAGGCAGAGGAGACCCTCGGAAACGCCCAGGGCGCCGACCCCGCCGAGGTCGACGAGCTGCGCGAGCGCCTTCGCGAGGTCCTCGCTGAGGCCAAGATGAGCCTCAAGAAAGTCTCCGAGTCCATCCGCCGCCAGACGGGCCGCGCCGACGAGGTGATCCGCTCAAAGCCCTACCAGACGATTGGCGCGGCTGCGGCTGTCGGCCTCATCGCGGGACTACTGCTCTCCCGCAGCCGCTCCAGCACCTAGGCAAAATCGCGCCTTCCGGGCGCCCGTGCGATGTCCACTCCAGGATCCTCCCCCCAGGCGGCCAGCCCGGCCCACCACCCTGGAGCGCATCTCCTTGTCCCTGCTTGAGAACGTCATACCGCTTGCGCCCCGCCTTCCGGGAAAGATTGGCAGGTGGTCGCGGGGCATTCTGCAGGGAACCAACATCCTGCGCGGTGTCTATAATTCCATGTTCGACTGAGTTGCGCCCGTTTCCTCGACTCTCCGCGGCTAGATCAACCCTCCAACCATACCACACAATGTTACGCTGGATTCTCATATTCCTCGTCCTTGCCCTCATCGCAGGCGCCCTGGGTTTTACCGGCATAGCCGGCGCGTCGATTTCGATCGCCCAGACGCTCTTCTACATATTCCTCATCCTGTTCGTGGTCTCGCTGATAGTGCACCTGGCCCGCGGCGGCGGCCCCAAAGCGGACATTTGAACGGCGTTCCGGCTGCCTTGAGCGCGCCCGGGCCCTACAGCCGTTTGGCTGGCGGCAGCTTGGCGGGTGCCGTGTCGGGTACTCCGGAACAGGACTGGGTGGAGAGGCGAGCGACGTCCTTGAGGACAAAAGCCTTCGCTTCCGTCGAAGGTAGTGATTCCACGTGCTCGAACTCGGCGCCGTCGATGTCTTCCAGGTAAATTGAATTCCTCCGGTCGGGCGCCTTGGGTCGAAGAATGACATGGTGGACGACGAGGTTCTTGGCGTGCCGGGCGTAGAGTCCCCATGACGGCGTGACTCCGAAGCTCGTTGGCTCCGGATAATCGTGTTCCAGCTCGGGCAATTGCCGGTCTGCCTGGGCAGCCGTGCCAGCGCCGTCAAAATCGATGCGAACATTGTCGAGGGTCACGTCCTCGACGGGATTGTCCTTGAGGCCCGCGACCAGGATAGCCTGTCCTTCGGAGACGCCCTCGGCGACGACATTGCTGATGATGACCCGCCTCAGCTTGCCAATCGGTGTGTCGGCCGGCCCGCGCATCCGGGCTCCGATCCTTAGGAAGATCGGGGCACCGAAGATCCGGCGCATCGTGATGTTCGACACCGTCACGTCTTCTAGCAGCGCCCCGTCGACGGTCTCAAGGGCCAGGCCCCTGCAGCATTCAAAAACACAATTCGTGATCGTGATCGCCTGAAACCCGCCATTCGACTCCGTGCCAAACTTGATCCGGCCGGTCGGCACGGGGTACACGGACGCGGTGTGCCGGCGCCCGCCGTCCAGGAGCGACCCCTCGTCGTAGCCGCTCACCAGGCAGTCGGAGATGGTCACGTCTTCGGTCGAGCGGAACTGCCCGAGGCCAAATGAGCTCTTCAGGCAGATGCCGTCGTCACGCGGCGAATTCACCGAGCAGTTCGAGATCCGCACGTTATGGCAGCAGTCGATGTCCATCCCGTCGCGGTTCGTGTCGATCTTTAGACCGTCGATCGTCAGGTTGTCGACCCCTGTGGCCAGGATGCCGAACCAGCCCCCGTGCTCGATTGTGATATCGCGCAGGATGACGTTGCGACAGTTCTTGAGGGCAATCGCCTTGTTTCCGACCATTTCCGCGCGGCTCCCCTTGATGAAGTCGTGCGCCAGTCCCTTGCCGAAGATACGTCCCTCGCCCGTGATCGAGACGTTCAAGAGGTCCTCGCCCCAAATAAGGCTGTTGTGAAAGTGGCTGTGGCCGCTGTCCTGGTAGTGCAGCGAGTCGCCCCAGGAGTTGGCCTCCGCGGTGTCGTAGGCGGTTCCGTCCGACGAGGCCACGATCGTGGCTCCCGGATCCAGGTGGAGCGCGATGTTGCTTTTCAGGTGGACCGAGCCGGCGAGATAGGTGCCGGCAACCAGTTCAACGGTTCCCCCTCCCGCTCCGCTGGCAGCCTCGATGGCCTGGTTGATCGCCGAGGTGTCGTCGGCGATCCCGTCACCCTTTGCCCCATACGACCTCACGTCGTACGGAGCGGCCCGGCACAGCGTCGCGCACGCGAGAATCGCGGCGGCGGAAAGAATCTGGGGAAAATGTCTCATGGCGGCTTTTGGGGTTGAGGCCGCGGACGGTCACTTGGCCGTTCCCCAGCGCTTCGTGAACGGGTAGTATATAAAGAGCGGCCTTCCGACAACGTCCTTCTCGGGAACGTAGCCCCAGAACCGGCCGTCAAAGCTGTCGTGCGAGTTGTCGCCCAGCGCGAGATACGCGTGCTCCGGGACCCTGATCGTCTCGCCCTCAAAGAGCATGCTGTAGCGCGAGTCGTCGTGAGTTGCGTTGAAGTATCCCCGGTACGGGGGAACGCGCTTGCCATTGAGGTCAAACGCCTCGGATCCCGTGATGAGGGCCCCATTCCTGTAGATCATCGGCTCCTTCATCTCGATCGAGTCGCCCGGGACGCCGATCAGCCTCTTCACGAAGTACTGGTCCCCGTATGCCCGCTCAATCTCCGGTATGTGGTCCGTCCTGAAGACGAAGCCCTGCCCCACCCTCGGGCGCATGAATTGGTAGCTCACCCGGTCGACGAAAAGCTGGTCGCCGGCCAGCACGTCGAACCGCATGATGGGCTCGCCGGAGTGGACCATCTTCCCGATCGGCACCCTGAGGGCCATGTAGAAGCGGTCGGCGTTCTCGTCCAGCTTCTGGCTCACCTCCTCTATCCGGCCGGCCTGCCTCTCCCGCTCGAGCTGCGCGAAGAGCGCAGCCCGGTCGGGGAAAAACGTGTTGAACACCATGTCGTCGAACTCGCTCTCGCCGAAGTCCGCGGGGACCTGCACCGAGGTGGGAACGCCGTCGACGAAGAAGGTGTACTCCTTGACCTGCGTGGGAATGACGACCCACTTCCGGCCGGCCTTCTTCGTGTAGGCCACGGTGGCCCTGTCCCCGGAGGAGCTGATGAAGAGCGGCACGGACACCTCGCCGTCCCGCGGGGCGACCATCGTGCGGCGCTGCGCCCCGAAGGCGAAGAACCTGAGGACCCGGGCGGCGGGGCCCGGCAAGTCGGCGCCCGGCGGGAAATTCTCGGCGGTCATCCCGTAGTAGGTCGGCCACATCGAGTTTGTCGGGATCTTGAACGGCTGGACGAAGTAGGTCCGGATCCCGAGGATGACGATGGCCGCCACGAGGAAGAACTCCACGTTCTCGACCAGCGACGTCTTGGGGTAAACCGCGCCGCCCGTCCGCATGAGGACGCCCTCGAGCGACTCGATCCCGAGCTTGAGCCTGGCGGCGTCGGCGCGCTCCTTCATGAGGCGCCTGAGCCCCTCCATCTTGCCGACGAGCTCGTCGGATTCCCGGGCGCCCAGAGCGTCGCGCCGGTAGTTCCAGACCTTGGAGGCGAGCTCGAGCCAGTTCGACGCGTTGTCGCGCATCTTTTTTTCCTGTGAGTCGAAGAATCCGAACATGTTTGTTTGCGGTGGGGCGCCGTCAGCTGTTCCGAAGAACCTTGATGAAAGTGTCCGGCGGGATGGAGACCTTTCCGATCAATTTCATCTTCTGCTTTCCTTCCTTTTGCTTATCAAGCAACTTGCGCTTTCTGGAGATGTCGCCGCCATAGCATTTCGCGGTCACGTCCTTGCGCATTTCGCGCACGCTCTCGCGGGCAATGATCTTGCCCCCGATCGCGGCCTGGAGCGCGATCCGGAACATCTGGGGCGGGATGATCTCCGAGAGCTTCTTGCAGAGCTCGCGGCCCCTCGCCTCGGCCTTGTCCCTGTGGACGATGCTCGCGAACGCGTCCACGGGGTCGCTGTTGATAAGGATCTCCATCTTGACCAGGTCCGCGGGCCGGTAGTCGCCGAGCTCGTAGTCCATGGAGCCGTAGCCGTGCGTCACGCCCTTCAGGCGGTCGTTGAAGTCCACGAGGATCTCGTTCAGCGGGAGGATGCAGCTCATCATCACGCGGGTGGAGTCGAGCGTGTGGGTGTTCTCCATGACGCCGCGCTTCTCCATCACGAGCGCCAGCATGTCGCCCATGGAGTCGTTAGGGATGTGGATCGACGCCTTCAGCGTGGGCTCGAGGATCTCGAGGATCGTGCCGGGGTCGGGCATGTTGACCGGGTTGTCCACCTCGATCATAGCGCCGCCCTGCTTCACCACCTTGTAGATGACGCTCGGGTACGTTGAGATGATCTCCACGTCGTGCTCGCGCCGGATCCGCTCCTGGATGATCTCCATGTGCAGCAGCCCGAGGAACCCGCACCTGAACCCGAACCCGAGCGCGACCGAGCTCTCCTGGGCGTAGACAAAGGCGGAGTCGTTCAGCCGGAGCCTGCCGAGCGCAGCCTTGAGCTTCTCGTAGTCGGAGCTCTCTATCGGATACAGGCCGCAGAAAACCATCGGCCGGACCTCCTTGTAGCCCGGGAGCATCTCCTGCGCGGGCTTGGACGCGAGCGTCAGCGTGTCCCCGGTCTTCATTTCGCTCGGGTCCTTGATGTTGGAGACGATGTAGCCGACATCCCCCTCGGTGAGTATCTCGCGCTTCTCCATCTTCGGCGTGAAGACCCCGACCTCCTTGACGTCCGATTTCTGGCCGGTGCTCATCAGCATCATCATGTCGCCCGCCTTCACGCTCCCCGAGAACACGCGCGAATACGCGATCACTCCGCGGTACGAGTCGTAGATCGAGTCGAACACAAGCGTCCTCATCTGGGGATAGTCGGTCCAGCGCGGCGACGGGACCCGGGCCACGACGGCCTCAAGGATCTCGACGATCCCTATGCCGGACTTGCCGCTTGCCAGGATGGCCTCCTCCGCGGGGATCGTCAGGATGTCCTCCAGCTGCTTCAGGCAGAGGTCGAGGTTCGCGCTCGGCAGGTCGATCTTGTTGATTACGGGGATGATCTTGAGCTTCTGCGCGAACGCCAGGTGGGCGTTCGCGACCGTCTGGGCCTCGACCCCCTGCGACGCGTCGATCAGGAGCAGCGCGCCCTCGCAGGCCGCGAGGCTCCGCGAAACCTCATACGAGAAGTCGACGTGGCCCGGAGTGTCCATGAGGTTCAGCTTGTAGGTGAGGCCGTCCTTCGCCTTGTAGCTCATGGTCACCGGGTGGGATTTGATCGTTATCCCGCGCTCCCTCTCGAGGTCCATCGAGTCGAGGTGCTGCGCCGTCAGCATCCGGTCGGACACTGTGTGCGTCTCCTGGAGCAGCCTGTCGGAGAGCGTGGTCTTGCCGTGGTCGACGTGCGCTATGATGCAGAAGTTTCGTGTGAGGGGAGCGGACATCGTCAGTTCGGGGCCTTCCTCAGGCGCCCAGGTCCGCGTACTCGCAGAGACTTCGCACGGTCCACGACTTGTCCGTTCTGCGGGCGAGGCCCGCCAGGGCGCTGCCGGGCCCGAGCTCCCAGAATTCCGTGGCGCCCGCAGCGGCGGCGCTGCGCATGCAGTCCTCCCAGAGGACCGGTGAGACGACCTGCCTCACGAGGGCACGCTTGATTTGCGCGGGATCCGAGACGGCCTGCCCGGTGGTGTTCGTGAACACGCGGAAGCAAGGGGGCCCGAATGAAATGTCGGCAAGGAACGCCTCGAAGGCGGCCCTTGCGGGCTCCATGAGCCGGCTGTGGTAGGCACCCGCCACGTTGAGGGGGATCACCTTCTTGAAGCCGCGGGCCTTCCCCGCGGCCACGGCGGCGGCCACCGCCGCCTGCTCCCCAGAGATGATGATCTGGCCCGGCGCGTTGAAGTTGGCCGCCTCGACGCCGGTCTCCCGGCAGAGGTCGAGGACCGAGTCCCGGGACTCGCCGATGATCGCGGCCATGGCGCCCGCGCTCTTCTCGCACGCGGCCTGCATGAGGCGGCCGCGCTCGGCCACAATCTTGACGCCTGTCGCGAAATCAAACACGCCGGCCGCCGCGTAGGCGGTCACCTCCCCGAGGCTGAGGCCCAGGGCAAGGTCGATCTTGGGCAGCCGCCCCTTTTCCCTGAGGGCCGCGACCAGCGACAATCCATGGACGAAAAGCGCTGGCTGGCAGACACGGGTCTGCGTCAGCTCGGACTCCGGGCCCTCGAAGCTCACCTTGGCCAGGTCCCATCCGAGCACGGCGCTGGCCTGCTCATACAGGGTCCTGGCCGCCGCGCAGGACTCGTGCAGGGACCTGCCCATGCCGACCTTTTGGGCGCCCTGACCTGCAAATAGGAATGCCAGTGCCATTGGAGAACCCACTAGCCAATCCCCCGAAGGCGGTGAATCCAAGCCTAATCACCGCCCGAGGGAATTTCAGCCGCCCGAACGCACAATTTGACCGGGCCGCCGGAATGTTTCCCCATGGGCGGCATGGATGACGTCCTAGGCTTTCTCGGGAGACTTTTTACGGAAGCGCCGGCCTGTTTCATCTCATGGCCCGCGGCCGCCATGGTCGTCGGCACGATGATTGGCATCCTTTCGTCGCGGGCGGCTGCGCAGCTAGCCGTTGTGCCTCGAACGACGGCCGGGGCCACAGGGATCATCACGGCGCCCTTTGTCCACCTCGGCGTGGCCCATCTCGCCGCCAATCTTCCCGCGTTCATCGTGCTCGGCGCGCTTGTGCTCCGCCGCGGCACCTCCCGATTTCTGGAGATTTCACTGGCGATCACGCTCGGTCAAGGCGTGCTGCTATGGTTGCTCGGCCGCAAGGCAGCCCACGTGGGCATGAGCGGCGTGATCTTCGGGTTTTTCGGCTACCTTGTTGCCGTCGCATGGTTCACGCGGACCACGACCGACCTGCTGGTTGCGTGCGGTGTTGTCGTCTTTTACGGCGGCATTCTTGCGGGCATCGCCCCCGCACGCAAAGGGACCTCATGGGACGGCCACCTTTTTGGCCTCATTTCCGGCCTTGGAACGGCTTGGTTTCAGTACCGTGTGTAGTCAGTCGGTCCCAAAGGCATCCTCGGCGCGACGCCAAGCAAAGCCTGCTGTCCGGCCTGCGCACCCCAACTTGTAAGGCTCGTCCTGGCAAGGGGCCGCAAAGGGATTGCGATCGGCCAGCCCGGGCCGGAACGCCCCTCAACAACCCGCCAACTTTCGGCGGTGAATCATGATCGGATTACCGTCGGGGTCTTCGATGAGGACCATGAAGCAGAGCTGGTTCTCGGCCGCCTCCCTGGTGATTTTGACGTTTCGATCCCGCATGCGCTGAACCGCCGCCGGGAAGTCATCGACCTCCAACGCAACGGCGCATTGTTTCCACCTGGCTTGAACATCGGCGCCCCGCATCCGATCGCGAACGTGCAGCCCCCGAGATCGTATTCCACGATGCCCATGTCCGCGTCCGTCCCGGCATATTCCTTGGTGGCCGTCAAACCCAGGACGTCCTCATAGAAGGGACGCGTCTTTTCAATCCGCTGACGGCATAGCAGACGAATGCGATTTCGGTGAACCTCATTAAAAGAACTCGGATCAGAACTTTTTCAGCTGCTTGAAATACTTGTCGTCGTCGTCGGGCAGCGCGAAGTCCGGGACGAAGGTGCGCGGGGTGTCGATCGGCCTCACGTCCAGGCCCGACGGGGACAGGCCGCGGGGGAGATCCTGGATCTCCGCGGGCGCGAATTGCGGGGCATCCGGGGCGACGAACGCCCTTAGCGATGAGATGGACGGAAGGTCCATGAGGGCAACATAGGGATTTGAGGCCGCCCTCGAGTCGCCAAATGCCGCCGAGTCGATCGGGGCCAGCGTGAAGTCAGTCGACGGCCCAGGTGAGCCGACCTCGAGTCCGGGAAGGAGATCCGACCGCGTTCTTCCCCCGTCGGCCGCCGCGAGGCCGTCGCCCTTTGGCGGGGTGAGGAGAAGGTCGTGGTCCCTAGCCGAGATCCACCCGCTCATGAACGAATCGAGGGGATTGTAGACCGCGCCGGCGGCCTCCTTCGGCTTTTCCGTCTCGCGGGCCTCGTCAGCGGCAAAGGGGTCCTTCTCCAGGCGCAGGCCCTTCTCGTCAGCCCTGATGAGGTCCGGGTCGCCCTTCAGCACATCGTCCTTCTCCTTGGACCGGGACGCCTGCGTGGACGTGTTCTTGTCCATTGCGTCGACAAGCCAGTTCCCGGTGCCGGCCTTCTTTTTCGCCGGGTCAAGCGAGGGATCCTTGTCCGCGTTCAGTGCCGGCGAAAATTCAGGCCGCTGTGTGGCCGGGACTTGCCCGAGGTCCTTCATGTCCAGCGACGGAATCGTCCCTTCGACCTGCTGGCTGACAGGGGACTTGATTTGCGCGAGGTCCTTCTTGGCCGCGGCGATCGAGTCCGCCGCCGGTATGGCCGGTTCATCGGCGCGCGCGGTCGCCGCGAGCAGGACCATGAGTAGCGTACCCACTACGCGCATAGGAATGGGAACGCCTGCCGCCTAGCTCTTGATGAAGATGCCCTTCAGGTTCATCTCAAGCTGCTGCGGGTTCGGTGAAAAGCGGATCCCATCGGCCTTGCTGATGCGCCCGGCCTTGACGAGCCGGTACAGGTCCTTGTTGAAGGAATAGCTGCTGCCGTCGATGCCGCTCTCGAGCAGCGTGGTGATCTTGTCGAAATGTCCCTCGAGGATGAGGTTTCTAATCGTCGCGTCGGTGTTTAGCACCTCGTTCGCGGGCACGCGGCCGCCGCCCTCGAGGCTGGGTATCAGCTTCTGGCAGATGAAACCGCGGATCGAGCCCGAGATCTGCCTTCGGGCCTGCGCGACCTGGTCGGGCGGGAAAAACTCGAACAGGCGGGTCAGCGACTGGGCAACGGTCGCGGCGTGCATCGTCGACAACACGAGGTGCCCCGTCTCGGCCGCGGAAATGGCGGTCTCAAACGTCTCCCTGTCGCGCATTTCACCGATCAGGATGATGTCGGGGTTTTGGCGCAGCACGGACTTGATCGCCATCTCGAAGGTCGGCACGTCCAGCCCGATCTCGCGCTGCTGGAACACCGACTTGTCGTCCTGGAAGGTGTACTCGATCGGGTCCTCGATCGTGATGATGTGCTTGTCCATGTTCGAGTTGATCCAGCCGAGCATGGCCGCCATCGTTGAGCTCTTGCCGGAGCCGGTCGCGCCGCAGACAAGGAGGATCCCGTCCTTTGCGTTCGCGAGCCTGAGGAGGGGCTCGGCCTGCAGGCCGAGGTCGTCGAAGTTGGGGACGCGGCTCTTGATGTGCCGGAAGACGATGCTCACGAGCCCGCGCTGGTGGAATGCGTTCACGCGGAACCGGCCGACGCCGTCAGCCGCGTACGCAAAGTCGATCTGACCCAGCTCGTCCCATTTTTTGCGGAAGACCTCCGGCACGTGCTCGTCGACGAACGCCTGGGCCTCCGGGCTCGAGACCGGGTCCATGTCCACCGGCTTCAGGCGGTTTGAAATCCGCACGTAGCCGGGTTTGTTCGACTTGATGACGATGTCGCTCGCACCGGTTTCGACAGCGAGCTTCAGCAGGTCGTTGAATATCTCTGTGTGGGGGGTGACTGCGTTCATGGCGGCAGATTAGCGTTGCTCTGGATTTTGTAGCTTGGCCTGCTCCACGCGGCAAGGCATCTTTGCCTTGATCCAAGCCCTCCCACCATGAAGCCACGCACCCTTACAGGCGCGATAACCGCCCTCGCAACACCCTTCCGCGGGAAGGACGTGTCATTCGGGGACCTGAAAAGGCTGGTGGAGCACCAGATCCGCGGCGGAATCGACGGGATCGTGCCCGTGGGCACGACCGGCGAATCCCCCACCCTCACCTCCGAGGAGCACCTGGACGTCATCCGGGCGACGATCGAGTTCGCGCGCGGGCGGGTTCCCGTGATCGCGGGCACCGGCTCCAACTCGACCGCCGAGGCGCTTGAGTACACCCGCCTGTCCGACGTGGCGGGCGCGGACGCCGTCCTTGTCGTCACGCCGTATTACAATAAGCCGAGCCAGGAGGGCCTCTTCAGGCACTACGCGGCGATCGCCGACGCGACGGACCTGCCGATCATTCTCTATTCCGTGCCCTCGCGCTGCGGCGTCGAGATCGGGGTACCGCTCATCGAGCGACTGCGATCGCGTTACGAGAACGTGCGCTGGATCAAGGAGGCGGGCGGATCGGTCGAGCGCGTCGACCAGATGAAGCGCGCCATGGGCGACGCCATCACCGTCCTGAGCGGCGACGACGTGCTCACCCTGGCCTTCATGGCCAGCGGCGCCGAGGGCGTGATCAGCGTGGCCTCAAACCTCGTGCCGCGGGAGGTGACGAAGATGGTCCACCTCGCCCAGCAAAACGATTTCGCGAAGGCGACAAGAATACACCAGAAGCTGTTCCCGCTTTTCAAGGCGCTCTTCATCGAGCCGAATCCCGTCCCCCTCAAGGCCGCCCTCGCGCGTGCGAAGATAATCAGCAGCGAGGCGGTCCGGCTTCCGCTCTGCACGATGGAACCCGCCAACCGCGCCATCCTCAACAGGGCCGTTGCCGCCCTGCTGCGCTGACACGACATGCAGCTCAATATCCTGCTGAACGGGGCCCGCGGAAAGATGGGCATGGCTGTGGCCGCGGCCGCGCCGAAGATGGGCGTGACGGTGGGCGTCGCCACGGACCAGGGGGACGACATGGGCGCAGCGATCAATTCCGTCGACGTGGTGGTCGACTTCAGCACGTCCAAGGCGACGAGGGCCGTCGTCGAGATAGCGGCATCCTCCGGCAAGCCGCTCGTCATCGGGACGACGGGTCATTCCCCTGAGGAGAAGGCCGCCCTCCTCGCGATCGCGGGTCGCGTGCCCTGCGTCTGGGCCGGCAATTTCGCGGTGGGAGTCAACCTGCTCTTCGCGCTCACGAGGAAGGCGGCCCGCGTCCTCGGCGAGGAATTCGACGCCGAGGTGCTCGAGATGCACCACCGAATGAAGATCGATTCGCCCAGCGGCACCGCGGCCCGGCTGATCGAGATCATCCTCGAGGAGAGAAAGCTCGACCGCGGCGCGCTGCGCCACGGGCGCGAGGGGATCACAGGCGAGCGCAAGCGCTCCGAGGTCGGCGTGCACTCCCTGCGAGGCGGGGACGTGGTCGGCGACCACACGGTCGTCTTTGCAGGCATGGGCGAACGAATTGAGCTTACTCACCGCGCGAGCGACCGGGCCGTCTTTGCGCAGGGAGCGCTGCGGGCGGCCCATTGGGTCGTCTCCCGAAAGCCGGGCGTGTACGACATGCAGGACGTTCTCGGCCTCTCCTGAGGCGAACTGATGATCACCTCGATCCGCGGAACCCTCACCGAGTCGGCACTGATCCGCGCCGTCGTCGAGGTCGATGGGTTCGGCTACGAGGTCCACGTCCCGGTGACGACCGCCGAACGCCTCCCTGCGTTGGGCAGCACGGTCAAGCTCCACACGCACGTCGTCTACCGCGAGGATTCCCAGACGCTCTACGGTTTCGCCGCGGCCGAGGACCGGGATTTTTTCCGCCTCATGATCGAGCACGTGACGGGAATAGGGCCGAAGATGGCGCTTTCCATCATGAGCCGCCTGTCGCTCCCGATGCTCCAGGCCGCGATACGCGCGGGCGACATAGCGTCGCTCTCCAAATGCCCCGGCATAGGCAAGAAGACCGCCGAGAGGCTGGTCATCGAGCTTAAGGGCCGCGTCGGCTTGGGTGACGGCGCTGCCGCCGCGGTGCTCTCGTCGGGCGGCCCCCCATCCGGAAAGTCGTCCCATTCCGATGCCGTGGCGGCGCTCGTTGCGCTCGGCTACAAGCTGGCCGACGCGGACGAGGCGGTCCGGCGCGCATCGCTGACGCTCGGCGCCGCGGCCACGACCGAATCCCTGATTCGCCGGGCCCTCGGATAGGCAGGCGGGCAACGCGCACCCGCGCCCGATTTCCCGGCCCTCCGCCTACCCGGACAGGGCGCCCAAGCCAGTGAAAACGAACTAATCCCGGGGACGACCCTTCGTCACCGTCCAGGAGCCCCGCGGTGAACGCCTCGACGGCGGCTTCATCACCCTAAGAAAGCCCTGGGCTTTAGTCTGTCGCCCGGCGGTACGCGCGAATTTGCCGGCGGGCCGTGCCGCGGCGATCCGGGCCTATATATTCCGCAGGGGCGTTTTCGCGGGCGACAACGGGATGAAATCCCATTTCGTCCTCAAATGCGGCGGGCGCGCGAGTTGCGCCGTGGATCAAAAACGCCGAGCCGACAACCGTCACGACGAGATAAGTGATGAGTATGAAGGTGATCATCGTTGTTACCTTTGTTTATTTTTGGGGGCGAGAGTTGGACTACTTCGGCGATAGCGTTACCGAAGCCTCCGGCAACTTAAATAGCGGGAACTACGTATCCCGCCGACTTTTCCGCAAGCCCTCTCCGGACGCAAAAGGGGCATCCGCTGGGAGGCTCGCTGGGCGATCCAAGCCCTTGGGCCGCCGCGACTGAAAAAGGAACCGACCCTGCCCTACCTGTTCAACGCTGAAAACGGAACGCGGCCATCTCGACCGGTTCCTGGGCGTCGCGGGAAGCCTGGTTGTCCGTCATCACGGCCGCCTTCAGGTCGGTCTTTGGATTCAGGAGGAAATCGCCCGTGACCGAGGGGGAAACCGGGGACAAATGGATGTCGCCGATCCAGTTGAGCTGGGGCATGGGGGCCTGCGCGTCGGCATAAGCCAGAAGTGTGCGCTGCGCGCCGCGCGGCGCCTGGTCCGAGGGAAGGCGCACGAAGAGCACCGGCTTCATCGCAATCGAGTCGGCGGCTGCGTCCACCGGGTTGCTGGCCAGAACGGAACGGGCCGAATCTGACGCCACCCCTGCGGCGGACGAGGCCTCGCGGTTCTTCACGCCCACGATCACGACGGCGCACGCGGCTGCAACCGCAAGCCCGGCAAACATCGGCCCGAAACGCCACGGGCTCTGGGTGGGGAAATCGATCACAGCAGGCGTGGTCGTCACTGTGGACATGTCGAGGGTTTCCTCGGAAAGCATCGAGCAGGCCTTCTGGATGCGGCAATACTGGTCGTAGACTTCGCGGCGCCCGGGATTCGTCGCGACGACTTTCTCAAGCCTCAGGGCATCCTCAGCGCTGATCTCTCGATCGACATAGAGGTTAAGAAGTTCGATGAATTCCTTGTCGTTCATTTGAAGTCCTCGCCGAGTTTCGAGCGCAGGCTTTCGCGCGCCCGGGCAATCCGGCTTTTTACTGTCCCGATGGAAATGCCCAGGATGGCGGCAATTTCATCATAGGACTGATTCTTTACGTTCCGCAGGATGAGTATCTCACGGTGTTTGGCGCCGAGGCGATCCATGCCGCTGCCGATCCGCGTCACGAATTCACGTGTGACCGTGATATCGTCGGGCGTCTCGACTTCGGCCGGGATGACCTCGGCCAGTGTGGTGCTGTTGTCGGGGCCCATGGGGGCGTCAAAAGAGACGGACTTGTCCCGCTTGCGGCGCCACCAGTACCAGTACCGGTTGCGGGCAAGGTTGGTGGCAATCTGGTAGAGCCAGGTCGAGAACGCCGATTCCCCGCGGAAGTTGGCCAGCCCGCGGTGTGCGCGTATAAACGCATCCTGTGTAACCTCTTCAGCATCCTGCGCGTTGCGCAGGAGCTGGTTGACCATGGAAAAGATGCGGTCCCAGTAACGGGACACCATTTCATCAAATGCAGCGGGATCCCCGCTCTTGAAACGGTCTACAAGAACGCGGTCCATGGTTACCTCTTGAGCTTTGGTCGACATTCGGTCTTCCGAGCTCTGACGGGCATATTTGTGAATTGTTCCCAATGATTGAATAAGTCGGGCCTACGAAGCAAATGAGCTCCTCGGTCAGGGTCAACGCCTTCGACCATTTGCCGGGCCTATTCCTCTATCCTCTGGGCCGTCAATTGGCGTCGACGAGAAGCCGAGCGTCGGGGTGGGGTTGTTAGGGCACAGGGTATGAATTCGCCTTGCGAATTCAACCACCGAGACCCTTATACGCTCCGGATTGGCTCCAGCCGATGCTCCCCCAAGTCGATTTTGACAATTCCTTAGCCGTAGCCGAGTGGGTCAGGGCCAAATTCCGGGCCCTTTACCCGGCGGCGGAGCCGGCTTTTCTCCAGAGGCTATTTGCAGACGTCGAGGCGCTGTTCGCCGGCCGAAGGCCTGGCTTCGCCGCGATCGACCTCAAGTACCACAACCTGCGGCACACCCTTATGGCCACCGTCTGCATGGCCCTTCTTCTCGAGGGCCATCACGAGGCCTCCGGCGGCGGCCTTAAGTCCAGGGACTTCGAGCTGGCGATAGCGGGCGTGCTCCTGCACGACTCCGGCTACGTGAAAGCCAGGACGGACACGGACGGAACCGGTGCGAAGTACACGTCCTGCCACATCCAGCGCAGCTGCGAATTCGCGGAAGCCTACCTCGCCGAGATCGGCGCAACCCAGGCCGAGATTGAGGACGTCCTCTGCGCCATCCACTGCACGGGCCCGGCTTCCGAGATCAGCCGCCTTCACTTCCGCGATCCCGCCGGCAGGACGGTGGGTTGCTCGCTGGCGACCGCCGACTACATGGCCCAGCTGGCCGATCCCCAGTACCCGGATAAGCTGGGGGAGCTCTTTGCGGAATTCCGCGAGTGCGACGATTTTGCCAACGTCCCGCTCGAAAAGCGCGCGTTCAAGTCCGAGGAGGACATGGTCTGCCGAACGCCCGGGTTCTGGACGAACTTCGTCAAGCCGAAGCTGGAGACCGATTTTCAGGCTGTCTACCGTTACCTCGAGAGGCCGCTCAACTCGGGGAGAAACGACTACATCGAGGCCGTTCAGGAAAATCTTGCCAGGATCGACCGCCGGATCGCCGCGATCCGTTCCGCGGGCCGCTAGCCGCGGCACGCCCTCCCCATTTCTCCTTGCGGCATCCCGGGTACAGCAGGTACAACGTGTCTCTCACCACGCTCTTTAGGAAAGTAGATTTTTACGCGGATCGATCGGTCCTCGCAAAGTTCAACGGTTCGCTTTTCGTGTGGAGGTCGATGGTGTCGCAGTTTTCTCCAAAATAATTTTCGGGTTGGTAGCTCAATGGTTAGAGCAGTTGCCTTTTAAGCAATTGGTTCTGGGTTCGAGTCCCAGCCAGCCCACCATCTTCCGAGGCTTCCAGACCAACTAAAAAAGAACCGAATGCACCGACTTGTGATCATCGAGGACCAGACAGCCATCCGCGAGATGCTTGTCGAGATCCTCGCGCTCGACAGGAACTACAAGCTGGTCGGGCAGTGCGGGGAGGGCCAGGCGGGCCTCCAGATGTGCCTCGAACTCAAGCCCGACCTCGTCGTCCTTGACGCGAAGCTGCCGGGCCTGAACGGCGTGGAGCTGCTTCGGCGGCTGACCAAGAAGCTGCCGGCGCTGCGGGTGCTCGTCTTCTCGGGCCACGAGAACCCTGTCGTCGTCCGCCAGATGCTCGAGGCGGGCGCCCACGGCTTTGTCGAGAAGACGGCCGGCTTCACCGAGTTCAAGAAGGGGCTGGCCACTATCGCATTGGGGGGCACGTATTTTGGGCCGGCGATCGCGAGCGTTCTGAGGAACGTCGTCGCCAATCCCGAATCGGGCGGTTCGCCCGATTTCCTCACCGAGCGCGAGAGGGAGATCCTGCAGCTTGTCGCCGAGGGCCACAGCACGAAGGAAATCGCCTCCAAGCTCGGCATAAGCGCCAAGACCGTCGACAACCACCGCACGAACCTGATGCGCAAGCTCAACATCCACGACGTCGCGAGCCTGACCCGGCACGCGCTGGAGCACGGACTCCTGGACGACCAGGCCAGCACCTGAGATTCCCCCTCTTAATTTCTTGCTGCGACAACGTCGCCGGCCAAGAATGGTCGCTCGATTTAGCAATTTAAAGAACCACATGAAACAAGCCTTCAAGTCCCTCTGCATCGTCGCCGCCTGTGCCGCCGTCATTTTGTCCGGCTGCAGGAAGAAACCGGTTCGCCCGGATCCGAGCGCGACGGCATTTGGACCCCAGAGCGGCGGAGCGAGCAACCTGGCCCCGACGTCGGTCGAGGTCGCGCCCGACACCTCCCTCACTGCCCGCGACGCGAACGGAGCCATCGACGACGGCAACACGATCCGCGGCCAGCTGCAGCCCATCTACTTCGCGTTCGACCGCGACACGATCACGGCCGCCGAGCGCCCGAAGCTCCAGGCCGCCAAGGACTATCTGGACAAGAACCCGCAGTACCGGCTCCTCCTCGAGGGCCACTGCGACTGGCGCGGGACCTCGGAGTACAACCTGGGGCTCGGCGACCACCGCGCGAGCGCCGCGAAGAAGTACCTCGTCTCAATCGGCGTCTCCCCGGACAAGATCGAGACCCTCTCGAAGGGCAGCGAAGAGGCCAAGAAGAACGCCGACGCCGAGACGATGACCAAGGACCGCCGCGACGAGCTGGTGGTCCTCAAGAAGTAATACCGGATAGGATACGCTTCGCGGTCTCGATACCCTTCTTCATCACGTCGAGGTTGAAGCTCTCATTGGGCGCGTGAAGGTTGTCCTCGGGCAGGAAGAGCCCGAGCATGACCGAGTCCAGTCCCGTGACCTTCTTGATGTCCGCTATGATGGGGACGCTCCCGCCCTCGCGCAGGAACAGGGGCGGACGGCCCCAGACGGATGTCACGGCGGATTCCGTGGCCCGGAAGGCCCGTGCAAGCACGGGAGACTGGTCCTTCGGCGTGTTCGGGCGCCCGGGCGGCACGACGACGTAGGGATCCCCCTTGTGCTGGTCGACGAACTCGATCTTCACGCCCTTGGGGGCCCGGGAGCGGATCGCGTCCATCACGAGCCGCTTGATCCGGTCGGGCTCCTGCGTCGGAACGAGCCTGCAGCTGATCTTCACGAACGCCTTGCTCGGGATCACCGTCTTCGTTCCCTCGCCCTGGTATCCGCCGCCGACCCCGTTGAATTCCAGCGTCGGCTGGAAGCGGATCGCCTCGAACGGCGAGAACCCCGGCGTCGTGTAGAAGGCGTCGATCCCCAGGAATTCCATGTAGGCGTTGCCATCTCCGGCGAGCTTCGCGAGTTCGGCCCGCTCCCAGGGCTCGACGTCGAGGACGCCGTCGTAGAATCCCGGCACGTTGACCGCGCCCTCGGGCGTGTGGAGGGTCGAGATGATTTCGGCAAGGGCCTGGATCGGGTTGCGAAGAACCCCGCCGTGGAGGCCCGAGTGCAGGTCGCCCTTGGCGCCCGTCACGACGAGGTCCAGGAGCGCGAGGCCGCGCAGGCCGCAGGTGATCACGACCTGGTTCTCGTTGGGCAGCGCCGTGTCGGAGAGGTAGACGAAGTCGGCCTCCCTGAGCCGGCCCGCGTGCGTCTTCAGGAACGCAGGGAAACTCGGGCTTCCCATCTCCTCCTCGCCCTCGACAAGGAACGTGATCCTCAGCGGGAGCTGCGGGTTCTCCTCCAGGAGGTACCCCACCGCGGCGATGTTGGTCATGAGCGGGCCCTTGTTGTCGGCGGCCCCTCGGCCGTAGATCCGGTTTCCGACAATCGTCGGCTCAAAGGGCGGCGTCTTCCAGAGGCTCAAGGGGTCGGCGGGCTGCACGTCGTAGTGGCCGTAGATGATGACGTGGGGCCACGACGGGTCGCCTCCCCGGGCGGCCAGGACGATGGGATGGATGTCGGTCTTCACGACCTCCACCTTGAAGCCCATCGACCCAAGCAGGTCCGAGACGAACTTCTGCGAGCCCTGCATCCCCTCCTTGAATTTCGAGTCGGTCGAGACGCTCGGGAAGCGGATGAACTCCTTCAGTTTTTCGAGGGGGTCGAACATCCGCCCACGTTGCCGGATGACCCGCCGCCTGCCAATCCCGAACCGGCCGCAGGCCGCAGTCAGTGCCTGAAATGGCGTATTCCCGTGAACACCATCGCCATCCCCCGCTCGTCGGCCGCCCTGATGACCTCGTCGTCGCGGACGGAGCCGCCCGGCTGGATGGCCGCCGTCGCTCCGGCATCAGCGGCCGCGATCAGGCCGTCCGGGAACGGGAAAAGGGCCTCGCTGACGACCACGGATCCCCTGAGGTCCAGGCCGGCCTCCCCCGCCTTCCACACGGCAATCTTGGAGCTGTCGACGCGAGCCATCTGGCCCGCGCCGATCCCGAGCGTCTGCTCCCCGCGGCAGTAGACGATCGCATTCGACTTCACGTGCTTGCAGACCTTCCATCCGAATATCATCGAGTCCCACTCCTCGGGCGTTGGCTGCCGCCGGGTGACCACCCTGAAGGACGACCGGTCCCCGGTCGTCCGGTCCCGGTCCTGGACAAGGACTCCGCCAACGACCGAGCGGATCTCCTTCAGCGCGTCCGACCCGAGGCCCTCCTTGGCCACCATGAGCCGGAGGTTTTTCTTCTTCCCGAGTATCGCCAGGGCCTCGTCGCTGAACCGCGGCGCAATGATGACCTCCGTGAAGATGTCGGCGATCCGGCCGGCGAGCGCCCCGTCCAACGTGCGGTTGACGATGATGATCCCCCCGAAGGGCGCCTGCCGGTCGGTCGCGTAGGCCCTGTCCCAGGCGTCGATGAGCGTCTCGGCGCTCCCCAGGCCGCACGGGTTCGTATGCTTCAGGATCGCGACCGTCGGCCGCTCGAATTCCCCGATCAGGTAGGTTGCGGAGGTGATATCCAGGATGTTGTTGTAGCTAAGTTCCTTTCCCTGGAGCTGCTCATAATGCTGGTGAAAGGTCCCGTAGAGCGCCGCCTTCTGGTGGGGATTTTCCCCGTACCGCAGCATCTGGGCCCTCTTCCATGACAGGCTGAGGTTTGCCCCGAAGCCGCCGAGGGCGTCGAGGTCGGGCCCGGCCTCCTGAAGCTCAAGGTAGCGGGCGATCGCGGTGTCATACGCCGCTGTCCGCTGGAACACCTTGAGGGCGAGCTTGCGGCGAAGTTCGGAAAGCGGGGCGCCCCCGATCTTCAGGGCCGCCAGCACGCCGTCATAGTCCGAGGGGTCGCAGACCACCGTCACGCTCGCGTGGTTCTTCGCGGCGCTCCGCAGCATCGACGGCCCCCCGATGTCGATGTTCTCAACCGCCTCCTCGAATTTCACCCCGGGCTTGGCCACCGTCTCCTCGAAGGGGTACAGGTTGACCACGACAAGATCGATGAGATCGATCCCGTTCTCCCGGGCCTGCGCAAGGTGCTCCGGCTTGTCCCGGCGGGCGAGGAGGCCGCCGTGTATCTTGGGGTGCAGCGTCTTCACGCGCCCCTCCATGATCTCGGGAAATCCTGTGTGGCGGCCGACCTCGGTGACGGGGAGGCCCTTCTCCTGCAGCATCCGCGCCGTGCCGCCCGTGGAGAGCAGCGTGTAGCCGTGGTCCCTGACGAGGGCCGCTGCAAAGCCGGCGAGACCCTGCTTGTCGCTGACCGAAAGGAGGGCGAATTTCTGCATGGTTACGCGCGTTTGTGCGGCCCAGCGCGCCGGGCATCAAGCGGAAAGCCGCTTGCGGACACACAGAAGGAAGTCTCCTTATGTCATGTGTCCTGCGGCTCATCACTCGAACTCCCCGGCCTGACGGCCCATCTGGACAAGCTTGTGCACCACCACGGGGGCGTGAGCCTGCCCGAGGACAAGCCCCATGCGTTCGTCTATTATATAACCATCCGAAACGCCTCGGAACGCACGGTGACGCTCCTCGGGCGCAAATGGGTCATCGACTACGGTGGGGGCAATAGGCAGGTGATCGAGGGCGACAAGATCGTCGGCGAGACCCCGCGCCTGGCGCCGGGCGAGGAGTTCTCCTACAACAGCCATCACGTCACGGGCTGCGACGCGCACGTGAAGGGCGGCTTCCACGGCGTCGACGAGTCCGGGGCCAAGGTGCACGTGCTCCTGCCGCCGTTCGACCTCCTCGTTCCCCGCTGAGCATCTTTTTCAGGCGCCTCGGCGCCCGACGCTTGAATTGTTCGGGCCCAGCCGCTTGAATGCGGGCACTAATGAAGCTAATAGATCTGAACCGCGATGGCGGCATCGGCGCCAATTCGCTGTTCGTCCAGCTGGGTGACTTGAATATCCTGATCGATTCAGGGCTGCACCCGAAGAAGGTGGGGCGCCGGGCCACGCCCGACCATGCGCCGCTCAGGGGCAAGAACCTGGACCTGATCATCATCACCCACTGCCACCTGGACCACATCGGGAGTCTGCCGGTCACGATGAGGGAGCATCCCAATGCCACGGTCGTCATGACCACCTCCAGTCGGCTCCTGATCGAGCGGATGCTCCACAACTCCGCGAGCGTCATGCTGCGCCAGCGCGAGGACCAGGACATTCCCGACTACCCGCTTTTCACCCACGAGGAGATCGACCGCCTGTCGCGGCGCCTGACGGGCATCGGCTTCGGGATCGCCAAGAGGTTCAAGAGCGGCCGGGACGAGATCGAGTTCATCCTGCATCCCGCGGGCCACGTCGCGGGCGCCGCGGCGGTCGAGATCCGCTACAAGCACCGGGCCATCTTCTTCACGGGCGACGTCCTGTTCGAGAACCAGCGCACGCTCCCGGGAGCCAAGTTCCCGGCCGGCCACTTCGACACCCTCGTCACCGAGACGACCCGCGGCACCACCGAGCGCACCGCCGAAAAGACCCGCGGCAAGGAGATGGCTCGCCTGGTCGAGTCCATCAACGACACGATCAAGAAGGGAGGCTCCTTCCTAATCCCGGTCTTCGCACTGGGACGGATGCAGGAGGTCCTCTCCATCATCCACGACGCCCGGAAGTTCGGAAGGCTCGTCGACTGCCCGATCTTCGGCTCCGGGCTCGGCATGGACCTCGTCGACTACTTCGACGAGATCAGCCGAAAGACAAGGCACATCCAGTTCAACAAGGGCATCGTCAAGGAGCTGAAAATAAAGCCCCTTCCCCGCGTGCTGACCCCTGGCGTGGACCCGAAACAGAATGCGCTCTATGTCATAAGCTCGGGCATGCTGGTCGAGCGCACCCCGAGCTACACGCTGGCGTCGGGACTCCTCGGGAACGCCGGCAACACGATCGGCTTCGTCGGGTACTGCGATCCCGACACGCCCGGGGGCAAGCTTCTCGCCTCAAAGCCTGGCGAGACCTTCCTCTTCGAGACGGCGCACGTTAAGGCCAAGATCAAGGCGCGGGTCGAGCGGTTCGAGCTGAGCGGCCACGCGGACCGCGAGGAGCTGCTGCAGTTCGCGGTCCAGACGGGGGCGCGCAGCATCGTCCTCACGCATGGCGACCCGGCCGCACGGGAATGGTTCGCCCAGCAGCTGGCGATCCGCCTTCCGTCGGCCAAGGTGATCGACCCCGTCCCGCTCAAGCAGTACCTCGTCTGATTTCAGGGGTTGCGACCGGGGTTTCGGGGTGATTTCTTGGGGCTGGGCCCCCCGGGCCCAGCCGTGACTGGAAGAATCAAACCCGGGTAATCCGCCATGAAGAAGACCGCAAAAATACTCACTTCGCTTGGCACCGGCTGCATTCTGGCCGTCGCCGCCCTTGCCGCGTCGCCGCCGGATGACGCCGCAACCGTCGCCGCCCTGGACACCCAGTTTCAGGCCGCCGTGAAGGCGAACGACGCCGACACAATGGACCGGATTCTGGCGGACGACCATGTCCTGGTCACGGGGCGCGGGCACACCTTCAACAAGGCTGACGCGCTCGCCGAGGCCAGGCAGAAACAGACGGTCTACGAGCACCAGGAGGAGGAGGAGGGCACGCAAAAGGTTCACGTGTGGGGCGACACCGCGGTCGTCACGGCGCTTCTCTGGATCAAGGGAGTCCGGGACGGCAAGCCGATCGAATTCAGGCTGTGGTTCAGCGACACCTATGTCCGCACGCCGAAGGGCTGGCGCTACGCGTTCGGCCAGGCCTCGATTCCGCTGCCTAAGGCGTGAGAAATTCAGGGTGCTGAGACGAGCGCGGCAAGCCGCAGGGCCATGCCCGGGGCGCCCGCGACGTACATGATCCGGCCCATCTTGAGGTCGAACACCTTCATGGGGAGCTGCTCCCCGTTGATGAAGATGATCTGGCCCCCTGCAGCCCGCAGGAGCGGTATGGCCGCGGCCAGGTCCCAAATCTTCACGTTGAAGTCGACGGCGCCGCCGAACATCCCCGCCGCGACATAGGCCAGGTGGAGCGTCGCGCTCCCGAGGCCCCGGATCTTGAAATGCATGATCACGGCGTCCGCGGCCGGAACCATCTTCTTGTCCGTCGGGCTGTGGAATCCGATGAGGCTCTCCGGGTTCGGGACTTCCGGGGACACCCTCCTCTCCTGTTCGCCGTCGTGCATGCCGAAGCCGGGACCGCCGTGCATCAGGACGCGGCGCGAAAGGTCGTAGATGACGCCGTAGATCGGCTCGCCGCGCTCGATGAGCGCGAGCGATATCGCGCAGTAGGGAATCCCGAGGGCGAAGTTGTTGGTTCCGTCGATCGGGTCCATCACCCAGCCGAAGCGGGAGGTGACCGGGATCGGCTCGCCCCCGTCGGGAAGCTCCTCGCTGAACATCTGGTCCAGCGGGAACTGTGCGCGCAGCGCGAGGAATATGTTTTCGGAAATCGCGATGTCGACCGCCGTGACCCGGGTGCCGTCGCTCTTCCACCGGCTCTCGGCCCGCCCGAACTCGCGGTGCAGAAGGGCCGTCTCGGCATTCACGGCGGCCTTCGCCGCCTCAATCCTCTGGGTGATCTCTGTGGGGTGGCTGGTCATTTGTAGTCGTAAAGCTTCGGGTCCCGGGTCGGCGCGGCTTGCCGGGCCCGGAGCGGGCGGCGCGCCTCCCGCGCCTCGGCCCCCGTATGATTCTCCTCCAAGTCTGGCGCGTCCGCCCCGAGCTGCTCCTCCAGCGAGTCCGGATCGGCGCCCTCCTCGAGCTTGCGCACCACCTCCTCCATGTCCCCGTCCATTTGCTCGCCCGTGATCTCGGCCATCCGGCGCATCATGCGTCCCATCGCCTTGGGATCATTTTCGTCGACGCCGGAAAACTCGCGTTCCATGGCACCCATGGCCGCCTCCATCCGGGCGTCCGGGGGCCCCCCACCTGCCGCGTCGCCAGTGCCTTCCCCGCCCTCCTTCCCTGCTCCGCCCCCGACCGCAAACGCGGACAGGATCTTCTGCATGCGGAATTTCGGGTTGTCGGGGCACTCGGGCACCACCCCTCCCTGGGCGACGGTCTTCGCGTAGAACTGATAGATCCGGTTATTGTCCGGACAGTAGAACTCATAGATTGGCATGGCCGGTTCTTTTCTGGTGATTCAACGTCAGGCTGCCATGGAGCTCAAGGATCAGTCAAACTTGGACACCGCCCAGGCGGCTTCGGCCGCGCAATTCGACCGCCAGAGCGACCGCTACGGAAGGTCCCATATCCTCGCCGACACCCGCGACGTCTCCGAGGCGCTTGCGCCCCTGGCGGCAGGGGCCGCGGGCCGCGCCCTGGACATCGCCACCGGCGGAGGCCATACGGCGCTGTGCGCCGCGCGGATGGGCTGGAGCGTGACGGCTGGCGACGTCTCGGCCAAGATGCTGGCCGGGGCCGCCCAGCTCCTGCGCGACGAGGGCCTCCCGCTCGAGACGCTTCTCTTTCCCGCCGAGAGGATTCCCTTCCCGGACGCCACGTTTGAACTGGTGACAACGCGCGTCGCCCCGCACCACTTCAGCTCCCCTTCCCGCTTTGTGGCCGAGGTTGCCCGCGTGCTCAGGCCGGGCGGCCATTTCCTGCTCATTGACGGCACGGTTCCCGACGGCGACCCGGAGACCGAGCAGTGGCTTCACCGCGTCGAGAAATGGCGCGATCCCAGCCACGGCCGGTTCCTTTCGCGCGCCTCATGGGAGACCCTTGTCAACGCTTCGGGTCTCGGAATTGTTGCGAGCAGCCTTCATCCGAAGAAGCAGCCGGACCTCAAGTGGTATTTTGAGACCGCAGCCACGTCGACGGAAAACAGGATCCTTGTCCTGGAGGCGATCCAGTCCGCGTCCCCAAGGGTCCGCAAGGCGCTGCGGATCGCCGAAGAGGACGGGAAGATCGTATGGTGGTGGCCTATGCTTCGCCTCCTTGCACGGAAGGCCCGGTCGGATGGCTAAGGCGGGATTGCCATTTTTTCGCCGCCGGGAACACTCGCGCGATGCGAATGACCTCGGGATTGGCGCTTATTCTCGCCGCGGCCGCCACGGCTGCCGCCCAGACGGAAATCCAAAGCGAGGAGCAAGCCGCGGCGGCGCGGATCATGGAACACATCAGGGTCCTGTCCTCCGACGAGTTCGAGGGGCGTGCCCCGGGCTCCCCGGGCGAGGAGAAGTCCGTTGCCTACCTGCAGCAGGAGTTCATTAAGCTGGGCCTCCAGCCGGGAAACCCGGACGGCACCTTCGTACAGAATGTCCCTATGATCGGCATACTTACGACCGTGACGACGACGATCGACGCCGGCGGGACGACCCTCACCCCGACAATCATCAACGACTATGTTGCCCTGTCGCGCAGGAGCGCGCCGGAGACCGCGGTCAAGGACAGCGGAATTGTCTTCACCGGGTACGGATGCGTCGCGCCGGAATACGGGTGGGATGACTTCAAGGGCGTCGATGTGCGAGGGAAGACGGTCATCGTCCTCGTCAACGACCCGCCGGTTCCGGACCCGAAGGACCCGAGCAAGCTGGACGACTCCATGTTCAAGGGAAAGGCGATGACGTACTATGGGCGCTGGACCTACAAGTACGAGGAGGCCACGGCCAAGGGCGCGGCCGCGTGCCTCATCGTGCATGAGACTGGTCCCGCTGGCTATCCCTTCGCCGTCCTCTCAGGGAGCCTCGGCCGGGAAAACTTCGTCCTGGAGTCTCCCGACGGCAACGCAGCCCGGCCTGCCGTCGAGGGATGGCTCACCCTCGCCTACGCGAGGACCCTTTTCGCCGCAGCGGGCCAGGACTTCGACATGCTCAAGGCGGCTGCGGCAAAAAAGGATTTCCACCCGGTTGAATTCAACGCGAAGGCGAGCTTCACCGTTTCAAACAAGGTGCGTCCCCTGGCCTCGCGCAACGTGATCGCGAAACTCGAGGGCTCGGATCCCTCATTGCAGGGCGAGTATGTGGTCTATTCGGCCCATTGGGATCACTTGGGCAGGAACCCCCGCATGAAGGGCGACCAGATTTTCCACGGAGCCGCCGATGACGCTTCGGGCTGCGCCGCGATCCTAGAGATCGCGCACAAGATCATGGCGCTTCCGGCGGCCGAGCGCCCGAAGCGCAGCGTCCTCTTCATTGCATTCTGCGCCGAGGAGCAGGGCCTGCTCGGATCGGAGTACTACTGCGGGCACCCGCTCTATCCGCTGGTTCGGACGATCGCCGACATCAACATCGACGGCACCGGGGGCTTGCAGACATCGGGCCCGTCGCTGGACATGGAGGTTGAGGGCTACGGAAACTCCACGCTCGATGACCTCGCCGCCTCCGAGCTGAAGAAGGACGGCCGCGTCGTGGTGCCCGACACACAGCCGGAGAAAGGCTTTTTCTACCGCGCGGACCACTTCGAGTTCGCAAAGGTGGGCGTTCCCGCGATCGCTATGGCCTCGGGCACCCGCATCATCGGCAAGCCCGCCGAATTCGGGCGCGATCACCGCGATGAATATATCGCCAATGACTACCACAAGGTGACCGACGTGATCAAACCCTGGTGGGATATGACGGGCGGGGCCCGTGACACCGAACTTTATTTCCGCATGGGGATGGATCTGGCCGCCACGAGCGACTGGCCCCAGTGGAAGCCTGGGTGCGAGTTCAAGGCCCGCCGCGACGACATGCTGGCGGCCGCGTCGCATTGAAACGCCGCGGATGGCCCCTGTCCCCGACCGATCGCCGCCAGCGGGGGATGCGATCCTTGTCGACGACCACCCCGTTGTCCCAATCTACTCGTTCACGCGACCGTATCTCATGAGCACAAAGGTGAAGAGCCATTCGTACAACAGGATGGACCCTCCATTCCACCCGGCGACTTCCTCGGGACGCTGACCGGCCCATGCTCCGATTCATAACCATACGGCTCCTCCAGACGATCCCGGTCATCTGGGTCATCATCACGGCCACCTTCTTCATGATTCGCTTCGTGCCGGGCGGCCCGTTCACCGCGGAGCGCGCGGTGACCCCGGAGATCATGCGCAACCTCGAGGCCCATTACGGCCTCAATAAGCCCCTCTATCGGCAGTACCTCGACTACTGTTCGAATATCCTGCACGGCAACCTGGGGCCCTCCTTCAAGTACCCGACCCGCACGGTCAATGAGATCATAGCGGACAAGCTCCCTGTCTCCATAGAGCTCGGCCTGTGGTCGCTCGGCGTCGCCCTCTGCATCGGCCTTCCGCTCGGCGTCATCGCCGCCGTGAGGCGAAACACCTGGATCGACTACGCGTGCTCGTCGGCCTCGATGGTGGGGATCTGCATCCCGACGTATGTCATGGGGCCTCTCCTGATACTCGTGTTCGCGATCCATTTCGGCATGTTCAACGCGTCCGGATGGTACGGGCCCATCGACCGGGTGCTGCCGAGCCTCACCCTGGGCCTCGTCTACGCGGCCTACATCGCCCGCCTGACGCGCGGCGGCATGCTTGAGGTGCTGAGCCAGGACTACATCAGGACCGCGAGGGCCAAGGGCGCGACCGAGGCCCGCGTCATCATGAGGCACGCCCTGCGGGGCGGCTTGACGGCCGTCGTCTCGTTTCTCGGGCCCGCGATCGCCGGCATCGTGACCGGCTCGTTTGTGATCGAGACCGTCTTCCAGATTCCCGGGATCGGCAGGGAATTCGTAAACTCGGCCTTCAACCGCGACTACACGCTCGTCCTGGGAACCGTGATCCTCTACGCGGGCTTCCTGATCGGCATGAACCTCGTCGCCGACATCGTACAGGTATGGCTCAATCCCAAATTGAAATTCGAGTGACGCCGGCCGAGACCGACCGCGGCACCTCGCTCTGGAGCGACGCCTGGCACAGGCTGCGGCGCAACCGAATGGCGGTCGCCGGCGGGATGCTGCTCATCATCCTGGCTCTCGCGTGCGCATTCGGGCCGATCTTCTCCCAGTCGTACGAGGAGCAGAACCTCGACCTCGGGGCGGTGCCCCCTTCAAGCGCCCACTGGCTAGGCACGGACACGCTGGGCCGCGACCTCCTCGCGCGCTCGCTCTACGGCGGGCGCATCTCGATCACGGTCGGCCTCGTGGCGACGTTTGTCGCGCTGACGATCGGCGTGACCTACGGCGCCGTGGCGGGCTACGTCGGCGGCAAGCTGGACGCGTTCATGATGCGCATCGTCGACATACTCTACGCGCTCCCCTTCGCGATCTTCGTCATCCTTCTGATGGTTTTCTTCGGCCGGAACATCTTCCTTCTCTTCTTTGCCATCGGCGCCGTCGAATGGCTCACGATGGCGCGAATCGTGCGCGGCCAGGTAATGTCCCTGAAACGCATGGAATTCATCGAGGCGGCGCGCGCGCTCGGCCTCGGGCGAAGGCGGATCATCTTCCGCCACGTCATACCCAACGTCCTCGGCCCCGTGATCGTCTACACGAGCCTGACGATCCCCGCGGTCATGCTGCTGGAGTCCTTCCTCAGCTTCCTCGGGCTCGGCGTCCAGGCCCCGATGAGTTCCTGGGGAGTTCTGATCAAGGACGGCTCCGAGAAGATGGAGGAATTCTGGTGGCTGCTGGTCTTCCCGGGGGCGCTTTTCTTCCTGACGCTGCTCTCGCTGAATCTCGTGGGCGACGGCCTGCGTGACGCTTTGGATGTGCGGGCTTCGAAGGACTGACCCATGCTGACGAGGTTTCGCCCATATTTTTCCTACCTGAAGCCGGTCCGGGGAACCCTGATCGCGGCGATCGCCGCGGGCGTGGTGTACGGCATCGCGAACGGCGCCGGGCTCCCCTGGATGATCCACTCGGTCTTCCCGAAGATTTTCGGGCCGAAGGCTATCCCGCTCAGCGTCTGGGGGATCGTCGGGATCGCGATGTGGCTGCCAATCGTATTCACGATCCGCGGCGTCGCCGGGTACCTGAACAGCTACCTGATCCAGGTCGTGGGCGTGAGGATCCTGGAGGCCATTCGTCTCGACTACTTCCGCAAGCTACAGATCCTGCCGCTCGCCTTCCTGCAGAAGCAGACCACCGGCGACCTGATTTCCCGAGGGATGGCGGATACGAACCAGCTGCAGTCGACCCTGACGACGGTCGCCAACGACGGGATGAAGCAGCCGGCGACGCTTGTGTCGGCCCTCTGCTACCTCACCTACCTGACCTCCCAGGAAAAGGGCAGCGCCCTCATGGTCGCCGCGCTTGCCATCGTGCCCCTCTGCGTTTTTCCCGTCCGCTACGTGGGCAAGAAGCTCGTCAAGCGGGCATATCAGATGCAGACCCAGATGGGGTCGGTGACCAACAGCCTCAGCGAGAACCTGGCGGCGGCGAAGGAAGTCCGCGCCTTCGGCTTGGAGCAGCGCCAGGCGGCGGCCTTCTCGAAGGAGACGACCGCGCTGATCACCGTGCAGCTCAAGGTCGCCAAGTATGCCCAGGCCCTGACGCCGGCAATCGAGATCATCTCGGCCTTCGGCATCGCGCTGGTCTTCGTCGTCGCGCAGCGCCAGGGCGTGGCCCTAGAGGCGTTCCTGGCCATCGTGATGGCGCTCTATGTCAGCTACGACCCGGTGAAGAAGCTCGGCGGCATCAACAATGAGCTCAAGCGCGGCGAGGCCGCCCTCAACCGCCTGGAGCACGTGTTCAACGAGCCGGTGGCGATCCAGGACCTGCCCGACGCGGCCGCCCTCGGGCGCGCGCAGGGCGCGATCGAGTTCAAGAATGTCAGCTTCGCGTATGCCTCGGACGAGCCGGTGCTCAACCGGGTCTCAGCCGTCATCCCGGCGGGGACCGTCTGCGCGCTCGTGGGGCCCAGCGGAGCCGGCAAGACCACCTTCGCCAACCTTGTGCCACGCTTTTTCGACATCGCCGAAGGGAAGGTTTCCCTCGATGGCACGGACATCCGCCAGCTCCGCCTGGGCGACCTGCGCCGCAACATCGCTCTGGTCTCCCAGGACCCGGTCCTATTCAACGACACGATCCAGAACAACCTTCTGCTCGGGCGCCTCGACGCGACGCCGGCCGAGGTGCGAAAGGCGGCGGTCGACGCCCATGCCGACGAATTCATCCGCTCGTTTCCCCAGGGCTATGACACCGTTGTGGGCGAACGAGGCGCGCGGCTTTCCGGCGGCCAGAAGCAGCGACTGGCCCTTGCCAGGGCGTTCCTTCGCAACGCGCCCATCCTCATTCTTGACGAGGCCGCCTCGGCGCTCGACTCGCAGAGCGAGCAAATGATTCAGGATGCGCTAAAGAAGATCGTTATCGGAAAGACCGTGCTCATCATCGCCCACCGGTTCAGTACTATCCGGGACGCCTCGCTCATCCTCGTCTTCGACCAGGGTGAGATTATCGCCCGAGGCGACCATGCCCAGCTCTACGCCGGAAATTCCCTCTACAAGTCTCTCTACGACCGACAGAGAACCGAGGCGGCCTGACTTCTGAGATCGTTGGCGAGGAACCGTCCCGCACAGTCGAAGAAACCCGCGGCAGGAACGTCTTGCTATAGCGTTGCGGCGGCGCCGAGGGTTCGGCTTGCATGGCATCTCACTTCAGTCGTCACATGCCTCCCCAACAGAAGATCCTCGTCATCCGGCGCCGCTACCTGGGCGACGTGGTGCTCCTGGGATCCCTGTTCCGCAACCTGAGGCTCCATTGGCCGCAGGCCCACATCGCGGCCCTTGTGGAGCCGCCCTACCATGGTGTCCTCGCGCTCAATCCGGACGTGAACGAGATGATTTCGCCGCCGGGGGGCCCGTTTGCATGGCCGGGATTTGTCGCTCGGCTTAGGAAGGCTCGGTTCACCCATGTCCTCGACATCGACAACACGGAGAGGACCGCGTTCATCTCCAGGCTGAGCGGTGCCCCCACCAGGATCACGCTCCACCACGGGCAGCACGCCCTCAAGCTGCCGGGCCTGTACACCGACACGGTATATGAGCCGGGCGCCGAGCACGAGGCCCAGCCGATCACGGAGTATTACCTGAAGACGCTCGGTCCCGCCGGCGTGCCGGTCGCGACCCGCGAAATCCGGCTCGTGCCGCGAGAGGCCGATATCGCCGAATGGCGCCGCTTCGTGGGCGCCCAGGGCCGCGTCCTCCTCCTGCATCCCGGAAGCCGCAGTCCTTCCCGCATCTGGCCGGCGGACCGGTTCGCAGCCATCTGCGACCGCGTCCAGGACGAACTGGGCGCTCAGGTTGTGCTGGTCGGCGGTCCGGGAGACAGCGCGCTCATATCGGAGATCAGGAACCTCGCGAAAACCCATGTCCTGGCCCTCGACAAGTCCCCGTCCGTGTCCGGCTTCGCGGCGTTGGCGCGGACGTGCACGGCTCTCCTCTGCCACGACAGCGGACCCATGCACGTCGCCGCAGCCGTGGGGACGCCGGTCGTCGCCCTGTACGGCTCCCAGAATCCCGTCCTTTTCAGGCCGCATGGCGAAGGCCACACGCTTCTCGTGCCGGCCATGCCCTGCACGGCCTGCGTCGCTCCGGGCAAATGCATTCCCGAGGACTCGTACCGCAATTACTGCGTCCACCTTCACACGGTTGACGATGTCTATGGCGCCGTGAAAAAAGCGCTCACGCTGTGACTTGCGTTCAATTGGGACGGCTGGCACCAAGGTTTGCACCAGATGCCAGGCGAACCCCACAGATTCAGCAGGACGGCCGAGGACCTGATCGCCTCGCTTCGGAGGGTCCCCTCGGAGGACCCGAAGGGCATCCGGCGGCGGCCTTCGCACGACTTCGTCGAGCTCATAGACAGCCTGAGGGCGAAGCATGGGATAGGCAGGCCCACGACCGAGCAGGCCATCCGGGACCAGTGGCCGGAGGTCGTGGGCCCCGCAAATGCGTCGTATTCGCACGCGGTTCGCATTGACGAGAGAGGCCGGCTTGTCGTCCACGCGACCCACGCCGTCGTCAGGAACGAGCTTTTCATGAACCGGGCGGAGATTATGGAGCGGATCCGCAGAATTCCGGGATGTGCCTCAATAAAGCTGCTCCACCTCTCCCAGGGGTGACTTCCGGAGGGCCTCAATTTTGGCCTTGCGCCTAGACCCCCAGTTTTGGACGCTATTCCCTTGCGTCAGTGGGTTCCCGTCAGTTGGGGGGCCTGCCATGACTGACCCGGCACCCCGCCGGGTCGGAACGGTGACGCCGGCTAAGCCGGGCTAACGCCCGGTGGCGCGGGCGGCACGGGACTCGAAAGGGTTCTCTACAGTCGTGCAACACAACTACATAACAAATGCCTACAGTCGTTAAGCCAGAAATCATCGCAGAGTACAAAACCCACGATAAGGACACCGGATCAAGCGAGGTGCAAATCGCTCTCCTTACCGCGCGCATCAACCACCTGACCGAGCACCTGCGCACCCATAGGAAGGACTTCCACTCCCGCCGGGGGCTGCTCCAGATGGCCAGCCGCCGTCGAAAGCTGCTCGATTACCTCAAGCAACACAATCTGGCCAAGTACAACGAACTGCTGCAGAAGCTAAATCTGCGCAAATAACGCTTTCGCCAAACAGGCGATCCGATCCGCGGGTCGCCTGTTGTCGTTAAGGCACTCGACACACAACACCGGGACATTTCCGTTTGCCGCCCAGGCAGGCCCCCCGACTCCCGGGGGCGCCAAACGGAAATCTCTCGAGTCTTGTACCGAGACCGACGAAAGCCCGCCCGGCCTGCGCGCCGCGCGTCAAGCCCAACCCACTGCGTCCCGTCACATATTGTCGCCGGGGCCCGACACTCGATAAAACAGAAACCCAAGACATGAATCAGAAACATATCGTCACCGTCCCGGAATACGGGATCAAGTTCTCGACAGGCACCCTCGCGAAACTCGCGAATGGGTCCGTCAACGTCACCGTCGGAGAGACCAACGTCTTTGTCGCCGCCACAGTCGCCGCAACAACCAAGCCCGGGCAGGACTGGTTCCCGCTCACCGTCGACTACCGTGAAAAGTACCACGCTGCGGGCCGCTTCCCCGGCGGCTACTTCAAGCGCGAGGGCCGCCCGACCGAAAAGGAAATCCTGACGTCTCGCCTTTGCGACCGCCCCTGCCGCCCCCTCTTCCCCGAGGGCTTCCTGAACGAGGTGCAGGTCATCGGCATCCTCCTTTCCGCCGACCAGAAGAACGAGTCCGACATCGCGATGGTCAACGGTGCCAGCGCCGCGCTCGCGATCTCCGACATCCCGTGGAACGGCCCGATCGCGGCGTCGCGCATCGGACTCATCGACGGCCAGTTTGTCGCCAACCCGACCATCGAGCAGATGTTCTCGTCTTCGCTCGACCTTATCTATGTCGGCAATGAGAAGGACATGCTGATGATCGAGGGCTCCGCGGACCAGCTTCCGGAGGACCGATTCATCGAGGCGCTCGAGTTCGCGCACAAAGCGATCCAGCCCATCATCAAGGCCATCAGGGATCTCGTCGCCGTCGCCGGCAAGCCGAAGGCCACCTTCCCCCTCGTGGGCGCCACGCCCCAGGCCCGCGCCATCATCGAGCGCATCGCCGGACCCAAGATCCCGGACGCCATTTTCGGCAAGGAGAAGAATGTCCGCTCGGCCAACATGAAGGCAATCAAGGACGAGACCAAGGCCGCGCTCATCGCCGAACTCGGCGAGGGCAAGTTCACAGACGTCGACCTGAACGTCGTGTTTGAGGACCTCCAGTACAAGGCATACCGCAAGACAGTCCTCGAGCGCGGTGTCCGTTCCGACGGTCGCGACGCGAAGAGCCTGCGGCCCATCTCCTGCGACGTCGGGGTGCTCCCGATGGTCCACGGCAGCGCGCTGTTCGAGCGCGGCGACACCCAGGGCCTCGTCATCACGACGCTCGGGCCGACCAAGGAGGCCCAGGACATGGACGGCCTCACGGGTGGGGCCACGTCGAAGAGCTTCATGCTCCATTACAATTTCCCCCCGTTCTCTGTGGGTGAAACAGGCCGCTTCGGAGCCCCCGGGCGCCGCGAGGTGGGGCACGGCGCACTCGCCGAGCGCTCGCTCGTGCCGGTTCTTCCCCCGGAGGACGCGTTCCCCTACTCGATCCGCGTCGTCTCCGAGATCATGGCCTCCAACGGCTCGACGTCGATGGCGTCGATCTGCGGCGGCTGCCTCTCGCTCATGGACGCCGGCGTGCCGATCATTGCGCCCGTTGCCGGCATCTCCTGCGGCCTGATGACTGACAACGCCGCCGACGGCTCGATCGCGAAATGGGTCACGATCACCGACATTCTCGGTGAGGAAGACCATTTCGGCGACATGGACTTCAAGCTCGCCGGGACGACCAAGGGCATCACGGGCTTCCAGCTCGACCTCAAGATCAACGGACTGCCGTTCGAGATCGCCAAGGCCGCCATCTACCAGGCCCGTGACGCGCGCATCGAGATCCTGCGGAAGATGCTCGCGGTCATGCCTGCGCCCCGCGCCGATCTCAGCAAATACGCGCCGCGCATCCAGACCATCCAGATCGACCCAGAGAAGATCGGGCTCCTCATCGGGCCCGGAGGAAAGACCATCCGCCGCATCACCGAGACGACCGGCGCCCAGATCGACATCGCCGAGGACGACTCCGGCAAGGTCTTCATCTACTCCAACAACGGCGAGGCCATGGCCCGCGCCATCCAGGAGATTGACGGCCTCTGCGGCGGCGCCGGCGGCGGCGGCGGTGGTGGCGGAGCGCCGATCGAGGTCGGCAAGATGTACAATGGTCGCGTGACCGGCATCAAGGACTTCGGCTGCTTCGTCGAGTGCACCCCCGGCAAGGAGGGCCTCGTCCATATCTCCGAGCTCGCGGACTTCCGCGTGCGCAGGACCGAGGACGTCGTCAAGATGGGCGACATGATCTGGGTCAAGTGCATCGGCATCGACGAGCGCTCCGGGAAGGTCCGCCTCTCGCGCAGGGCCGCCATGAAGGAAATGGAGGCTCAGAAGCAGGGCGAAGGCGCCCCGGCTGAGCCCGTCCAGTCCTGAGTGAGGCTCCTTGTAACGAACGACGACGGCATCGAGTCCGTCTTTCTCCACGAACTGGTCCGCGCGCTCATTGCCGCGGGCCACGAGGTCTTTGTCGTCGCCCCCAAGGTCGAGCAGAGCTGGACCGGGGCGTCCAAGTCGCGTCACCGGGCCGTTCATTCCACGAAGGCCGAGCGGGCACTGGGCTGCCCGACATGGATCGTTGACGGGACTCCGAGCGACAGCGTCAACATCGCGCTCGACCACCTCCTTCCCGCGACGCCGCAGGCCGTCCTCAGCGGGATAAACATCGGGCTGAATGCGAGCCTCGCGTTCATCCTCGGCAGCGGCACGGTTGCGGGGGCCTGCGAGGGGGCGCTCCACGGCCTCCCCGCAGTCGCTCTTTCCCAGAGCCTCCCGATCCCGGTCTACGACGACCTGAAGGAAAGGGGCGGCATGCCGGACCTCGAGCTGATGGCGAACCTCAGGATGTCGGCGGCGCACGCCGCACGGATCGCCCCGGCCCTCGCCGCGCAGACCACCGCCCGCAGCTTGATCGTCCACAACATCAACTTTCCCTATCCCTGCACGGCGGAAGCGACGATGCGTCGCACGGTGCCGGCCCAGGTCATGATCCCGGGACTCTTCAGCCCCCAGGCCGAGGACGGCACACACCGCCTCGTATTCAAGCTCGGCGACGACACGTCGCCCAAGGGCGCCCTCACCGACCGCGCCGCCCTCGACGCGGGCTTCATCAGCCACACGGTGCTCGATTTCGCCAAGCTGGGTTCGATCTACTGAAGAATCTGTGCTTCGCTGATCCCGACATGATCGAGGTACAGAATCTGACGCGGGTCTTCCGCACCTACAAGAAGCAGCCGGGGTTCTGGGGCGGGGTTAAGGGCCTGTTCAACCGGACCTACGATGAGATCGCGGCGGCGAAGGATGTCTCGTTCACCATCGCCGAGGGCGAGTTCGTCGGCTTCCTGGGACCCAATGGCGCGGGAAAGACGACCACGCTGAAGATGCTTTCGGGCCTCATTTTCCCGACGTCGGGCACTGCACGCGTGAACGGCTTCGATCCAACGAAGAGGGAAAATGCCTACAGGCGAATTTTCGCGCTCGTCCTCGGACAGAAGAACCAGCTGTGGTGGGACCTGCCCGCCATCGAGTCATTCACGCTGCTGCGGGCGATCTACGGGCTGCCGGAGGACGAATACAAGAAAACCCTGGATGAGCTGGTGCTGCTCCTGGGCGTCGCCGACAAGCTCAATGTCATGGTGCGCGAGCTTTCGCTCGGCGAGCGCATGAAGATGGAGCTCATCGCGGCCCTCATCCATCGCCCGAAGGTTCTTTTCCTGGACGAGCCCACGATCGGCCTCGATGTCGTCTCCCAGCGTGCCGTGCGGCTCTTCCTCCGCGACTACAACCGGAGGCACCGGGTCACGATCATCCTCACGAGCCACTACATGGCCGACATCAAGGAGCTCTGCGAGCGCGTGATCGTCATCCACAAAGGCCGAAAGATCTACGACGGCGCGCTCGACCGGCTGGAATCCGGGTCGGACAGCAGGAAGAAGATCGTGCGCTTCGTGCCGAAGGACGCCTCGTTCAGCGAGACCTGGCGGTCCAGGTTTGGGGACACCACGCGAGCCGACGACGGTTCATTCACGCTGCGCGTGTCGAGCGACGATGTCGTTGCGGTGGCGCAGGAAGTCCTCGCGGCCGGCCCCGTCGCCGACATCACGATCGAGGACGTCCCGCTCGAGGACATCATCGCGGAACTTTTCAAGGTTAGCTAGAGCGCGCAGCAAGGACACGGCCCGGTGTGGAACGCCGCCTGCTCTTGCGGTGATACCACGTCACTCCGTCCAAGATGGATCTCATCCGCAGAACCCGTTTCCTCCTATTCGGCGCCCTCACGTTGATTGGCCTCGCTCCGGCTGCGCTTTTCTCCGAGCCGGTCGGCAGCGCCCACCCGGCGTCGGGAGCCTTTGCACCGGTCGATCCCTCAAACTGGGGCCACGCAACATGGCCCTGCGGCTCGTCCTTTGCGGCGGGTTACGGCAGCACTCTCGACGTCGGCGTGTATTCGGCCAACGCCACCCAAATGGTCCTCGAGATTTATCTGGCCGACACTCAAGCCGACGCCAAATACGACTACTCAATGGTCAAGGGGGCGGACAACATTTGGCGTGCCGCCGTCGCGCAGGTGCCCGGGTTGACCCTTTATGCATTCCGGGCCTGGGGCCCGAATTGGCCCTTCAGCCCGGCATGGACACGCGGCAACTCGGAAGTCGGCTTCCTGAGCGACTGCGATTCCCTGGGGAACCGCTTCAATCCGAACAAGGTGCTTTATGACCCTTATGCCAGGGAGCTCTCCCATAACGTGGTCACGTCCGCTCTGCTGGCCGCAGGGGAGGGATATGGGATATACCTTTCCGGTGGCGGGTCGGGGATGACCTACACCGGCCATTCGACGGCCGGAGCACCGATTGACCAGCGTCAGGTGGATTCTGGCCACTGGGCCCCCAAGGCCGTGGCTCTCATGGATACGACTCGCATTGGACCGCGGCCGAGCCTGAACCCAAAGGACGCGATCGTCTATGAAACCCACGTGAAGGGTCTGACGGCCCACCCGTCGAGCGTGAGGCTCACAACACTCCTGAGCCGCTACTCGGGCTTCCAGGACGCGGCCAACGTTCCCGATCGCCTCCGCGGGACTTACGCCGGGGCGGCCTTCATGGCCGGGTACCTGAAGGACCTGGGGTTCAACACGGTCGAGTTCCTCCCCGTCCAGGAAACGAACAATTCGACCAATTCCACCGCGGCGCCCACATCCCCTGCAGGTCCCGGATACTGGGCGTACTGGACCTACGGGTTCTTTGCCCCGGATAGGCATTACTCCAGCGACGTTTCACTCGGCGGCCCAACAGCCGAGTTCAAGAAGATGGTGGCCGCATTCCACAGGCAGGGAATTGAGGTGTACCTCGACGTGGTCTACAACCACACCGGCGAAGGCGGGACTCAGGGCAATTCCAACGTGGCGGAGATCGACGGCTTCCGCGGTCTGGACAATATTTCCTACTATACCCTGTCCCCGGGCGCGCCCAGTTCCTACTGGGTTTCGACGGGCGTCGGGCAGAATTTCAACTGTGGCTCCGCTGCCGTCCAGAGCCTGGTGAAGGATTCACTGGAATACTGGTCGGACACCATGGGGGTCGACGGATTCCGGTTCGACCTCGCGGTGGAACTCGGACGAAACGGATCCTCCGACTTCGCCTCGAACGGCGCCGTCTCCTCGCCGCTCCTTGCGGACATCGCCGCGTGGGCCAGCTCCAAGGGAATAAAGATAATCGCCGAGCCATGGGACGCCAATGACGGAAACGAGATCGGAAACTTTCCAGCGGGATGGTCCGAATGGAACGGCAACTACCGCGACGCGCTGCGCCTCGCGATGGTTGGAAACCTCGCAGGCGCGCGCGGCGTGGGCTACGCGGACGCCTTCTACGGGGACTTCAATGACTTCAACCGGGCCGGGGGACCCCAGAAATCCGTGAACCTGCTCGTCTGCCACGACGGCTTCGACATCGCAGACCTGGTGAGCTACAGCGCCCCCTGCAACTCAAGCGTCGCGTGGCCGTTTGGCCCAAGTGACGGCGGCAGCGATAACAACGAAAGCTCCTCCTGGGGCGGCAACCAGGCCATTCGGCGCCAGGTCATTCGGTCATTCTGGACCTTCCAGGTACTGAGCCGGGGAATACCCATGATGGTCTGGGGCGACGAGTTCGGGCGCACTGTGAACGGAAACAACAATGCCTACGACGTCGACTCGGTGGCGACCTGGAACAACTACGCCATGATCGACACGAGCAGCCCCGAACTTGTGGCCACCACCGACACCGCCATTGGGAGCATGCCTTACGCCAACAACCTGGGGACCTTCGCCGGGACCGCCAACGGAAACTTTACGTTCCTGCAGTATCTGCTGGCGCTCAGGGCGGCGCACCCCGCGTTCCGCCAGCAGGACTACAACGAGCCGATAACGTTCACCAATGCCGACGGATCCATTGGCTTCAGCGAGTGGGGCAATCCGTCCGCCGCAATCTACATATCGGGGAGCGCTGTCGGGGACCGCGACTTCGTGGTCATGAGCAACCTGTCAGGGTCCCCCGCACCTGTCACATATGCGGTGCCGGCAAGCCCGACGGGCACCCATTGGGCCCGACTGATTGACACAAACAATTGGGCGGAAGTCTCGAACAACTGCTGGGCCGCGACCGGCGCCACAACGATCGCCGGAACCTACGGCGTGGGTAAACAATCGGTGGTGGTCTTGGAGGCGCTGCCCAACACTCCTTAGGCGCCACGCCAGTTCGTCACAAGTCGGGCCAAAGTTCTTGCGCAACTCGTCGATCCGTAGCTGATTTGGGAAATGGGAAACCCCGCCGTTCAGGCGTCCGCAACCTCCCGGCGAATGTCCCTCCCGCGGTTCCTGTGGGCAAGGCGCCGCCCGCTGGACATGATGGACGGCATCTGCAGATGGCCCGGCGATCTCGCCGAGGTGCGGATAGGAAGGCAGTCATTCGTGCTGCTGAAGCATCCCGACCTGGTCCACGAACTCCTCGTCACCCACGCGGCGCGGATAGCAAAGGGGCATACTGCGGAAAGAAGGCGGTTCTTCGCCTTCCTGGGCGAAGGCCTGCTCAACAGCGACGGCGACATCCATCGGCGGCAGCGGCGACTCGTGCTGCCCGCCTTCCACCGTTCGCGTCTCGCCCACTACGGTGAGGCGATGGTTCGGACGACGGACTCCGCAATCTCGGGCTGGCGGGAGGGCGAAGTCCGCGACGTGGCGCTCGACATGATGAAGCTGACGCTCGCCGTGGTCGGCAACACCCTGTTTTCGTCGGATGTTCGGGGAACCGCCGAAGCGATTGCCGCGGGATTCGACAATCTCGTGACCGACCTGAACCGGATGATTTTCCCGGGTTCGTCGCTTGTCCTGCGGTCGCCGCTGCCCTTTGCGCGGCGCATCCGCCGCTCCCAGGCCGCGCTTGATAAAATCGTCTATGACCTGATCGGCGCGAGGCGCGCCCATCCGGCCGACACCGGGGACCTTCTGTCCACCCTTCTCCTCGCCGAGGATGCCGAGCGCCCAGGGGAGCATCTCGACGACGCGGAGATACGCAACCAGGTCATGACGCTCTTCTTCGCCGGCCAGGGAACGACCGCGAACGCCCTGACCTGGGTTTTCTGGCTCCTGGCAAAACATCCGGAGATCCAGACTGACTTGCAGGGAGAGCTTGCGCGGGTCCTCGCCGGCCGGGTTCCGGCATTTGCCGACGTTCCGAACCTGGTGTTTGCAGGACAGATCGTCACGGAGGCCATGCGGCTCTATCCCCCGGTCTGGACCATGGGGCGCGAGGCCAAGGAGGACCTGGATCTCGGGGGAAATCCCGTCCGCAAGGGCACGCTCATCCTCGCGAGCCAGTGGGTCATTCACCGCGATCCGCGCTGGTTTGATGAGCCCACCGTCTTCAAACCCGAGCGATGGACCGACGAGTTCCGCGGCGGGTTGCCGCGGTTCGCCTATTTTCCGTTCGGCGGGGGAGCCCGGGCGTGCATCGGGGAGAATTTCGCCTGGGCGCAGATGATCCTCGTCCTCGCGACAGTCGCGGGGAAGTGGAGGCTGACAATGACCGCGCAAGCCGAGGGAATCCGTCCCCGCCCGAAGATCAGCCTTGGTCCGGACAGGCCCGTCCTTCTCCGGTTGAACCGTTTCTAACTTTGGGGTAACGCCGCCAGCCAAGCGCTTACTTCGGGATACTCGCGGACGCGCCAATTCTTCAGCTTAGCCAAGCGGTTCGATGACGCGGCAAATTCGTCCTTAATCTGGGCGAGCGCGGCCCACAGCGCGGCGGCTTCGGGCCGCGTCCCTTCCTTCGTCGCACTGAGCTGTTCCGGCGTAAACCAGGATTCCGCCCGGCGCCCGACGAAATATGCCGTGCGGCCATCCATCAACGCCCCTTCGCGGAAAACCCGCAGGCCGTTTTCAATCAGGTGCTCGTGGATGGCCCGCTGGGCCGCGCGAAATTCGCCGCGCGCCACCTTCTTGGCGGTCCACACAAGCTCGACCCAGAACTCCCCGCACACTCTTTCGAAGTTCGCCTCGGTCATCGAGGCCTCGGAGGGCGTTATGCGCGCGTACCGCTTTTCCCAGGCCGCACCCCCCTTGATCACCTTCCATCCCGGAGCCGCCGCTATCTTGAGGCTGCTGACGCCACCCGCCAGGGGACGCGGCCAGAACCGGGCCGTCGAGGGCCACCGCAAAGCAAGGGCAACAACGAGCATCTCCACGTGGCTGAGGACAACAAAGTCGGCCTCCAATGCCCCCTCGTAGATGGCGGTCACCCTGACGACGTTCCCGAAGGAAACCCGCGTTGCCGAGGCCCAGCACGGGCCAAGATCCCGCGCAAACGACCCGTCGCCGTATTTCCGGGGATCCGAGGTGATGATGTGGTAGTCGTAGTCAGACCACCGGTCGGCGGTTCCGTCATCGCGGACGCGCGAGCCAAACTGGACCAGGGCGCGGATGTCGGCCCTCGCGTTCGCCCAAGCCGAGACGGAAGCGTCCCAGCCTTCTTCCGGACTGCTCATGCAGAAGCCGGAAACGCCTCGGGGTCAGCGGGTGGGGCGACGACGGTTGACCCAAACGGCGCAACGCTGCCGTCGGGCTGCTTGCGCTGGAGAGGATCAACCTCGACAATCGCATTCACGCGCCGGGATTTAAGCGCGATCATGAGTTCCGGCCCGTCGAGGCCCTGTCCAACGTGCACCGTTCCATAATGGAAGCGGATCACCTCGCGTGCGAGGTACACGGGCACGGTCGGGTATTCCTCGGTCGTCGTCGCCTCGCCCACCTTGATCTGGTCCACGCGCAGGCCGGGATATGAGATCGTGACCAAGCAAATGGACTCGTCATCCCGGCGCCGCAGCTGGAGCGAGAGGGCGATCTTCGCCTCGCGCGTGACGGATTCCACCTTCTCCTTCGTGTCGAGGATTTCGCGGCAGAGCCAGAGGAGGGCGTCGTGGAGGTTTTTCTCATGGCCCCAGATCACGGGTCCCGATTCCGGCGTGTTTGCAAGGCCGCCGACCTCCTTTGCAACGGATTGCACGACCCGTTTCATGTCCACGCGGCCAGTCGGCTGCTTGGACATCTCGTAAAGGGTGCTCAAAAGATGCGGCATCGCCTTCATGCGCTCCATGTCCTGCGTCACCCGCTCAATGAGAGGATGGGCCGCATCGTCTGCCGTCCGCTGCCGGCGCAGGTGCTGAAAATACGTGCTGACCGAGAACATCGCGTTGGCGAGCTCGTGGGAAATCATGATCCCCAGATCGTGGAGTATCTGGTGGCGTTCCGACTCGCGCTTCTGCTCGATGCTTTCGGCCGTGGCCGACATCTGATCCCACCAAATCCAGCATCCAGCGGACCCCGGGATCGGGCCGGCGACAATTCGCATCCGGCCCCGCTCGCGCTCGATCCTTTTGCCATCGCGGAGCACCTGGGCGGCAATTTCCTTAACGTCGACAGGTAACGTCTCCTCGATCTTGCCTGAGGCCCCGATCACGCAGAACCGAGGCCCAAACTTCTGCATGAGCCCCATCTCCTTCTGGGCCGATAGAGCCGTGCGATGCAGCTTATGCTGGCCAAGTAGGCGCGAGAGGAGCCTGACCAGCGAAAGGGAGTCGTCCCGGTCGGCCATCGTATAGGCTCGCCCATCGGCCTTCGGCCCAAAAACAACCCATCCCTCAAGGGCCCCATGCACTTCCAGGGGGACAAGCAGCCTTGAATTCCATTCACCAAGCTTCTGCCGGATTGAAGCCTCGGTCGAGGCGCTCTCGATCGAGTCAAGGGTGGATGTATCCACAATCGCCGCATGCTCCTGCAGCCAGCGCACCAGCTCGTGGCCGGCGGAGCACTCCCAGCCCTCATTCTCGGCCACGTAGCGCTTTTCATCGCGCAGGAACACCGTGACCCGTGCGGAACGGATTCGCGCCCTCACCCCGCGGCGGAACTCGTCAAGGATCCGGCCCTTCTCATCAAGGTGGTCGATTGCCGATGCGAGAAACTCGACGTCATCGAGATTGCGGCGACTGTTATCAACCGCATCCGCCGCCTGATGGTCGCTCTTTCTCGGGCGCTCCTGGAGGACGGAAAGCACCGCCCTGCTCTGCGCCAGCTCGGCGGCCATGGGCGCAATCCGGCGCAGCTCCGTGCGGCTCTCCTCATAGGAGAGACAATAGGCGTTGGCCCGGGCATTCCTCGCTTCCTCATACGGAAGGCTCCGCGGTTCGCCAACCAGTATCATTACCGTGTCGGGATGCGCCGGCAAAAGTGAGTTCCCGTCGCAGATGTCCCTGATCCAGACCCGGGACCCCGGGCGCATCAGTTCCCGCAGCAACGAATCACTCCCCTGCACCGAAAGCGGGGGGTCCGGCAGCTGGCGGGCCCATTCTGCCGCGAGCTCGGAATCCTGAGTTGTTAGGATGAATGTTGCTGACATGGAAGGGTTACCCGAAATATTGTGCCTACTTTCCCGCCTTCCACCAAGGTAATTTTACCTTGATGTAATTTTACAAGATCGGCCGATATCGCCAGACCAAGTCCGATACCGCTCGTCTTGTTGCTGGTGGTAAAGGGCTGAAAAAGCCTGTCCCGGACCTCGCGCGGTATCCCGGGCCCGTTGTCGGCGACCTCCAGAATCACGGAGCCGATGCCATTTGACGTCCGAACGGTGACCTCCCGGCGGCCCTCGATGACGGTCACTGCCTGGATCGCGTTCATCACCAGGTTTAGGATGATCTGCCGAATGGACGCCCGGTCCGCGTTAATGGCGTCGGGCTTGGCGTCCAGGACGCAATTGAGGGCCACCGATTCATCGAGCGCCTTCGGTCGCACCAGCTTGGTGCTGGTCTCGACCACCTCGTTCAGGCCGATGAATTCGAAATGAGGGTATTGGGGCCGGCCCAAATCCATCAGCCCGCTCACGAGACCTTCAATTCGCTCGATCTCCGCGGGCACGAGCTCGATCAGCAACCTTTTGAACTCCGGGTCATTGTAGCGCGCCTTCGCAGACTGCGCGATCGTCTTGAGGGTCACCAGGGGATTGCGAATCTCATGGGCCAGGCTCGCCCCCAAGAGGCCGGCGGTCCTGAGCTGCTCGGATTCCCGGGCCTGTTGGGTCAGGCTGATCCGCGAAAGCGTGTTCTCGATGATATTCGTCCACTCAATGAGGCGCTTGATCTCCGGCCACGTGAACGGATTCCCGTCGCGCCGCGCCTCGAGCACCACGATGAAGGGGGCCAGCATTTCGTGGTTCGGCGCGCAGATCATCACACCGAGGTTGTGCTCGCGCATGAAGTTGAAGAGCTCCGTGCGGCCGCCGGCCTCGCGCTGGCGCTGGAGGCTTTCCGGAGTCGCCCATTTCATCCTGAGCAGCTCAATCGACGCCGGGCAGGTCACGGGGAGCCTGATGCCCCCCCCAGAATAGAAGTCCTTCTCGCCCGCCAGGAAATGGGCGTGCTCCGATTTGCCCCACGCCTCCAGGATCCTGCTGAAGCGCTTGACGAGGATATCGCGGTCAAACTCGTCCCTCCCGGCGGCGAGTATCGACGTGCGGATCGTCTCCGCCTCGCGGTCAACTCCCACGAGTGTGGCCCTCAACACCCTGAGGTTGAACCTGTTGAAGAATATCGTAATCAACAGTCCACCGAGGATCGTGACCGCCGGCCGGGGAATGAGGGCGCGAGGGACGATCGTGGCCATCCACATGATCACCGTGACGACGCCTATGGATACTCCAAACCGAAGCGCGGTCCTGAACAAGTCGCGCGCGTCGAATATCTTCTGCGTCGAAATCGCCCAGGACGTCGATGCGTAGAACGCAAAGACTACGATCGGCACCAGGTGGCTCAGCATCGGGTTCTTGAAATGAGGCCCGAGGGCCGACAACAGGATGCCCACGAACCCGGCCGATGTGCCGCCGAGCAACAGCACCTGCAGTTCGATCTTCTGTATCCCGGCTCGCATCCTCAGGCTGGTGAGGGCCTGGACCAGGAGGACCAGATAGCTCGCCGCGATCACGACGAGATAGACGGTCCACCCAACGCCCCGAATCGGATGTTCGCGGGTCGACTCGGAGGGCACGAAATACTGCGTGAAGCACAGGACCGCAGTGAGAAGGCCCATGGTCAGCCAAATCCACCCCCTGCGGAAGCTGCCGATTCCAAACTCGCCGCCCATCGCGCAATCCTTGATGACCCAGAGAAAAAACGGGATGAGCGCGCTGATGGACCATGCGATCCGAAGCCAGAGAACCGGGTTCGGATTCGCCGGGTTGTTGAGCCACTCCAGGCTCATCAGCCACACGGCAACATCGAGCGACGCCAGGAAGAACGCCCTGTTCATCGAGCGTTTCGGGTTCGCGTACAGCACGCCGCACCCGACGCCAAGGCTGGCGACAAAGGCTATGAGGTTTGTCGGGTTCATTCCCTCGTGAGAACCATCGACGCGTTCGTGCCACAGAGACCGTGGGCGTTCACAAGGGCCACGGTGGACCCGATATCCCGGGAAATCGCGCTGAGGTTAAGGGGGCATTCGGGATCCGGAGTCTCCCAGTTGACGGTGGGAGGGACGCGGCCGGTCCTCAGCGAAAGCGCCGCGCTGGCGACCTGGATGCTGCCGGCGGCGCCCAGCGGATTGCCGACCGCGCCCTTGAGCGAGACCGTCGGGATATTGGCGATTCTCTTGCCGAAGAATCTGCACAGGCATGCGGCCTCAACGGCGTCAATCTGCACGTGGCCCGGGCCCCAGGCATTTATGAGGTCGACCGCGGAGGCCGGGCAGCAGGCGTTTGCCAGCGCCATCTTCATCGTCCTCATGAGCCCGTTTCCGGGGATATCCGCTTCGTCGTTCCCATACGCGTAGCCGCCCACCCATGCATAGGCGGGCCGGGGGCTGTCCTCGGCCTCGAGAAGAATGACGCAGGCGCCCTCGCCAATCACGCCGGTGTTCCTCCACAGGTCGAAGGGCCGGCCCATCTCCGTGGGCTTGCGCGCGTTTCGTGGGGACAGCTTCGAGATCCCGAGCTCCAGCATCGGCTGGTTGAAGATCGGCGCCTCCGTCCCGCAGCAGAACGCGAACTCGGCCTGTCCGCTGCTGATCATCTCAGCTCCGTGACCAATCGCGTCGAGGCCGGAGCAGCACGCGCTCTGGAGCGCGATCGTGCGGCACTGGGTCCCAAGCACCTTTGCGATCGCGCTCGCAATCGCGCTCGGGGCGGCGTCGTAGATCGCAGCCGGAACCGCATAACGGGGGCCCTTGGTCGCGACGCCCGCGATCGTGCGGTAGGTCAGCTCCGGATCGGGCAGCGAGCTCCCGTTCACGACCACCGGGTCCGTGCCCTCCAGCATTTCGAGCGTCAACCCCGCGTCGGCCAACGCAAGGACCGCGCCCACGAGAGCGAACTGCGTCTGGCGGGGGATCCTCTTGGGATTGCCGATATCGGGGATCCATTCGGTGACGCGGAAATCCACGATCTCCGCGGCCACGAAGGCCCCTCCCCTCGTGTCGAAGCGCGTGATCTCACGCACCCGGCTCAGGGGCTCGTTGATGCCGGTGAAGAAATTTTCCCTCCCGATTCCGGCCGGCGTCACCGGGCCGATTCCCGTGATCTTTACGCGTCGGCGCATCGTGGTTCGTACCGCCCGGGGGCTATGAGTGCGAAAGGATCGAAGGCGTCCTTGAGCCGCTGCGCGGCGTTTTCGCCGCCGGCGGCCGCAGGGGTGTTGATATCCAGGCGATAGGTCGGCAGGCCCGATGCACGGAGCTCGCCCACGATTGACTCGTTTGCGGAGCGCGCCTCGGCGGCGCCCGCGACGTCAAAATGAAGGGTGTAGATCGCGATCATGCACCTTTTGTCCAGGACGACCCAGGTGATGGCGGAATCTATCCAGTGTTTGCGGATTATGACCGCCGACTTCCGGGCTTCCTCGGGTCCCACGGCGGAGACGGCGTTTCCATAGATTGCGCCCCGATTGGCGAGATTCGGGTCGCCGCCCGAATGCCCATCCAGCGCGGCGACGCCGGCGTCGCTCGGCTCGCCCCAACTGAGCGCCAGGAGGGGCCGCAGGGCCATGAGGCGCGCCGCTCGATAGCGCGCGCCGATCTTTCCGAGCCACTTGGCGGCCAAATCCAGCTTGGAGGCGTTCGCCCTCTGGAAGGTGATCCCCGTCTCGGCCGTGCGCCTGAGCTCGCGCCATTTTGCGTCCACGACCCTTCTTCGCCCGTGGACGGCCACGAGCGCATTGTATGAATTCTGCTCGGGGAAGCAGCGGCTGACCTCCTCTGCGGTCGGTTCCCGCTTCCACAGGAGGCGCAGGAGCCCGATTCCCAGGCGCTGCGACCGTCCCGGCTCCGCGACGTGAGTCGGATTGACGAGAAGTTCCGCGTCGTAGGCGCGCTTGAGTGTCGCCACCAGCGGGTCAAGGGGACCCCGAAGGACGACCACATCCTCGGCCTCCTGGCGGACCCTCAGCCGGAGGCGCGCCCCGACGACGACCCCGAAATTGCTCTGGAAAAACAGAGCGTCCGTTGAGGGGCCGGCCGGATGGACCCGCGCCTTGTGGTTTCGGCCCTCGACCGGCCCCACAAATGTCCCGTCGGGCAGCAGCACCTCCAGGGCGAACAGGTCCTGATCCTTTTCACCGCCGTAACCGATCCCTCGGTCAAGCGCGTTTCCAAGAACGCTCGTGCCACTTCCCGAGCCCGTGACGTTGAAGGCGAGGTCAGGCGCGTTGACGCAGAGATATTCATACAGAGCCGACTGAGTGACGCCGGGTTCAATCCGGACGCTGAGCGACTGAATGTCCAGATCCCCGATGGCGTTGAGGCTGCAGAGGTCGAGCACCACCGAGCCATCTCGAACGGGCAGGTGCGAGCCGTAACCCCAGTTGCACCCCCTGCTGACGGGCCAAAGCGGCGTCCGGTTGCGGGCGGCCTCCCTGATCACCTCCCTCACGTCATCCACCGTCGGTGGCCGAAGCCTCCAGGGAATCTCGCGTGCCGACCGGCAGAGTGTCTTGGAATCAGGGTCGCGCTCGGCCCAAGATCCGAATCGCGCGGGCCAGTCGCATTCGAGCCTCTCGGTCAATTTGGCTGTGCCCATGCCAAGAAGTGGATCGAGGGATCGGTCATTTCTTGGGCGCGGCTGGAAACGACAGGCGCACCGTCGTTCCCGCTCCGGGCTTCGATTCGATTGAAAATTCCCCGCCGTGGGCGCCCGCGAGGTGACGGCAGATGCTCAGTCCAAGGCCCGTCCCGTTTTCCTTGCTCGTAAAGCCCCCGTGCATCACGCGGTGGACGCGGTCCTCATCCATGCCAGGGCCGTTGTCCGTGACCGCCACGTGAACCTTTCCGCCCTTCGTCGCAAATTCCGTCACGATCCGCGTCGCGCCCGCCTCCAGCGAATTCTTGAGCAGGTTCTGGAAGATGCGCATCAGCTCGTATTTGGAGCCCATGATCCACGCTTCCGGCGCGCCGACGATCTGCACCGCCGAGGTGCCGAAGAAAATCACCTGCTTCACCTCATACGCGACCGTGACCACGTCCAGCAGCATGAACTCCGAGGTCTTCTTCGAGGCCATGCGCCAATTTTCCGAGAGGTGATGGCAGTACTCGGCCGCCTTGCCAACAATGACGGAATAATCGGCCATCCTCTTTCCCAGCTCCGGGTCGTGCTCAGCCAGCTTCTGGGCTTCCTCGACAATCAGCGCCGAGTAGCCGATGACGACCGTCAGGGGATTGTTGAGGTCGTGGACGAGCTCGACCGAGGCCCTGGCCTGCCAGATCTGCGGCTGGTTCGCCTCAATTTCCTTCTTCAGGGCGCCGTGGAGGGCAAGTGCGTCGCTCGCCATCTTCGCCTGATGCCGCCGAAGCTGGGCGGCCTCTGCCTGATTGCGCACGGCATCGATAAGCTCCGCGACATCGGGCGGCTTGCGCATGTACTGGTTCGCGCCGCCCACCATGGCCTGCTGGGCCGTCGAAAGCATACCATATCCGGTGAGGATTATGACCGAGACGTGCGGGTCTATCTTGCGCAGCTCCTCGAGCGCCTTGATGCCGTCCATCTCAGGCATCCGTATGTCGAGCACCACCACGTGATAGTGCTGTTCCTTAATTTTCTTGAGCGCCTCGGCTGCCCGGTCGGCGGTCTCAACCGAAAAGGACGTCGCCAGCGTGTAGGCTATCGACTCGCGAGGGCCGTATTCATCGTCGACAACGAGGACCCGGCGGGGCTGCATTGCCCCGTCCTGACCGGCGGGCGGGTCGGTGACCATTAGGTCGGAAATGCCCCCTTCAAGCACAGCTGGAACATGATGTGTGTTTGCAGGCGGACCCTTCGACTGTCAAACCTCCTCGCGTGACCGCCCTCCTCCTCGTTCTGATATTCTTCGCCGGCTTCGGCATTGCATGGCTTATCCTGTTGGGCCGGAGGGCCGCACTCGCCGAAAGGTTGAAGGCGGCGGAGGCCGATAACACCCGCGTGGCCGCCGAGTTGGCCTCCGAACGGGCGGGAAAGGCCGATTTGGCCGGGGCCAATTCTCGCCTGGGGGCGGAACTTGCCGCCGAGCGGGCAGGCGCGGAGGCCCGGGTGGCCGAGCTGCGCTCGGCCCACGAAAGATTGAAGGGCGAGTTCTCGGAGCTGTCGGCCCTGGCCCTCAGGTCAAATCGCGACGACTTCCTCAAACTTGCGGAGCAATCCTTCGCCCAGCTCCACGAAAAATCGGCGGGAGACCTCACCGTCCGCCAACAGGCGATCGATTCCCTGGTGAAGCCGCTCAAGGAGTCGCTCGAGAAGGTCGACGCGAAGATCAACGAGCTCGAGCAGAAGAGGGAGCGCGCCTACGGCGACCTTGGCCGGCAGCTCGAGTCCCTCGGGGCGGCCCAGATCCGCATGAACGCGGAGACCACCAAGCTCTCGACCGCCCTCAGCACGACACGCACCGCTGGCACCTGGGGCGAGGTGCAGCTTCGGCGCGTCGTCGAGCTCGCCGGGATGATGGAGCACTGCGATTTCGCCGAGCAGCAGGTCTTTTCAGATGAAGCGGGACGCAACAGGCCCGATCTTGTGGTCTCTCTGCCGGGCGGTCAGAGGATCGTGGTCGACGCCAAGGCGCCGACCGAGGCCTTCCGCGAGGCGGCCGCCGAGACGGACCCGCAACTGCGGCTCGCAAAGCTGAAGGAGCACGCGACAAAGGTCCGGGGCCACATCGAGTCCCTCGCCAGCCGCGAATACTGGGCCAAGATCCAGCCCTCCCCGGAGTATGTCGTCCTCTTCCTCCCCGGCGACTCGTTCCTGTCGGCCGCGATCGAGTCCGACCCGTCCATCATGGACAAGGCGATAAACCAGCGTGTGCTCCTCGCGACGCCCATGACGTTGATCGCGCTCCTGAAGGCCGCGGCCTACGGATGGCGGCAGGAGGCGGTGTCGCGGAGTGCCGAGGAGGTGAGCAAGCTCGGGCGCGAGCTGTACAACCGGATCGCCGTGTTCGCTGACCACATGGGAAGCACGGCCAAGGGCCTTTCGACCGCCGTCAGGAATTTCAACTTGGCCATCGGGTCATTTGAGCAAAACATTCTGCCCGGCGCTCGCAGGTTCGCCGAGCTAGGCGCAAAGGGAAACAAGGACCTTGAAGATCCCGAGCGCGTCGAGCTGGAGGTCCGCGAGGTCGCAAAAAAGGGATGACCGTCGGCCAGCCGGCCACGCAGCCCTAATTGACGGAACCATTTTCTCGCCGCCGAGGTCCCGACTATCCAATCTCGACACAATTTTCCGAATCCAGCCAACGTACAACCCTCCGAGACAACATGTCATCAGGCCCAGCTTGGTCCCAGAAACTCCGCGATGAAATAGGCAAGGCAGTCATTGGCCAGAACGCCGCCGTTGAGCGGCTCCTCGTGGCGCTCCTCGCCGGCGGCCACGTCCTCCTTGAAGGCATGCCCGGGCTTGCCAAGACATTGCTTGTCAAGTCATTGGGTGCTGCCATGGGGGTCCAGTTCGAGCGGATCCAGTTCACGCCGGACCTGCTCCCGAGCGATGTCGTCGGGACCATGGTGTTCCAGCCGAAGTCGGGTGAGTTCAGCCCGCACAAGGGTCCCGTTTTCGCCAACCTTGTCCTTGCCGATGAAATCAACCGCGCGCCGGCAAAAGTCCAAAGCGCGCTCCTGGAGGCCATGCAGGAAAAGCAGGTCACGATTGGCGGGCAGACCCACCCCCTTCCGAGTCCCTTCTTCGTGATGGCGACCCAGAACCCCATCGAGCAGGAAGGGACTTATCCACTGCCCGAGGCCCAAACCGACCGGTTTCTTTTCAAGCTCCTGGTCGCCTATCCGAGCGCTGAAGAGGAAGCTGCAATGATGCAGCGGTGGGGGCAGATCACCCAGCAGCCAAACCTCAAGGCGGTATCGAGCGGCGCCGAGCTCCTTGGCCTGCGGTCCGAGGTCGATCGCATCCACGTGGCCCCGGTTGTGCAGAACTACATCCTCACCCTGGTCCGCGCGACGCGCGCGCTGGCCGAAAACCCGGACGCGTCGGCTCGCCACCTCAATTTTGGCGCGTCGCCGCGTGCGTCGCTCGCGCTTTTCCAGGCCGGCCGCTCGCTTGCGTGGCTTCGAGGAATGGACTTCCTCTCCCCCGCCCTCATCCAGGAGCTGGCGCCCGACGTCCTCAGGCACCGGCTGGGCCTGACCTACGAGGCCGAGGCGCAGGAAATCACATCCGACGCGGTCATTTCCCAGGTCGTCTCGTCGACCCCGGTCCCGCCCGTTTGATGGCCATAGGAAACAGCCAAGCCGCCAACCCCCTGGCGCTCCTGCGGCAGCTTGAGTGGCGCGTCAGGCATGCCGTCGAGAACATCCTGAGCGGCGAGTACCGCTCGGCGTTCCGCGGTCGCGGCATGGAATTCGACCAGGTTGTCCGCTACGAATTTGGCGACGACGTGCGCGACATCGACTGGAACGTGACGGCCAGGCTCGGCGAGCCCTACCGCAAGAAGTTTGTCGAGGAGCGCGAGGTGACACTTCTCCTGCTTCTTGAGGATTCGCCGACGCTCAATTTCGGCTCTGGCGCCCAGTCGAAGCGCGAGGCCCTGCTCGAGCTGGCGGGCCTCGTGATGCTGCTCGGCGCGGTCAACGGCGACCGCGTCGGGTTCGTGCACGCTTCGCCCGAAGGCCCCATATTCCGGGAGCCCGTGCGCGGCCGCGGCGCGATCCTCCACGCGGCGGCGTCCCTCATCGGGCGGCCGGCGCCCTCGCCCGCCGCGCAGGCCCCCGAAATCCCCTGGAGGTTCATCGCACGGGCCGCGCCGAAGCACAGCGTACTCCTGTGGCTCGGGGATTTCCCGCCCCGGGTTGAGCCCGAGGGCTGGGTGGTCCTGCGACGGCGCTACCAAACGATGGGATTCCGCGTGGATGACCCTTGGGAGCGGGAGCTGCCCAAGGAGGGCCGGATGACGGCCTACGATCCCGCATCGGGTCGGCTCGTGACCCTTGAGGGCGGCAGCGCCGACCGGGCCGCACATTCCGAATGGGGCGCGCGCCGAGACGAGTCATGGGAGTCTCTTTTTCCGGACCCGCTCAGCCGTCTCTTGGTCAGCACCGCGGACGACCGGTTCGACGCGCTTGTCCGGTTCTTCCACACGAGGATGCGCGCCGGCGGAAACCGCGGACGACTCTAGACCCGCCGATGAGCGCATTTGATGCCCCGACTCTCACCCTTGCCGCCTCGAACCTAAGGCTGGCCGACCCGCTCTGGCTGCTCGCGATCCTCATCATCCCGCTGGCGGCCTGGGTCCGCGGCCGCGCGCGCGTGCCCGTCCTCCTCGTCCCGTTCGCGGCGGCCTGGCACCGGTCATCGATCGCCGCTTCGCACTGGACGGCGGGGTTCGCGGTCGCGGGGCTGGTCCTCGTCATCTGCGCGCTCGCGCGCCCGCAGAGGGTCGAGGACAAGCGCGAGGTCCGCTCGCAAGGCTACGACATCATGCTGGCCGTCGACCTTTCCGGCTCGATGCTGAGCGAGGATTACGAGAAGGGTGGCGAGCGCATAAACAGGCTCCAGGCCATCAAGCCCGTCATCCAGGCGTTCATCGACCGCAGAACCTCAGACCGGATCGGCGTTGTCGTCTTCTCGTCGCAGGCGTACACGCTCGCGCCGCTCACGACGGACCACGAGTGGCTTGCCAGGCAGATCGAACGCGTGAAGATCGGACTCATCAAGGACGGCACCGCGATTGGCGACGCCCTCGGAGTGGCCTTGACGAGGCTCGACCAGGCCGGGCGGCAGACCGGGGGCAAGCGCAAGGGCGCGTTCATCGTCCTCCTCACGGACGGCGCCAACAACATGGGTGCGATCACCCCGATGCAGTCGGCCCAGCTCGCGCGGGCGCGCGGGATCCCGATCTACACGATCGGCGCCGGCAGGGACGGTCTCGTGCCCTATCCCAACTTTGACGAGAACGGAAAGAAGGTGTCGTACAGCTGGGTGAACGCCGACCTCGACGAGGACGCGCTCAGGGACATCGCCCAGACCACGGGCGGCAAGTTCTTCAGGGCCGCCGAGACCGGGACGATCGAGTCCGCGTTCCAGTCCATAGACTCGGCGGAGAAGATCGAATTCCAGGCAAAGAGCTACCTCCTGACGACCGAGCTCTTCAGCTGGCTCGCGGTTCCCGGCCTCGCCCTCTTCGGCGCAGGCGCCTGGCTCTCCCGCTCACGATGACCTTCGCGTGGCCCCACCTCCTCTGGCTGCTCGCCCTGCCCGCCGGCCTCCTTGTCTGGGAACTGATGCGCAAGCGGCGCCGCGCGGACGCCGATCACCCGAAGATACTTCGTGCCGAGGCGGGGATGACGGGCGTCAGCCTCACCGGCGACACCGGCCGCTTCACGGGCTCGCGCCGCCGCTTCCTTCTCTGCGCCGGAATCGCGCTCGGCATCGGGGCCCTTGCGCGCCCGCAATGGGGACACCTCGACGAGCCCGTGTTCGACCAGTCCCGCGATATCATCATCGCGCTCGACCTTTCGCGCTCGATGCTGACTCCCGACGTGAAGCCGTCGCGACTCGAGCGCTCGAAGCTCCTCATCCAGGCACTCCTCGATAGGCTCAAGGGCGAGCGCGTCGGCCTGATCGTGTTTTCCGGCACCGCGTTCCTTCAGTCGCCCGTCAGCTCGGACTATGAGATCCTTCGCGAATTCCTGCCGGCCCTCACGCCCGACTACCTGCCGGAGGGCGGCACCAATTACAGCCAGCTGATCGACGCGTCGCTCGAGGCGTTCGCGGGCGGCTCGTCCGCCGACCGCTACCTGATCATCCTGAGCGACGGCGAGGCCACCGATGAAAACTGGAAGGAAAAGATCCCCGAGCTCGCCAAGCGCGGAATCCGCGTGGTCGGCCTCGGCGTCGGCACCACCGGGGGCGCGATGATTCCAGACGGCGCGGGCAGCTTCATGAAGGATGAGAACGGGGCGGTCGTCCTCTCGAGGCTCGAGAGCGGCACTTTGCGCCAGCTGGCCGACGCCACCCACGGCGCCTACCGCGACGCGAGCGAATGGGTCGACCTCGCGAAGGTGCTTTCCTCAACGGTCGACGAGGGTCGAAAGGGCCGATTCGTCGAGCAGAACTCGGTCCGCTACGTCGAGCGGTACCAGTGGGCCCTCGCGCAGGCGCTCGCGTGCTTGATCGCAAGCTTCTGCCTGGAGTTCCCGGTGCGTCCGAAATCCCGGGAGATCCGGCTGAGTGCGCCCGGAAAGCCCGCGCCGCGCACGCCGCCTGTCCTGGCCACGGCTTGCCTCGCGGCATTTCTGTTTCTCGGCGCGGCGGCCGCGCGCGCGCAGGACGAGCCCAAGCCCGACCCCGCGGCGGCGCTTTCGAAGATTGTCGGGCGCCTTTCGGCCCAGGAGAATTGCGGCGCGCTCGACTGGGCCGAACTCGGCCGGGAGACCGTCACATGGGGCGAGCATGTTAGATCCGGCAACCAACCCGTGCCAGAGGGGCCGGTTCGCGACGCGCTCCGCGCCGTGGACAACGGCGAACGCTCCGATCCAAAGGCGTCCGACTGGCCCCGGATGAGGACCGAGCTCGAAGATCTGCTGAAGAAGCCCGAGGACAAGAAGAAGCAGCAAGATCAGAAACAGGACCAGAAACAGGACCAGAAGCAGGATCAGAAGCAGGACCAGCAGAACAAGGAGCAGCAAAAGCAGGATCAGCAGCAACAACAGGATCAGAATCAGCAGGGCTCCCCTCCGCCGGCCGGCAAGCCCGAGGATTCGAAGGACCCGAATTCACAGCAGCAGCCAAAGCCCGAGGACGCCAATCGGCAGAACAAGCCGAGCGCGTTCGGCGACATGGGCAAGCCCGCCACGCCGACGCCGCAGGCGCGCGCCGAGCCCCAGGGGGCGATGCAGAAGGTGGGCGGAGTCAAGAAGGACCAGCCGGACGACCCGGCGAGCCATGATCCGGAACTGGCCGTGCCGCTGGAGAAGCTGGAGCGCCTGAAAAGCAAGGATTCGCCGGCTGAGCTTTTCGAGATGCTCCGCAAGGGCGAGCCCACCCCCACTCCCGCCAACACGGGCAAGAACTGGTAATGCGCATGCTGAGGAAATTCATTTCCGTCCCCCTCCTCGCCGCCGCGTTTGCGGGGGCGGCCTCCGGCCAGTCCATCCACTGGGATCCTCCCGGGGGATCCCTTTCGGTCGGCGAGGTTTCGTCGCTCCAGCTCGTCTTCGACGACTGCACGCCGGACGACACACCCGTCCTTCCCAGGGTCGAGGGCCTTCGCCTCGATTTCCAGGGGCAGTCGAACAGCTACTCGATCATCAACGGAACGTTCTCGAGAAACGTCTCAATGACGTACGCGGCGCTTCTTTCGAAGCAGCAGGAGGTGGACATTCCGGAATTCACCATAAAGACGAACAAGGGTCCCATCCGGGTGGCCGCCGCCCACTTCAACGCGGCCGGAGCCACGGTGGGCACCACGGGAGTCGCGCTCGGCGAGGCCGCGTCGGCAAACCTGGTGCCCTCCGCGGAGAGCGTCTGGGCCGGCGAGGTCTTCGACATCAAGTACTCGATCGACGTGGCGGCGGGATATTACCCGAGCTGGGGCCGGGGAACCTTTGAATGGGACCCGACCCCCCTCGTCACGGAGGACTGGTCGCAGCCCGAGCCCTTCGAGCTTCACGACGGCGCGGCGCGGACGGGCCTGGCGTACCACACCCGTGCGATCGCACCCTCGCCCGGGCGGCTGAGGCTGAACCCCACCAGCCAGCTGATAAACCTGAACGTCGGCGTCACGGGTTTCGGCTTCTTCCAGCAGCGGCAGTACCAGCAGTTCGCGGTGCCCGATTCGTTGGTTTCGCTCGAGGTGCGCCCGCTCCCTCCGGCGCCGGAGGGTTTCAGCGGCGCGGTGGGCGACTTCAAGGTCTCGTCGAAGGTGGTGCCGCTTGAGGTGAAGACCGGTGAACCCGTCACGTGGACGGTCGAGCTTTCGGGTTCGGGAAACTGGCCTGAGATCCGCGGCCTGCCCTCCCGGGAAGCGCCCGCGGAGTTTCAGGTGATCCAGCCGAAGCCCAAGCACACGCAGCCGGCAGGCAAGCTGTTCGACGGCACCCTTGCGGAGGACGTCGTCCTCGTGCCGACCAAGGCCGGCACCTATGTCCTTCCGCCCCTCGACTTCACCTACTTCGACCCGAGGAGCGGCACCTACAAGACGATCTCCGCTCCCGGCGCGACGGTGACCGCAGACGCCGCGGCACTCGCGCCCGTCGCCGCGCAAGAGGCCGCCGCCCCGGGGGCTCCCCAGATTAGCGCGGCTGTCCCCACGACCGAGGCAAAGTCCCCCGAGCCCCCGGCCGGTGCGCTGGGAGATCCCTTGACGGGTTCGGCGTCGGCGCCGGATCCCCTGCGCAAGAAAACACTCGCGGTCGCATACGCGGTCCCGTTCGCGCTCCTTGCGCTCCTCTGGACCGTCCTCGCCTATCGCCGGGCGCGCGCGACCGACCCACTGAGGATTCAGAGAGCGGCCCGCAAGCGCCTGGCAGCGACTCTCGACGCGCTGCGCTCAGCGCCTTCCTCGGCAAAGGCGCCGCTGCTCCTGGCATGGCAGCGCGACTCCGCGGTCCTTTGGGGGATCGAGCACGCCGCCCCGGCGCCCTCCGCGCTCGCGGAGCCCCAATGGTCCGGCCTCTGGGCCGAGGCGGACCGTTTCCTCTACAGCGCCGATACCGTCCTTCCCCCCGACTGGGTCGCGCGGGCTCAGGCTGCGTATGCAGGAAAGACGCTGCGCCCGTTCAGCGGGGCGCGGTTGTTCCTGCTGCGCAACCTAATCCCGCTTGTCGTTCTGCTCGTCGCGGGCGCGGCGACGCGCCTGGGCGCGGCCGACCCGTCCGACGCCTACAGGAAAGGCGATTTTGCGGGCGCCGAAAAGGGCTGGGGCGAACAGGTTTCCTCCGCGCCGCGCAACTGGGCGGCACGCCATAATCTCTCGCTTGCCCTCGCCCAGCAGGACCGCTGGGGCGAGGCCGCCGCACAGGCGGCGGCTGCGTTCGTTCAGAATCCCTCGGATCCGGCGACCCGCCGCGAGCTTGCGCTCACCTGCGACAAGGCAGGCTTCGTGCCCGAGCCCCTCGACATACTCCTGCAGCCCGGGCCGGTCCAGTCGCTCGCAAGGCTGGAATCGCCCGGGGCCTGGCAATGGGTGAGCGTGGCGTCCATATCCCTTTTTGCCGCGGCATTCGCGCTCCTGCTGGTGTGCTCCTACGGGTCTGTGCGAAGGTCCTGGGCCGTCCCGACTGCGCTGGTCGCCCTCGGGGTTGCCATGGTTTCGGGCACCGCCTCGCTCGTCGCCTACCGCGCCTACGGTCTCACGGCGAACACGCGCGCTGTCGTCGTCTGGCGGGCGGGCACACTGCGCTCAATCCCTACGGAGGCCGACATTTCACAGAAGACAACGGCGGTTGCCGCGGGGAGCACGGCCTTGGCGGACAAGGCGTTCCTCACTTGGATTCGACTCACGTTCCCGAATGGCCAGACAGGCTGGGTGCAGCGCGGCGAGGCCGTCTATCTCTGGCGTTCGCCGCCAGGCTAACCGTCGCGAAGGGCCAGCGTTTTCCGGACCATCCTGGCCATTGACTCCTCGGAATTGAGCGTCACGACAGACCCGACGTCCACCCAAGACAGATTCTTGGACTCGCTCGAGATCGTCAGGGATTCCGCTGGGTCGGCCTCAATCATGAACCGCATGTCGTGGTGCCAGTGCCCGGGTTCCGCACCGCGGTTCCCGATCCAGTGGCGGTCCACGTCGAAGAGCCGGGTGTTCACGGCCGCTATGCGGGAAAGGCCGCTTTCCTCGCGGGCCTCCCTGAGCGCGACCGCGAGGAGGTCGGGATCGCCGTCCGCGTGCCCGCCCAGCTGGAGCCACTTGCCAAGCTTGCCATGGTGGGTGAGGAGCGTCCTTCGCCGGTCCGGGCTCACGATCCACGCGGAACCCGTGAGGTGCCCCTCGAGGCACGTGCGCAGGAGGCAGTCGGGATGCGCGCCGACAAAGGACACTGTCTCCTCTACGGCAAGGGCCTCCTCCCTCGAGAGCGGGAGCTCCCCGTGTTCCAGCAGCAGCCTCAGCGCCCCGGCCCTGTGCATCCTCAGCGGATCTCCTTCCAGATCGGGTCCGCCTCAAAGAGCCCGGGTGACTCGAGGAGAGGCCAAATGTCCTGGACCGAGCCTGCGACGCCGAAGAGGTCGTGCATCCCGGCGGATTTGAACCGCTCGCGCGTCATCCGCTCGAAGAAACGCAGCAGGTCGTCGTAGAAACCCTCCTGATTGAACACCACCACCGGCTTGTCGATGCGGTTGATATAGCGGAGGGTCATGATCTCGGTGAGCTCCTCGAGGGTGCCGATTCCGCCAGGCAGCGCGAGGAATGCGGTCGCACGCTCCTCCATGATCCGCTTCCTGTCGCGCATGGAAGCGACGGTTATGAGCTCGTCGGCCCGATGATAGGCGAGCTCGCGCTCCTTCATGAAGTCAGGAATGACGCCGACGACATGGCCGCCGGCCTCCTTAACAGACTGCGCGACGCAGCCCATCATGCCGACATTGCCGCCGCCGTAGACAAGCCCCCACCCGTTGGCGACCATCGCACGTCCGACGGCCTCGGCCGCCAAATAATACTTGGAGTCGAGTTTCTTGGATGAGCCGCAGTAGACGCAGAGGAGCTTTGCCATGGATTCGAAGGATGACACGATGGCGTGGCCGGCGCGGAAATGAACCAAAATTCGTGAGCACCCATTCCCCCTATCGCGGGCGCATCGCACCCTCCCCGACCGGCTACCTCCACATGGGGCATGCCCGGACGTTCTGGGTCGCAGCCGCGAGGGCCAGAAACGCGGGGGGCACCCTTGTGTGCCGCAACGATGACCTCGATGCCACGCGCTACCGGATGGACTTCGCCAAGGCGATGTACGAGGACATGCGCTGGATTGGATTGTCATGGGACGAGGGTCCCGATGTCGGCGGTCCCCATGCGCCCTATGACCAGAGCCGGCGGCTCCCGCTCTACCGCGCAGCGCTGGAGCGCCTCCATGCCGCGGGTCTGGTCTACCCCTGCATGCGTTCGCGGCGCGACGTCCTCGAGGCCGCCGGCGCCCCCCACGAGGGCGGCGACGACGATGAGCCCGTCTACCCGGCGGCGTTTCGGCCCGACGCCGGCCTGCCGCTCCCCCCCCTAGGCGATTGGATCGGGGTGAACTGGCGCCTGAGGGTCCCCGACGGGGAGACGCTCGAATTCAACGACGGCCGGCTGGGCGTGCAGCGCGCGGTGGCCGGCATGGACTTCGGGGATTTCCCGGTTTGGCGCAAGGACGACTGCCCGAGCTACCAGCTCGCGTGCACCGTTGATGACGCCGAGATGGGGATCACGGAGGTCGTCCGGGGGCAGGACCTCATTCGTTCCACCTTCAGGCAGCTTCTTATCTACCGCGCCCTGGGCCATGCTGCGCCCGCCTTCCACCATTGCCCGCTCATGACCGATGAAAAGGGCGTCCGGCTGGCGAAGCGGCACGACGCACTGAGCCTGCGGGCGCTGCGCGCCCGCGGCGAGAGTCCCGAGTCGCTGCGCCGCGGATGGGACCTCGGGAACCTTTGAGAGTTGCCCCGCGCAAACGCCTCCTTGCCAATTCCTCGGGCCATTTGATATTCCGGAATCCCGAAACTAGGCTGCGGGACCCCACCATGAAACGATTCATACCCCTGCTTGCTCTGCTCCTGCTCCCGGCATTCGCATCCGCCGAGACGATCGACCTCGGGACTCGCGGCGCGCTCGCGATCACCGTCCCGAAAGGCTGGACGCTTGCCACCCAGAAGGAGGAGGACAGCGGAGTCGCGGTCACGCTCTCGCCGCCTGCCGGCGTGAATGCGAAACTCCTCCTGAACGTCGCCTTCGTACCGGAGCCGAAGCCCGTTTCGAGGGATGAGATCCAGGAGAAGGTCCTCTCCGTGTGCGACCAATTCGTCGACGCCTCCGTCGAGAAAAAGAAGACGCTTCGGGATTTCAGCCTTACCGGATCCGCCTTCGGTTCCTATTGCATCTTCACCGATGCGTCGCTGGTCGGCAAGGCGTCCAAGCCCGATGAATTCAAGGTGATCGGGGTGGGGATCATCCGCTACTCGGATGACGTCATGGCCGCGGTCAGCATCGCCGGCGACGACGAGAAGGGATCCGATTTCGCCGCGATGACGGCGGCCGTCTCCAGCACTTCGTTCAGCAAGAAGTAGGCAACTCCGCCTGCCCCAACGTGCCCGCAAACGCCACTCCGATCAAGGTGGGCGCAGTCCTGTTCGAGGGGTTCGAGCTCCTTGACGTGTTCGGCCCCCTCGAGATGTTCGGGATGCTGAAGGAGCGCTCCTCCCTCACCCTGCTCGCGGAAAAGGCGGGGCCTGTCCGGAGCTTCCAGGGACCCGCCTGCGTCGCCGACGGCGCGCTCGCCGGCGAACACGGGCTGGACGTGCTCCTCATTCCGGGCGGGATGGGAACCCGGCGCGAGGTCGCCAACCCACCCTTCCTGGACGAGATCCGGCGCCAATCGAACAGCGCCCGCTTCGTCGCCAGCGTCTGCACGGGCAGCGGGCTCCTGGCACGGACCGGTGTCCTCGACGGCCGACGGGCGACGTCGAACAAGTTCTCATTCAAGTGGGCTGTCTCCCAGGGCCCCAAGGTCAACTGGGTTCCCGAGGCTCGGTGGGTCGAGGACGGGAAGTTCTTCACCTCGTCGGGGGTCTCGGCCGGGATCGACATGTCCCTTGGACTCATTGCGCACCTGTTTGGGAGGGAAACGAGCGTCACTGTCGCCAACTGGGCGGAATACGAGTGGCACGAGGACAAGGATTGGGATCCGTTTGCCAAGCTGAACGGCCTCGCATGAAGGAACCCGTCGCAACACCCGCCGCGCACAGCCGAACCGCGGCTGTCCGAATCGGGGTCATAAATGTTTCCGACCGCGCGAGCGCGGGGGTGTACGAGGACACGCCGGGCAAGGCCTGCGTCGCGCTCTTGCTCGAGTGGCTCTCCACGCCCTTCGACGTCGACTACAAGGTCGTCTCCGACGAGCGCGCGCTCATCGAGGCCGAGCTCCGGCGCATGGCGGACGAGGCGGAATGCTGCCTCATTGTCACGACCGGCGGGACGGGACCCAGCCCCAGGGACGTCACGCCGGAGGCGACGGTCGCCGTGTGCGAAAAGATCCTGCCCGGATTCGGCGAGCTCATGAGATCGGCGTCCCTTGCTTTCGTTCCCACGGCCATCCTCTCGCGGCAAACCGCAGGAGTCAGGGGGCGCACGCTGATCCTAAACCTGCCGGGCCGCCCCAAGGCGATCCGAGAGAACCTCGAGGCCGTGTTCCCGGCCATTCCCTACTGCGTGGACCTGATCGGCGGCCCGAGGCTCGAGACGAACGAGGCCGTCATGAAGGTGTTTCGCCCAAAGGCTTCATAGAATTGCACACGATGAAAATCGAGCCAACCTGATCGAACCCCAAATATATGCTAAAACTATCGGCCCCGGACTTGACCCAGCATCCCCCGCGCAGCCCTCGAGTCCAACTCGGTGGCTACGTCCACCTGCCGCGCCTGCTCGACAAGGCCCGCGCGTCGATCGCAGGCAAGATCGGCGAATACAACTACAATTGCCCCCTGGACCAGAACTTCTTCAAGTTCACCGGGATCGACCACGAGATCCTTCTGGCGGAAATCAAGAAGGGCGGAGGCGACTCCGACGTGCTCGCGTGGGTCCGCGCCCATACCACCCGGCTTCCTGCGGAAATCGCGGCCTGGTCGCTCTGGATGAGGACGCACGCTCCAGGCGGCGCCCAGGGCCATGAGTGGTTTTCCGAGGTGATCAAGGAAGTGGCGGCCGGTCGCGACGACGTCTTTGGATTCTTCGACCTGCTGGATCTCGACGACTACAAGAGCTACGGCGGAAACGGCTGAGGCCTCCCGGGACGCCCACCCCGAATCCGTTTGAGTCCCAAATTGGGCTCGGGCGTAATTGCGGAACCCGAATGAGCCGCAAGACCGAAGCCGTGCGCCCGCCCGAGGCGCGCGCGCAAGCACCTGGGCCCGGCCGGTCGTTCCTGAGGAGCGACTGGCTCATGGGCGTCCTCCTCCTGGGGGCCACGGCGGCCGCCTACCTCCCGGTGTGGCACGCGGGGTTGATTTGGGACGACGACGGGCACGTGACGCGCGCGGACCTCCGTTCGGCTCACGGGCTCTGGAGGATCTGGTTCGAACCTGGCGCGACCCAGCAGTATTATCCCCTCCTTCACAGTGCGTTTTGGCTCGAGCACAGGATATGGGGGGATTCGGCGCTGGGATATCACCTGGCCAACGTTGCGCTCCACGCAGCGGTCGCCTTCCTGCTCTACCGCCTGCTGCGATGCCTGTCCCTTCGCGGGGCCCTTTTTGCCGCATGGGCCTTCGCCGTGCACCCGGTCTGTGTCGAATCGGTCGCATGGGTCTCCGAGCAGAAGAACACTCTCTCAACCGTCCTCTGCCTGGCAGCCGCGCTCGCGTATCTGCGGTTCGACAGGCTGCGCCGGCCCCAGGCATACATCCTTGCGATCGTCCTTTTCGGGCTCGCCCTGGCGACCAAGACCGTGACCGCAACGCTTCCCGCCGCGCTCCTCGTCATCTTCTGGTGGAGACGCGGCCGCCTTTCGTTGAAAGGGGACATCCTGCCCCTTGTGCCGCTGTTCGCAATGGGCGCCGGCGCCGGGCTCGTGACCACATGGGTTGAGCGCACCTACATCGGCGCCAGCGGCGCCGCCTTTGATTTCGGCATTGCGGACCGCTTCCTCGTGGCCGGGCGCGCGCTCTGGTTTTATCTGGGCAAGGTATTCTGGCCGGCGGACCTGGTGTTCATATATCCGCGCTGGAACCTGGATGCGTCGGCGCCGCTGCAGTACTGTTTCCCGGCCGCAGCCGTTGTTGTCCTCGCGGCGCTGTTCGCCCTTCGCGGCCGCACGCGGGGACCGCTTGCGGCCGCGCTCCTCTTCGCAGGCACCCTCTTCCCGGCCCTCGGGTTCATCAACGTCTACCCGTTCGTCTATTCCTTTGTCGCAGACCACTTCGAATACCTGGCGGCGGCGATCGCGATTTCGGCGACGGCCGCCGCGATCGCGTCAGGCGCCGCTCGCCTGCCGCAGAACGGCCGCATCGCCGTCGGCCTCGTAGCCGGATGCCTGGTCGCAGGCCTGGGCTGGCTCACGTCGCTTCAGAGCGCGACCTATGTCGACGCCGAGACTCTGTGGCGGACAACGCTTGCGCGGAACCCCGGGTGCTGGATGGCCTATGAGAACCTGGGCGGCGTGTTCATGAAGGAGAACCGGGCGGACCTGGCCGTCCCGCAGTTCCAGAGGGCGCTCGACCTCAATCCGGACGACACCGAGGCGATGAACGAGCTCGGTGTCGCCGTCATGCAGCAGGGCCGCACCGGCGAGGCCATCGCCCTGTTCACCCGGGCGCTCGAGATTGCGCCAGACATAGCCGAGACCCACATCAACCTGGGCGTCGCCCTGCTTCAGAAAGGGCAGCCGGAAAAGGCCGCGAACCATTTCCAGCATGCGGCTCAGATCGAGCCCGGGAACGCGCAGGCCCGCAAGGACCTCGCAACGGCCTATACCCAGGAAGGGCAATGGGGCGACGCCGTGGCGCAGTACCAAAGGGCTGCGGAAATCGAGCCCGGCAACCCGGAGACGCTCTTTGGCCTCGGATCCGCGCTTACACGCGCCGGACGCAGCGACGAGGCAATGGCGCAGTTCAGGCGGGTCCTCGAGATTGACGACGACCATTCAGAGGCGCATTTCAACCTCGCCCTCGGCCTGATGAGGGAGGGAAAGGTCGATGATGCCGTGGCCCACCTAAAGCGGGCGCTGGAAATAAAACCCGGGTTCGCCGAGGCCCACGACATCCTCGGCAACGCTTTCCTTCAGCAAGGGCGCATGGACGAGGCCTCGTCCCAGATCCTGGCAGCGCTTTCCCTCAAGGCCGACGATGCGCAAATTCAGAACGACGCGGGCGCGATGCTTGCAAGGAACGGCTCTGACGGCGAAGCCATCTCCCACTACCGGAAGGCCCTGGAGATAAATCCCGGCTTCGCCACCGCGCACGTCAACCTGGGCAACGTCCTTCTGCAGGGCGGCCGTGCGGCCGAGGCTGTCGTCGAGTATGGAAAGGCCCTGGAGGTCGAGCCCAACGACGCGCACGTCCGCAACAACCTTGGCATCGCCCTGGTCAGGGACGGCCGGATGCAGGAGGCCGCAGCGCAGTTCAAAAAGGCCCTTGAGATCGAACCGGGCTACGCGGACGCCCAACGGAACCTCTCGATCGTGCTCGGCGCCCCGATCGGAACGCCTTCGAGGTAACGGACTCCTAGAGCTCGGTGTACTTGGAGGACCTGCCCTTGGACTTTTCCACCGGATACTTCCGGGCGTTCGCCGCGATCTTCGCCTCTATGCTGGCCGCGACGTCCAGTCCTGTCGCGTTCGCAAACTCCAGGGCGTAGATCACAACGTCGGCGAGCTCCTCGGCGATCTTCGCCCGCTTGGCTGGATCGGCTGCGACCGCCTTGGACTCCTCGGGTGTCGCCCAGAGGAAATGTTCCATCAGCTCGCCAGCCTCGGCGGCGAGCGCCATGCTCAGGTTCTTCGGCGAATGAAACTGCTCCCAGTCGCGCTCCCGCACGAAGGCGAGTACCCGTTCCCTGAGCACTGAGACGGTTGTGGCGGAGTCGGTTAGCGCGGGCATGGGCAAACGCTGCCCGACATCGCGCCAATGCGCAATTGCAGGGAGCGTGCGTGTCTTAATTTTTGAAAAAACTTGGCACGGGGCCTGCATTGTGCACCTTGACATTCGGTTCCAATGGCACTGACACACAAACATCACCTCAGCTTCCGAGGCACTTCGATCACGAAGGCCGTCGGGCATGGCTGTGCTGCGATGCGTCAGGTCGCCATTTCCAATTGGAACAAAACGGCCGGCGCGGGCTTCGAGCTCTAAACCCTCCCAACCAGGAAGACGTTTAGAAAAACCGAAGCCCGGAGGCCAAAAGCCCCCAGGGGGCAACCGCCTTTCCCCACCATGAACACGAGAACCCATACCATGAGCACATCCAGCCGAAGCCGCAGCGCATTCGAGGCGTCCAACGCCACGTTCAGCCAGCCGAGCTACGACTGCCGCGAGCTCCCGGACGCCATTTCCATCGTCGTCTACGTGCCCGGCGTGGGCGCATCGGGCGTGGAAATTGAGGCGCATGGTCCCGACCTAGTAATCACCGCACTGAAGACGCGTTTCGTGCGCGTGAACTGGCAGTCGCTGAACCTCGAGGGGTCGCAGCGCGACTACCGCCTGCGCCTGAGGCTCGGCAACGGATTCGACTTTTCCCAGATGCAGGCAGGGATCAGCGACGGCGTTCTCACTCTGTCCGTGCCCAAGCGCCAGGAGAGCCTGGCGCCGGCGCACAGGATGAGACGCGTCGCCTGAGCCGAAGCCCCTCGCGCCCGCGGGCCGCCCCTCCGATTCGTCGGCGGTCGCTTCCCGCGGGTGACGGGGGCCATCGGCTTCAAGTTTTTTTTACCAAAAAATTGGCACAATGTTTTTCACTTTGTGTCGAATTGCTCACCATGACACCGACACCGCACGCAGCTAGTTACCGTGCGCGACCGCTACTGAATGACCCTGTGGCGATTCACGCATCCCATCGCGAAGACGCGAGGTGGGTACGGCCTACGTTCCGGCCTCCGCCGCTGAACGTCCAGCCCGCCCTCAACGACCTCCCCTATTTGGACACGATGCAGCGCACCTCGCCTTGGGCTCCTTCGCTCAAGTAAAGCGCTCCTGCCAGGTAGTTTAGGATAGTCCGGGCCTCCTGCTCGAATTGCCACGGCGGGTTGATGATGACGACCCCGCATCCCGTCATTCGGGGCGCCGCCGGATTGACGACAAGCTCCGCCGAGAGCGAGGGAATCTCCGCTTCGCGGAGCAGATCGACGAAGCCGTCCGAGCGCGCCCGGCCGGTGAGCGGGTACCAGATCAGGTAAGTTCCCCCGGGAAACCGGTCGATCCCTTCGCCTATCGCCGTCGAGACGCTCGCCCACTCGTCCTGCGCCTCAAAGGGCGGGTCGACGAGCACGAGGGCTCGCCTTTCAGGGGGTGGCAAGCAGGCCCTCATGGCCCCGTACCCGTCCGCGCCGTGCACCGAGACCCGGCGCTCTCCGAGGAATTCGTCCGCGAGCGCGGCGCACTCCGCCGGGTGCCGTTCCCAGAGCTCCAGGCGGTCCTGCTCCCTGGCAATGAGGCGGCCCAGGCGCGGCGACCCCGGATAGAACCGGGGGCCGGGCGCGAGGTTCCCCTGACTGCGGTCATACCCGCGGACGACGTCGACGTAGTCCCGGAGCTCGGCGGGCGCGTCACTCCGGTCCCAGAGCCTGCCTATTCCGTCCGGCCATTCGGGGGTGCGGACCCGCGACTCGCCTTCGGACGCACGGTGAAGGTCATAGCGCCCGCGGCCGGCATGGGTGTCCACGAATAGAAGGCCCTTCTCCTTTTTCTGAAGCGAGCGAAGCAGGCGCACCAGGATCGAATGCTTAAGGACGTCGGCAAAGTTGCCCGCGTGGTATGCGTGCCTGTAATTCACTCTCTTGGGCTTCTTTCATTGCACAGGCCCGCTGCAATCCGATAATCGCCCCGCCATGAAATTAATTAAATCGCTTGTACCGCTTTGCGCGATGCTGCTGCCCTGCGCGCTTTTCGCGGGAACGTTTGAGGGCAAGGTCACGATGAGCATGACGGGGGCCAACTCAAAGGACGGCCCCCAATCCATCAATTACAGTATCAAGGAAGGGTACATGAGGATGGACCTCATCACCGCCAAGGGTGGCGGCTCCTTCATCACCGACTTTAAGAACAGGCAGATCATCATCCTCATCCCGCAGAATAATATGTACTTGGTCCGGGCCATGCCCGACCCGAGCACGTACCGGAAGCCCGATGCAGCGGGCAACCTCACCCCCTCGAACGCCCACAACTCCGACACCTCGTTCAGGGACACAGGGGTGAAGGAGACCATACTCGGCTACCCGTGCGAAAAGTACGAAGTCACGAGCTCCAAGGGAACGGCAGACATCTGGGCGACTGACCAGCTCGGCATGTTCGGCGGACTCACCATGGGCGGCGGACCCGGCCGCCACTCGCAAGCCCCCCAGGAATGGGAATCCGTGCTCAAGGGGAGCGGCTTCTTCCCTCTTCGCGTCGTGAGCATCGAGGGCGGCAAGGAAAAATTCCGAATGGAGGTGACCTCCGTCAACAAGACCAGCCTCCCGGATTCGCTCTTCATGCCGCCGGATGGCTGGCGCAAGTTGGACCTGGGCTCGATGTTCGGCGGCGCGTTGCAGGGGGCATTCCCTGGCGCGCGGCCCTCGGACGGGAACAACTGAGTGGGAGAACAGCTCATCCGCATCGTATCGGACGTGCATTTCGGGGACCGCGGGAGCCGCGTGCGCTCGCTGGACCAGCTGCGCCCGCTCCTAGACGGCGCCACCTCCCTTGTCTTCAATGGCGACACCCTTGACACGCGCCCCGGCAAGCATCCGAGGCGCACCGCGCAGATGCGGGACGACGTCCTCGGGTTCTTCGGCGCCGCCCGTACGCCGGTCACGTTCCTCACGGGCAACCACGATCCCGACATGTCCCAGGAGCATTCGCTCGAGTTCGCCGGGGGAAAGGTGCTCGTCACCCATGGGGACGTGCTCTTCGAAAGCATCGTCCCCTGGTCGCGGGACGCCGCCATGATCCGCAGCAGGATAATCACCGCTCTTGCGGCCGTCCCGGACGACGAGGCCAGCTCGCTCGAGGGTCGGATATCGGCATTCCGGTCCGTCGCCTCCACGATCCCCCAGCTCCACCAGTCGGAAACGAACCCGATCCGCTATGTCATCCGGCTCGCCGGCGACACGGTCTGGCCCCCGGCGCGCGCGCTCAGGGTACTCAGGGCGTGGAGGGAGGCTCCAGGCAGGGCCGCGGAGCTGGCAGGGCGGCACCGCCCCAAGGCGCGCTTCATCGCGATCGGACACACCCACAAGCCCGGCGTGTGGAAGACCCCTTCCGGGGTCGTGGTCGTCAACACGGGCTCGTTCTGCAGGCCGTTCGGCGCCATGGCCGCCGAGATAACGGCGGACCGGATCCGCGTCCGGCGCGTCGAGGCAAGGGGAGGCGAATTCCGCGCCGGCGCCGAGATGGCCACCTTCCCTCTGTCATGAGCATGGAATTCGGATGGTGGGTGAAGGACCCCGAAGCCGGGAAATACCAGGTGAAGGCCATCGTGCACGGCGGGAACCTCACGTGGTTCCGCAAGCAGGGGCATTTCACCTCCTGGGCCGTGCACGGACCGAGCGAGGAGGATTGGAGCCGCCTGATCGCCGAGGCCGAGCGCCGCGTGCCGAGGCGGCTGCTCTCGCCCAAGCAGTTCGACGAGATCAAGGGACTGCGGGACCGGCGCTGATCCGCAGCATCTATTTTAGAGCATCCCATTTTCATGGCCAAAATCGACGTCAACAAGGTAGCCGAGATCCTGAAGAAGAACCATATCGACCCCGCGGTCCTTCGCCGCGTGGTCGAGGAGATGAACCTGGCGGTCCAGTCCGACCCCGGCGAGGGCGACCAGCCCCCGCCCATCAAGAAGCAGTTCATCATTCTCGTGAGCGATCCAGCGGGAAAGATGCCGAAGGCCGACCTGACGGGATGGGTGCTCCAGATACCGGAGAACGAGAGCCCGGCCTCCGTGGAGGAGCGGCTCCACAAGGGAGCCTATGACTACAACGCTTCGAAGAAGGGACGGCTCTATCCCGCAAAGACGGTCGGCGACGCAGTCGAGAACGTTCCGGGCAAGTTCTTCAGGGAGGTGGAGCTCTGGGTGAAGACAAAGACCCCTGTCGTCGTCCTTCGCACCGACAACGAGATCCCGAAGGGCTGACGGGACCCCTTACTTAAGCCCGAACTTAACCGGGTCGAAGCCCCTCTCCTTGAGCACGGCGGCCAGCGCCTTCAGGTCTATGCCGGCGCCTGGACGCACCCCATTCGAGGCGAACCAGCCCTGGGGCATCTCGATGGCAAACTGCAGGTGGTCGCTGCGGGATGAAACCGGGCGCAGGTCGAACGGGTACAGCGGGTAGACCTCGGCGATCACTCCGTCCGGGGAAAGGTAGGCGACGTCGAGGGGCTCGGGCGTGTTCTTCATCCAGAAGTTCTCCCGCTTGGGCGCCGCCTCGACGAAGATCATGCCCTCGTCCCGGCCCAGATCCGGCCTCTGCATGAGGCCTCGCTCCTGCTCGGGGTCCAGGATGGCAACCTGAAGGCTCACGGCATGCCCCCCGAGTTCGAACGTGAAATGGTCGAAGATCGTCTTCTGGCCGGAGGACGCGTCCGCGGGCCTCCCGGGGGCGCACCCCACGATGAAAAGCGCCAGGAACGCCGTCCCCGCAGCCTTCAGCCCGAACGAAACCGGATTTGCATTTTTCAACGCAAAAAAGGTTAATGAAAGGCTACCGGGGTAGACAACCCCCGTCTCATCCATGGCCACCCGAAAATCCCGCGACATCCTGATTTATTCCGATACCCCGCGAAGCGCGGACGCCCTCTACTTCGGGGGCGTCGAGATGTCCGACCCTTTCCTCGCGTTCAGCGTGAAGGGCCGGAAATTCGCGGTGGTGAGCGCCCTCGAGTTCGGGCGGGTCAAGCGCACGTCGGACTTCGACAGCGTGCTTGCCCTCGAGGCCTGCATGGTCAAGGCCCGGCGGGCATGGCCCCGCCAGAATCCGGGCGAAGCCCGTGTCCTCGCGGTCGTTTCGAGGGAGCTCGGGGCCGGCCCGTTCACCGTGCCGCAGGACTTCCCGGTGGGCCTCTACCGGGAAATGCGCGACCTGGGCGTCAGGATTGAAGTCGCACGCGGCCCGTTGTTCCCGGAGAGGGAGATCAAGTCCCCGTCCGAGGCCGCCGCCCTGAAGGAAGGCAACCGCTGCAGCGCCGCCGGAATCGGCGCCGCGGAAAAGGTCCTCCGGGCCAGCCGCATCAACGCCGGGCGGCTTCTTTACCGGGGAAGCGTGCTCACAAGCGAGCGCCTCAAGTTCGCCATCGAGACCGCGTGCATCGAGGCGGGCTCCGTTTCATTGTTCACGATCGCTGCAGGCGGCGACCAGGCATGCGACCCCCACGACCGGGGCTCCGGGCCGCTGCGCCCCAACGAGCTCATCATCGTCGACGTCTTCCCACGGGTGTCGGCGACAGGGTTCTACGGTGACATGACCCGGACGTTTCTGCGGGGACGCGCAAACGACGCGCAGAAGGCGATCGTCGCGGCTGTCCGGGCCGCCCAGAAGAAGGCTCTCGGAGCGATTCGCGCGGGCGTGGACGGCCGGGAGGTTCACCGGAAGGTCTCGGAGACATTGGTTGGCCGCGGCTTCGAGACAAAGCACACGTCCCGGGGCTCGATCGGATTCTTCCATGGCACAGGCCACGGCGTCGGCCTTGAGATCCACGAGGCTCCGCGGATAAACTCGACCTACGATGTCCCCCTCAAGAAGGGCACCGTCGTCACGGTCGAGCCGGGCCTCTACTATCCGGGGGTCGGCGCATGCCGGATCGAGGACGTTGTCCAGGTCACAAGCGGCGCCCCTCGCATGCTTTCCAAGTACCCCTACGCCTGGGAGCTGAGGTAGGCCGCGTTCCCCCCAAGGCACCGTCCCCATGTCCATATCCCATGCAAAGGCAAAGGCTATCCTGAAGAGGATCACGGGCCTGCGCATCCTCGTCATCGGCGACGTGATGCTCGACCACTACATCTGGGGCGACGCCACCCGGATTTCACCGGAGGCTCCCGTTCCCGTGATCGACATCGCACGGGACTCGTGGACCGCGGGCGGCGCGGCCAATGTCGCGGTCAACATCGCCGGACTCGGGGCCCAATGCACCGTGTTCGGGTTCATCGGCGGCGACGCCGACGGCGACCGCCTTCGCTCCATTCTGACGCAGAAGCGCGTCAAAGCCGTCGCCTCGCCCGGCGACGGTTCGACGATCGTCAAGACCCGCGTGATGGTCCAGCACCAGCAGCTGTGCCGGCTCGACCGCGAGTCGCCCACAGCCTCCTATGCCGCGGACCCGGCCAAGGCGGCGAAGCTGCTCGCCGCCGAGATCAAGGCCTGCGACGCGGTCATCCTGTCCGACTACGCGAAGGGGCTTCTCACCGACGGCCTCGTGGCCCATGTCACCAGGCTGGCCAGGGCTGAGAAGAAGTTCATCGCGCTCGACCCGAAGCCAAAAAACCGACTGGCATTCAACGGCCTCGACCTGATCACTCCCAACAAGCGCGAGGCGCTCCAGCTCGCCGGCATCGAGCCGCCCCAGGGTGAGCCCTTCCCCGCGACCGCCGTGTGCGCGAGGCTTCACGAGCTCTACAACACCCGGAACATCGTCATAACGCTGGGAGAGGACGGGATGCTTCTGAGCGCCTCGGGCAAGGTGATGAAGACGATCCCCACGGCCGCGAGGGCCATCTATGACGTCTCGGGCGCCGGCGACACCGCGCTCGCGGCCCTTGTGCTCGCCCTCACGTCGGGGGCCGCCCTCGAGGAGGCGGCGCACTTTGCAAACGCGGCCGCGGGCGTCGTCGTCGCAAAGCTTGGGACGGCGACCGTGTCGCCCGACGAGCTCCTCGACCACGCCGAGCGATCGCCGTGAAACGGGCCCTCTTCGTCGACCGCGACGGGACGCTGATCGTGGACAGGGTCTACCTCTCGGACCCGTCGGGCGTCGAGCTGATCCCGGGCGCCGCGGAGGGCCTTCGGCGCGCCCGCGCGCTCGGTTTCAAGCTGTTCCTCTTCACGAACCAGTCGGGGATCGGCCGCGGGCTCCACACGATCGAGGACACCCTGCGCGTGAACGCGCGGATGGAAGAGATGCTGGGCCTTCCCCCGCCCGTTTTTGACGGCACCTGCATAGCCCCGGAGGCGCCCGGCCACGCGTCGCTCTATCGGAAACCGTCCCCGAGGTTCATCCAGGAAAAGGTGGCCGAGCACGGGCTCGATCCCGCCGGATGCTGGATGGTCGGCGACTCGCCCGCGGACGTGGGCGCCGCCCTGGCCGCGGGCATCCACGCCGCAGCCGTGCGCACCGGGAAGGTGGCGCCGGAATCCATACCCGGCGTCGCCGAGGGCACGGTGCCCGTGTTCGAGGACTTCGGGGCGTTTGCGGCGACCCTCACATGAAGCGGCGCCTCGACGAGATCCTCGTCGCGCGCAAGCTCGCGGAATCGCGGACACAGGCGAAGGCGCTGGTGATGGCGGGCCGCGTGTTCAGCGGCACCGAGCGCCTCGACAAGCCCGGCCGCGAATACGCCGAGGATTTCCCGGTTTCGGTCACGCAGCCGCCGCGCTTCGTCAGCCGGGGCGGCGACAAGCTCGCGGCCGCGCTGGAGAGGTATGCAATCGGCCTCGAGGGAGCCCACGTTCTGGACGTCGGCGCCTCGACGGGCGGATTCACCGACTGCGTCCTGCAGGCCGGCGCACGCTCGGTCGTCTGCGTGGACGTCGGCCGAGCCCAGCTCCACTCCCGGCTGAGGGCAGATCCCCGCGTCGTCAACCTGGAGAAGGTCAACGCGCGCAACCTCAAGGCCTCCGATCTTCCCCGTCCCGAGTATGACGCCGTCGTCATGGACCTGTCGTTCATCTCGCTGAAGAGCGTCCTTCCCGCCGTGTGGCCGCTCGTCAGGGCCGGAGGCACCCTCGTCGCCCTGGTGAAGCCCCAGTTCGAGGCGGGCAAGGCCGAGGCCGACAAGGGACGGGGCGTGATCCGCGACGCGGCGGTGCAGGAGGCGGCGCTCGCGGGCGTCAGGGAATTCGCGCTGGAGCGCCTGCCCGGCGCGCGGCTGGTGGGGTCGATGGATTCCCCCATCGAAGGCGCAGAGGGAAACAGGGAATTCCTGTTGTGCCTCCGCCGAACGTAGACAAATTCAGGTCTCCAGCCTTCCTGTGAGGCGCCCGCCATGAAGCCCATTCGCTCGCTAGCATTCGTGATCAACGCCGACAAGCCGGGCGCCGTCGAGCTCGCCCGGGTGCTGGTCGCGGCCGCCCGCACAAAGGGCGTGCGCCTGAAGCAGACGACCCGCTTCCCGGTGCCCCGCGGCTACCTCCGCGGATGCGACGCGTGCTGCGTGATCGGGGGCGACGGGACGCTTCTGAGCGTCGTGCGCGAGGCCGCGGCCCACGAGGTGCCCATCATCGGCGTCAACCGGGGCAGCCTGGGATTCCTCACGACCTTTTCACCGGAGGAGGCGCGCCTGGATTTCGACGACCTCCTGAAGGGCTCGTTCCACGTGGACAACCGGGCCATGCTCGCCTGCTCGGTCGCCGACGAGCCGCCGGGCCTCGCTCTGAACGACATCGTCATCAAGGACCAGCTGAGCACGCGACTCGTCCACCTCGAGGTCTTTGCCGACGGGGAGCTCGTCACCGACTACGTCTGCGACGGCCTCATCTTTTCGACCGCAACGGGCTCGACTGCATACAACCTCTCGGCGGGCGGCCCCATCATCCATCCCGCGGCCAATGTCGTCGTGATGACACCCATCTGCCCCCACACGCTCACCAACCGTTCCATCATTTTCCGAGACTCTGTGAAGCTGCGCGTGCACAACCGCACGGTTGGGACGAGCGTGCTTGTCGGGATCGACGGCCAATGCGACCTGAAGGCCTCGACCGACGACGCGATCCACATATCGATCGCCAAGATGAGACTCCCGCTTGCCCAGCGGAAGGGCTATTCCCATTTCGCCGTCGTGCGCACCAAGCTCAAGTGGAGCGGCGGCGCCATCGAGCACGGCTCAATCTAGGGCCGCACCACAAGCTGCGTCCGCTTCGCCTTCTTGAGGTGGGCCCTCGCGAACGCCGATAGGTCGGCGATCGTCACCGCGTCGATGAGGGAGTCATATTGCTTCCCATGGTTCGCCGACCGGCCCTGGAGCACGTCGACGGCCGACTGCATGGATCGCGAAGAGTTCGTCTGGAGCGCCTTGCGGTGGCCCGCCTTGAGGCGCACCTGGCATCGGCGGATTTCCTCGGCTGCAATGTCGCCCGACTGCACCCGGGCGATCTCGATTCCGATCTCCTCCAAAACCTCGGCCTCCTTGCCCGGCTGCGTGCCGGAGATGAAGAAGAACATGGCTGCGCTCCGACAGGTGAGCCTTCCGGAGCGGACAAAATAGGCCAGCCCCTTCTGGTCCCTCACGCGCTCGAACAGCCTCGAGGCCATCCCGCTGAAGAGCTCGTCAAGGACCTCGGCCGCGTAAAAATCGGGTGCGTCGAGCACGGCTCCGGGAAACGCCTGCATCACGACCGCCTGCTCGCGCGGCTGCTTCTCGACGAAATCCCCGCGCTCGGCGGGGCCCTCGAACAGGGGACCCGCGCCGAGCGTGCTGCCTTTCGGGATACGGCTCAGGAATTTTTCGACCCTGGGTATCAGCTTTCCCGGCCGAAAATCCCCGGCCACGGAAAAGACCACGCCCGGTCCCACGAGCAGGCGTTTCCAAAGAGCCGACACGTCCGCGGAAATCGTGGCCGCGACACCCTTTTCGTCGCCCTGGGAGCCCAGGGCGAACGGATGCTTGCCGAAGAACTTCCGGCGCAGCAGCCTCCGCGAGAAGGCGACCACGTCGTCGTTCTCCTCCCGCAGGCCCGCGAGCTGGGCGTCGCGCTCGATACCGAGCGTGCCCGGCTTGAACGCGGGGGAAAGCGCTCCCTCCTCCATCAGACCCAGCGCAAGGTCCGCGTCGGACGGGAGCACCTCGACCCCAAGGCCGATCGTGTTGTCCCCGGAAAAGGAACTGAACGTCCCCCCGACCTCCTCGATCCGCCGGGCTATCTCCGCGGCGCTGCGCCTGCGCGTGTCCTTGGTGAGGAGCGTCGCAAGGAGCGCGGAGCTTCCCCTCTTCCCCGACACCTCGCTCAGTGGGCCCCCATGGGTCAGGAGCCTCATGTGGAGGTTTGGAAGACGGCGGTCCTCCTGGAAGAGGATGCGAGCGCCGTTCGAGAGACGCACCTCCTCAAAATCGGGGCGCCCCGCGGGGGAAACGCGGACACCCTTGGCCGCGACCGGTCCCGCGGACTGCGGCTCGAGCGAGACCGAGACAAGCCGGCCCGGGACGAGGTGCTCCCTGAGCACCTTGCCGAGGTCGGAGGGCCCGACGGCCCTGAGGCGCTCGAAATACGTCCTGCTGAAATCCAGGTCGCCGACGACCACCTCGGCCACCCCGAGGCGCGAGGCCTGCCCGCTCACGGTCTTGCACGTGTTGATCTCGCCGACGACGGTCTGCCTGTAGGCCTTCGCCACCTGCGCCGCGCTGAACGATCCCGGCGCTGCGTGGGCGGAGAGGACCCGCATGACCGCGGCCTCCGCCTCCTCGCGCTTTCCGGCGTCGCACGTAAAGGTGACGCAGAAAAGGCCGCTTGAGCCCGGGTTCCAGCTCGAGGCGTCGATCGAATGCACGAGCTTTAGCTCCTCGCGCATCTTCTGCCAGAGGACGGAGCTTTCGCCGCCGCCCAGGACGAGCGCAAGCACGTCGAGGATCGGCGCCGACGGGTCTGTCAGGCCGGGTATCGGCCAGGAAAGCGCCGCTCGCACCACCTCGAGCTTTTCGTAACGGTGGAAACGCCTCGGCCCGAGCTGCAGGGGTTCCGCGGGCACGAGGACCGGGGCGAGCCGCGCCCTCGGTGCCGGCCCAAAGTGCCGCTCGACCGCGGCGCGCGCCTCGGTTGTCCCGACGTCGCCCGCGATCACGACCACGATGTTGTTGGGAACGTAACGCTCCTTGTAATACGCGAAAAGCGCGGCGCGGTCCGACGCGGAAAAGACGTCCTTGTGGCCGATGATCGGGTGCCTGTAGGGATGTTCCCTGAATGCCGTGGTGAAGACCGACTCCCAGAGCCGATTCTCGGGGTCGTCCTGGATCATCGCGATCTCGCGCAGGATGACATTCTTTTCCCGGGCGACCTCGTCCTCCGGGAGTGTCGAATGGAGCACGGCGTCGGCGAGAATGTCCACGGCGACCTCGAGGTTTTCGCTCGGCAGGTCGATGTAGTACACCGTCCGGTCAAACGTCGTATAGGCGTTGATGTAGCCGCCGTTCGCCTGAACGGTCGCGGAGATCTCGCGCCCGCTTCGCCGCTCGGTGCCCTTGAAGAGCATGTGCTCAAGATAGTGGGACAGGCCGGCGCCCAGCTGGCTGCCCTCATGAATGCTTCCCGTCCGGACCCAAACCTGCACCGAGGCAAGCGCCGCGGAGCGGTCGGGCTTGACGAGCAGCGTGAGCCCGTTTGGCAGGACCGTGCGCTCGACGGGTTCGCGCCAGAACGCGTCGAGCAGGGCGCGGTCCGTCCGCGGGGGTTTCGATTTGGGCATCAGGCTGCTCCCTCAGGTGGAACCGACCGCTTCCGCGGCGGAAGGACCCCGGGGGCGCTGCGCGGGAAGGAAGGGCTTAACAAAAACATCCTCAAAATCGTAGATGTCCGCGAAGTCCTCGCGCCTGTCATTGTCCGTTTTGCTGAATGCGTTGTACTCAATCAGGTTAAACACAATGTCGCCGAAGTCCTGGCAGCGGCGCACTCCCCAGGAGTTGAGCACGGTCTTCGTCAGCGGACCAAACTGCTCGAGCGCGTACACCCTCAAGCCGTCGAGAAGTTCCGGTCCAGTGACGTGGCGCGACTTGCCGCTTCGGCTCGTGTCCTTTTTTCGAATCTCTTTTACAGTGTGGTCCAGTCCCAGCCTCACGAAATCATACGCTTTGCGGTCGAATCGTGAGTCCTCTTTGAAGATGAGCGCGACGATGCGTGGGAAGTCCGAATCATGCATGTTTTTGCGAAGTTGGCACGCGCGCCGCGCGTGCGCAAGATTGCCCTTCAAATGCATTCTATCTGCGCCAAGGCTGGCGAGTTGCAAAAGAATCGCTTCTAGGCTCGCAAAGTGCGGTAACTACCTACACAATGTATTCTAACAATGATCGCTTCTACCCAAACCAACCACCCCATCGCCGGGGTTAAAAATGGGAAAGACCAGACCCCCGTTGAAGTTGCCTGTTACAAATTGAAGGAAGCGGGTCTGCGGATCACACAACCGCGCGTCGCGATTTTGGCGGCACTCATCAAGACGGGAAGGCCGACGAGCATCGATGCGCTTCACGGCGAACTGGGTGCGCACTCCTGCGACATCGTCACCGTTTACCGCTGCATGGCGGCGTTCGAGTCGATCGGTTTGGTCCGTCGCGCGTTCCTCATCAACGGGACAAGCCTCTACGAGATCAACTTGGGTGACCCGAACCGCTATCACGTTGTCTGCAAGCAGACGAACAAGGTGGAGGAGCTCGACGCGGGTTCCGCGAATGAGTTGCGCCGCGCCGTCGGCGTTGTCGAGGACGCACTTCGCAACCAAGGCTACTCCGAGGTCGGCCACATCGTCGAATTTTTCGGGAAGTCGCCCGCCAGCCACCGCTCGCAGGCCGAGGTCGTCGTCCCCGCAGTCCCGGCCAGCTGAGCACTTGCCCTCAGGCGCGCACTGCGGCCTTTGCCGCGGCGTAGTTGCGTCCGGCCTGTTCCCAGTTGACGACGTTCCAGAACGCGTCGACGTAATCGCCGCGGAGATTCTGGTGCTTCAGGTAATATGCGTGCTCCCAGACATCGATGCCGATGATCGGGGTCAGGCCGTCGCTGAGGGGCGAGTCCTGGTTTGCCGTCGAGTGGATGAAGAGCCTGCCGTCCTTCATCAGGGCGAGCCACTGCCATCCGCTTCCGAATCGCTTCAGCGAGCCTTCCTTGAAGCGCGTCTTGAACGCGTCGAAGCTCGAGTAGGCCTGCTTCATCGCGTCGGCGAGTTCACCCGTGGGCTCGCCGACGCCCTTAGGTGTTAGGATTGACCACCAGAATGAGTGGTTCACGTGGCCGCCGACATTGTTGCGAAGCGCCGTGCGCAGGGGCTCCTCGATCGACGGAAGGTTCACCAGGATCTCCTCAGCTGTCATTGTCAACAGCGCGGGGTGCCCCTCGAGGGCCTTGTTCGCATTCTTGATGTAGGACGCGTGGTGCTTCGAATAGTGGATCTCCATCGTGAGCGCGTCGATGTGCGGCTCCAGGGCGTCAAAGGCGTAGTCGAGCTGGGGCAGCACGAACGGCTGCTTCGTCATGGCGGCGCTGGCGGGAAGGTTCGCATCCGCCGCCCACGACCGCGAGAGAGCGCCCAATGAGACAAGGGCAGCGCCACCGCCCATCACCTTAATCGCGTCGCGTCGCGTCATGCGCCAACAATATCCCGGCGCGACCGCCATGCAAGTCAATGTGCCGGTCCACGCGCGATCTATTGCCCGAGCAGCTTGCGGAGCATCTCGTCGACGCGTCTGGGGTCGACCTTGCCCTTCGCGGCCTTCATCACGGGACCCTTCAGGGCGTTGATCGCGCTGTCCTTGCCCGACTTGAAGTCAGCCGCTGACTTGGGGTTGGCAGCGATCGCCTCCGCGCACCAGCGCTCGAGCTCGTCGAGGTTGGTCTCGGCCTTCAGCCCATTTCTGGCCACGACGGCGTCCGGCATGTCGCCGGTCTGGAACATGTCGATGAAGACCTCCTTCGCGGCGTTGCTCAGGATGACGCCCTCCTCCACCAGCCTGACGAGTCCCGCGACGTGCTGGGGCCTCACCTTTGACTGGGCGAGCTCCGTCTTCGCCGAGCCGAGTTCCCGAAGGAGGTCGTTCACGATCCAGTTTCCCGCCGCCTGGGGTTTTCCGCAGAGGCGCGCGGCCTCCTCGAAGAAGTCGCCGAGCTCCCGGTCGGGTATCAGGACGGATGTGAGGGTGTACGGGACGGCGTACTGCTCCAGCATCCTGCGCTGCCTGTCGAACGGCAGTTCGGGGCAGCTGGCGCGGATTGCCGACTTCCAGTCCTCGCCCACCTCGACCGGCATCAGATCCGGATCCGGGAAATACCGGTAGTCGTGGGCCATTTCCTTGGAGCGAAGCGATTTTGAGGCGCCGGTCTGGCCGTCGTAGTCGCGCGTCTCCTGGTCGATCTTGCCGCCGGCAAGAACGACCGCGGTCTGCCTGCGTATCTCCTGGGCGATCCCGTCGCGCACGAAGGAGATTGAGTTCAGGTTCTTGAGCTCGACCTTGGTCCCCAGGCGCGCCTCGCCGACCGGACGGATCGAGATGTTCGCATCGCAGCGGAGCTGGCCCTTCTCCATGTCGCAGTCGGAGATCCCGCCGTAGATCATGACGGTCTTAAGCGCCGTCAGGTACGCGAAGGCCTCCTCGGCGCTCCGGATGACCGGCTCCGAGACGATCTCCATCAGCGGCGTGCCCGCCCGGTTGAAGTCGATGAGCGAGCCGCCGTCGCCGTGGTTGAGCTTGCCGACGTCCTCCTCGAGGTGGATGCGCGTCAGGGCAATGTGCTTGTGCTCGCCCATGATGTTGCGCGCCGCTCCGGGCAGCTCGATCTCGACCTGGCCGCCCTTGCAGAGCGGCTGGTCGTACTGGGATATCTGGTAGTTCTTGGGCGAGTCAGGGTAGAAGTAATTCTTCCGGTCCCACTTGCAGACGGTCGCGATCTCGCAGCCGAGAAGGAGACCCGACTTGATGATCTTGTCGAGGGCCTCCTTGTTCATGACCGGCAGCGTGCCCGGCAGCGCGAGCACGACGGGGTCGGTCAGGGTGTTCTCGGGAAAGCCGTAACCGGCGGCCACGCGGGTGAACATCTTTGAGCGGGTCTTGAGCTGCACGTGCACCTCCAGGCCTATGACTGCCTCGTAGGTCACAGCTTGGGGTGGCGCGTGCGCCAGTCGGTGCGCGCCTCATAGGCGCTGGCGACCGCGAGGAGCTCCGTTTCCTTGAAGGGCTGGCCTATGACCTGCAGGCCGATCGGCAGCCCCGCCCGGGTGAAGCCGCACGGCAGGCTCATCCCGGGCAGCCCCGCCAGGTTGACGCCGATCGTGTAGATGTCGTTCAGGTACATCGCGAGCGGGTTCGAGGTCTTGTCGCCCTTCCTGAAAGCGGGCGTGGGGGACGTGGGGGTGATGATGGCGTCCACCTCCTTGTAGGCCTCGAGGAAGTCCCGCCGGATGAGTGTCCGCACCTTCTGCGCCCTCAGGTAGAAGGCGTCGTAGTATCCGCTCGAGAGCACGTAGGTCCCGAGGATGATCCTGCGCTTCACCTCGGCCCCGAATCCCTCGGCGCGCGACTTGAAGTAGATATCCAGGGCGTCCGTGGCGTCCTTCGAGCGGTGCCCGTAGCGCACGCCGTCGTAGCGCGCGAGGTTCGAGGAGCATTCGGCGGTCGCTATGATGTAGTACGCCCCGACCGCGTACTTTGTGTGCGGCAATGAAACCTCGCGGACCTCGCATCCGAGCTTGCGGTACTCGTCGATGGCCGCCTGCACGGCGGCGGCGACCTCGGGATCAAGCCCCTCGCCGAAATATTCCTTCGGGATCCCGAGCTTCCATTTGCGCCCGGACCTGGCCAGGTCGGCCATCCCGCGGTTGTAGTCGGGGACGTCCATCCTGAGCGACGTGGAATCCTTCGGGTCGTGGCCGGAGATGGCCCCCAGCACCGTCGCCGCGTCCTCGGTCGAACGGGCGAATGGACCGATCTGGTCCAGCGACGACGCGAACGCGATCAGACCATAGCGGGAGACGCGCCCGTACGAGGGCTTCAAGCCCACGACGCTGCAGAGGGCGGCGGGCTGGCGGATCGAGCCGCCCGTGTCGGACCCGAGGGACGCGATCGCCTCGCCCGCCGAGACCGCGGCGGCGCTCCCGCCGGACGAGCCGCCGGGCACCCTGTCCAGGTCCCACGGGTTGCAGGTCGTGTGGAAGGCTGAGTTCTCCGTCGAGGAGCCCATCGCGAACTCATCGAGGTTGAGCCGGCCCCAGCAGAGGGCGCCGGCCGCCTTCAGCCTGCGGGTCACGGTGGCATCGTAGGGGGAGACAAAGTTCTCGAGCATCCGGCTCGAGGCCGTGAGCGGCTGGCCCGCGACCGAGATGACGTCCTTGAATCCGATCGGGATGCCCTCGAGCGGGCCGCACCCACCGCCTCCGGCTGCCTTTGCCTTCGCCCGGCGCTCATCGGACGCCCTGGCCTGGCCAAGTGCGTCGGCCTCGTCGAACGAGTTGAACGCCTTGACCCGGCCATCGACAGCCTTCGTGCGGGCGATCACCGCCCCCATGAGCTCGACGGACGAGAGCTCGCCCCGGTCGAGCTTCCGGGAGAGGTCCGAAATCGTTGAATGGATGAGTTCCTCGGCCACGGCTAGTCGACGACCTTCGGAACGGCGAACATGTTGTCCCTCTTGTCGGGGGCGTTGCGGAGGGCGTCCTCGACCGAGAGGCCGGCCTGCGGCACGTCCTCGGCCCAGACGTTGACCACGGGAAACGCGTGGGCGGTCGGCTCGACGCCGTCCACGTTGACCTCGTTCAGGAGAGCGATGTAGCCCAGCACGTCGCCGAGCTGCGCCCCGAAGCGCGCCTTCTCCTCAGCCGTGAGGTTGATTCGGGCGAGGTTCGCCACATGGTCCAGGTTCAGGTCTTGGGGCTTGGCCATGGCGGTTATTTCCTGAGCTGGTAGCCGGTTGTCTTCCCGATCTCCTCGATCGCCCGCTGGAGGACGCCGTTCACCTCGTCGTCCGTGAGGGTCCGGGTCGGCGAGCGAAAGACAATCGAAAGCGCGAGGCTTTTCTTGCCCTCCGGCAGGCCCTTGCCCTCGTAGACGTCGAACACCTCGACACCCTCGACGCAGAATGCCTGCCCGGCGGCTGCCGCCGCGGCCCGGGCGACCGATGCGCGGACATCGACGGCAAGAACCGGCTTGTCCACAACCAGAGCGATGTCCCGAAGTGCCGCGGGGAAAAGGCTGAACTCCTTGCACCGGATGCGGGGCGCGCGTGCCGCCAGCCGCTCCGGAAGGATCGTAAACATGCCGCACAGGACGGTTCCCTCGATCCCGCGCGAACGCAGCATGGCGAGGTTGATGAGGCCCATGCGCGCGACCCAGCCGCGGCCAACCGAGCCCACATTCACCGAATGGTCCGGCTGCCATCCGAATCCCGGCCCGGTGACCGGCTCGAAGGGCTCGGCCCCGAGATCGATGCCCGCAGCCGCCGCAATGGCCGCCATGTGGTGCTTCACCGTGTAGAAATCCGCGGGCTCCCGACGCTTCCAGTGGCGGCCCGGCTCCTCGGCGATCAGGAAGCCCACGGAAGCGCACTCGTAATTGTGGCCGTTGTTCTCGACGAAGATCCTGCCGGCCTCGCACAGCCGCGTTGCGGGGACGCCGCGCGACTGGTTCACGAGGAGCGCGTCCAGCAGCCCCATGATCAGTGTCGGCCTCAGGTGGGACTGGTCCTCGACGAGCGGGTTGGCGAGGACGAGCTCCGCGGCCGCAGCCACCGAAACCCAGGTCGTGATCTCCGAGCCCGGCCTGAGCGTCAGGTTCACGCACTCGTGGAAGTCATGGCCCACGAGGTAGGACGTTACGGTCCGGTTGAAGGCGACCACGGGGTCGTCCTCCACGGGCAGGCCGATCGACTCCACCCTCGCGGCCGGGATCCTGTCCGTGCCGTAGATTCGGAGCACCTCCTCCACGAGGTCAATCGGCCGGTCCAGGTCGTCGCGCCAGCTCGGGATGCCCACGGTCCACTCGGAACCTCCGTCCGCCGCCGCCGTCTCGCGCGTCACGTTCAGCTCCAGCGACTCGAGCGCGGCCCTCATCTCGGTCGGGGGGATATCGAATCCCAGGCGCCCGGTCACGAAGGCGGACGAAACAATGATCTCCCTCTTCCACGGCACGTCGCGCCCCACCACGCAGACCGGGCTCACGACCTCGCCGCCGGCGGTGGCGAGGATGAGGTCGATGGCGCGCCAGGCGGCCTCGACGGCGGTGTGCGGATCCACGCCGCGCTCGTAGCGATAGGACGAGTCCGAGGAGAGGCCCAGCACCCTCGATGTGCGCCGGATCGAGGCCGGCCTGAAGATGGCTCCCTCGAGGACAATGGAGGTCGTCCCCTCGTCGACGCCCGAGTTCATGCCGCCCATGACGCCCGCGACGACCAGCGCCCTCTCGGTGTCGGCGATCACGAGCGTGCGGTCCGTGAGGAACCGCTCCTTGCCGTCCAGGGTGGTGATCTTCTCGCCCTCATTCGCCCTGCGAACGACCAGGCGGCCGCCTGCAATCTTCCGGGCGTCAAACGCGTGGAGCGGCTGCCCGTACTCCAGCATCACGTAGTTGCCGACGTCGACGATGTTGTTGATCGGGCGCAGCCCGACCGAACGCAGGCGCTCCTGGATCCAGGCGGGGCTCGGGCCCACCCTTATTCCGGACAGAACGTGGGCCGAGTAAAGGGGGCAGTCCTCGGGGTTTTCCACGCTGACTCCCGTGAAAAGCTCGCTCCTTGAATGGCCGGAAATTTCGCCCCGGAACTTCTCCTGGGGATACGCGAGGTCCTTCCGGAACCAGGCTGCGAGCTCGCGGGCGAGGCCGATGTGGGAGAGGCAGTCGGGACGGTTGGGCGTGATCTCGACGTCGAACACCGTGTCGCCGGGCGCCAGCACGTCGTTTATCGGGGCGCCGAGCGGCGGACGGCCCGCGAGTATGAGGAGACCCAACTGGTCGTCGCCAATCCCGAGCTCCTTGCCGGAGCAGAGCATTCCGTCCGACATCTCGCCGCGGATCTTCGACTGCTTGATCCTGAAGTCGCCCGGGAGCACGGCGCCGGGAAGCGCGACGGGGACGCGGTCGCCCACCTTGTAGTTCTGGGCTCCGCAGACGATCGTGCGCACGCCGCCGGCGGGCCCTATGTCCACCGTGCACACGGAAAGCTTGTCCGCATTCGGGTGCTTGACGCGGGTCAGCACCTCGCCCACGACCACGTCGCTGAGCTTCGGGGCTCCGGTTGACGCCACATGCTCGACCTCGAAACCCAGGAACGTGATCGCGTGCGTGATATCCGCCACCGAGGCGTCCAGCGCGACATAGTCCCTGATCCAGTTGAGCGAGATTTTCATCCGGTCCAGATTCCCCCGGTGAACTGCCTCAGGAGCCTCAGGTCGTTCTGATAGAATACCCGGAGGTCATCGATGCCGTAGAGGGTCATTGCCAGGCGCTCGATCCCCATGCCGAAGGCGTAGCCGCTCCAGACGTCAGGGTCATAGCCCACCGACTTGAAGACCTCCGGATCCACGATCCCGCACCCGCCGATCTCGATCCACTCCTTGTTCACCTTGGGCAGGTGCCTGGCCGAGAGGTCGACCTCGAAGCTCGGCTCCGTGTACCCGAAGTAATGCGGCCTGAAGCGGGTCTTCGTGCCGGGCCCGAGCAGGGCCTCGAACAGGTAGTCGAGGAGCGCCTTCAGGTCGCGCACCGTCACGTTGCGGTCCACGTAGAGGCACTCGATCTGCTGGAAGTTCGCGCTGTGCGAGGCGTCGCTCGTGTCGCGGCGGTACACCCGCCCGGGGGAGACGATACGGATCGGGGGCGGTCCCTTGAGCATCGTGCGGACCTGGACCGACGAGGTGTGCGTGCGAAGGAGGTAGCGCTCGCCCGGCGTGTGCCGCGACACGTTCTCGAAGCGCGCGCTCGGCGGGAAATAGAACGTGTCCTGCGCGTCGCGCGCCGGGTGGTCGTGCGGCGTGTTGAGGGCGTCGAAGCAGTAGAACTCAGTCTCGACCTCGGGGCCGTCGGCCACCGTGAAGCCGACCTTCCTCAGGATCCTGCAGACCTCCTCGCGAACCAGCGTCAGGGGGTGGAACGTGCCGGGTCCGCCGTCCGGTGAGGGAAGCGTCGGGTCGATGGGCGGCCCCAGTCGCGACGTGAGCTCGGAGTCCTCGACCGAGCGCAGCTTCGAGTCCAGGAGCGCCTGGAGCGCCGCCTTGGACTCGTTCACGAGCTTGCCCATCGCGGGCCGAAGCTCCTTCGCGACCGACCCCATCTGCTTCATGAGCGCCGTGAGCTCCCCGTTGGGGCCCACATAGCGCGCCTTGGCCGACTCCAGCTCCGGGCGGGTCCGGATCGACTGGAATTCCGTGGTGGCCTTGGCGAGAAGCGAGGAGAGTTGCTCTTGCATCTCCACTGCTTCGGGAGGTCAGGATTTCTTGGCGGAGGACTTTGCCTTCAGCGCATCCCGCGCCTGTCCGACCAGGGCCTTGAAGGCGACCTCGTCGTTGACGGCGATGTCCGCAAGCACCTTGCGGTCGAGCCCGATCTCGGCGGCCTTCAGACCCTCGATGAAGCGGCTGTAGCTGATGTCGTTCGCGCGGCAGGCCGCGTTCAGGCGCACGATCCAGAGGCCGCGCCATTCGCCCTTCTTCTTCTTGCGGTCGCGGTAGGCGTACTGCCAGGCGTGCTGGACGGCCTCTTTCGCGTAGCGGAAGAGCTTGGACTTGTTGCCGAAATAGCCCTTG